>Ga0315279_10001256_pt1 | contig 42943 bp, 55 predicted proteins | sample YL17G06_20_MG_FD_203694 | JGI IMG/M metagenome (GOLD analysis project Ga0315279, IMG submission 203694) | Sediment microbial communities from Yellowstone Lake, YNP, Wyoming, USA - YL17G06_20 | ecosystem: Environmental > Aquatic > Freshwater > Lake > Sediment | place: USA: Wyoming | collected...
AGCGCTAGGGCTTCCACTTTTGAGATGGCCTCCTCGCGACTCTGACCGTATGCCATGACCCCTCGCAGATCGGGCACCTCCGCTATCCAACGGCCGTCTTGCTCGCGCTCGATCTCGATTCGCATCGTATCGTCCTCCAGCAAGGAAGGATACAGAACCGTGCCTGAACGAGCAAGTAGAGGCCTGGGACGGGGTGTAGATTCCGGAGCGCCGCGGCTATGTACCGACCCGGCCAAGGCGCCAGAGCAGTTCCGCTGCCGTCCGCTCAAAGGTGAGATCCGGGGCGCCTCGCGTCGCCCTCACCAACTACCAACAACTAACCACCAGCCACCAAATCGGGTTAGAGGTCTTCCGGCTTCAGGCCCGTCCACTTGGCGATGCGTGACAGCATGCGGGGGCCGATCTCATCACCGTCATGAAACGGAAAGACGTAGTCAGGCCAACCTGGCCGAGCAAGAATGCGGTGAGAGCCACGAGCCTCACGCTTGATTGACCAACCGATGCGAACGAGCGAGGCAAGAACCCGTCGGGCCTTCGTAGAGGACCACTGGCTCATGCGGGCACGGCGAAGAAAAGGGCGAGCTCTGGGACGGTCTCCCCGTGGTCAAGGCGGTCAGCAATGATGCGCAGCGCTAGGGCTTCCACTTTTGAGATGGCCTCCTCGCGACTCTGACCGTATGCCATGACCCCTCGCAGATCGGGCACCTCCGCTATCCAACGGCCGTCTTGCTCGCGCTCGATCTCGATTCGCATCGCATCGTCCTCCAGCAAGGAAGGATACAGAGTCGTCCCTGAACGAGCAAGTAGAGTCCTGGGACGGAGTGTAGATTTCGGAGTGTCCCGTTTGTGTACCGACCTACGCAAGGCGACAGAGCGGTTCCGCTGGCATCCGTTCGCGGATAAGATCCGGGGCGCGCCTCGCGCCGCCCTCACCAACAACCACCAACCTCAAATCCCCTTCTCGGGCGGTTTCAAAGTCGGGTCACCGTACGCCCTCAGAAAGGCCTCGCGAGGAAGGCCGATCTGCGTGAGGATTGCCCGTAGAGTACTTGCTTTGTAGGTCAGGTGATTTGGCATCGTCAGAGGTGTCCAAGACCCGTCCTGGTTCTCGCGTCGAAGCGCGATGTGTTCGCGCTCACGGACGACCTCAAACCCAAGCGACTCGAAGGCCTTGAGGACTCTCGCCTTTGGCGCATCCCTAGGGAATCTAGACATCCAAGGCGACTTCCGTCTCCATGACCGTAAGATCCTCGGCGGAGGCGAGATCCTCGAGGACTTCGTTCCCGAAGGTCTCGATGTGGAATGCGATCGCCCGCTTGATGTTCGCGAGGACCTCCTCAAAGGTGTCTCCATCGCTTACCACGGCTCCCTTGAGGCCGATCGGATAGGCTGCGTATCCGTCTTCGGTCTTCTCAACGATGATTCGGAACCGTCTCGTCATGTCATCCTCCTCGGTCGAGAAAGGCTCGTTGCGATTATACCTGTTCCGTCGCCACTGGCTGAAGAACAAGTAGAGTCCTGGGACGGGGTGTAGATTCCGGAGCGCCGCGTCTATGTACCGACCCGGCCAAGGCGCCAGAGCAGTTCCGCTGGCATCTGCTCGCGGATGAGATCCGGGGCGCGCCTCGCGCCGCCTCACCAACCACCAACGGAAGGGCCGCCGTGACAAGCGCCATCAGGACGGTGGTGCCGAGCAGCGCGTCTTCTCTCCCCTCCGCTCGCTCGCCCGGCCAGAAACGGATCGTGCACTCCCGGAGCCATCCGCCAAGCACGACCTGGGCGATCCCGCCGGCAGCCAGTGCCAACGCGTACCTCCCGAACTCTTCCGGAGGGAACAGCCGAGTGAGCGCCATCACCGACGCCAGGCCCACAGCCGCCGGGACTAGACGAGCCGGCAGATACGCGAGAAGGTCCATCCGAAACCGCTGGACGAGTTCATGTGGCAAAACAGGTCTTTCTTCGCGATTATACATACAGCGAACACTCTTGGCATGCGGATGCGCGCCACCGCATCAACGACCACAGCACAGCTTCCCCTATCCCCAGGCAGACGCGTACAAGGGCTCGCTCCGTTTCCTTGTTACAACACGTACGACGTGATTGCGAGAATCCCGAACAGCCCCTCTATTCCCATCAGAAGAAGAACGAGCGACCGCTCATGGATTCCGCCGGCCAGCTTCATGATCAACTGTGGGAGACTGACAGGACCATGGGCGGGGCAGTGCAGTCTGCCATCGTCGTGGAGTTCCCCACTCCATCCAGAAGTGGGGAAACGATGCGCTGCTTTCAGAAGGAAGTCAATCGCGTGGGGAATGAAGATGATCACACCCGCGACCTCGAACCCACCGACAATGACCGCCGTGGCGACGATGGCGCCAATCGAGAGTGTCCCGACATCTCCCACAAAGGCCCTCGCTGGGTACCAGTTGAAGTAGAGTAGACCCAGAAGAGCCCCCAGGCCGGACAAGAGAATGATCAGCGATGTCGTTTGCCCCAGGAAGGCCGCAATGACCGAAAGGGCAATCACCTCGATGATGCCCAACCCAAGTTCGAGGCCGTTGTAGCCCGCCAGCATGTTCGTAGCATTGGCAGCCACGGTCACGCCAACAGGAACAAGGATTAGAGGGTAGAAGATCCAGAAATTCACTTCTCCCGCGTAGGGGATCATCATCCGCGCGTGCCCGGCGCGAATGGCCATCAACGGGATCGCTGCGAAGATCGGCAGAAACGCCTTGACCTCCGGCCTCATCCCCAAGAGATCGTCGATCGAGCCGATCAAACCGGATAGCAGGACGGCCGTGAGTCCGGCAAGAAGCACAACCAAGTCCATTCCAGGGAAAAGGTGCAAGAAGCTGAGCATGGCGACAGCGACCAGCACGGCTCCTGAGAATCCTAACAGGAGTGCCAGTCCCCCCATCTCGGCGACTCTCGGCTGGCCCGGCTTATGAAGATCTCGGCCGCAAATGCCGTTCCGAAGGAGGCGAGGGAGTAGAACCCTCTCAGCGAGCCATGAGAGCACTATGGCAACAATGCCTGTGACGGCAAGCAAGGGCGTACCCCCTTCGAAAGCACGAGCGCGCAACCCCCTAGTGAGAAGACAGGACTTCGCCCGCCACCATCTATTCCATCGGCACCCATTCTAGCGTGTCAGGTTTAGGACTTCCATGTACTGCCGGAGCGCCTGTGCTCGAGTGAATCGCTCTTCGAGAGCTCTGCGCGCATTTCGTTTGTGACGCTCCAATAGAGCAGACTGGCCCGCCCATCTCTCGAGCGCTTCAACGACCGATGTGACGTCCATCTGATCGACGCGGAAGCCAAAGTCGAACTCCTCGATCGCATCGGCAGCCTCGCTGCCCTGGCCGACCAGCCCAAGTTCATCCTTCTCTTTCTCCGGCGGCAGGCTGACCGCCTGAGGCTCCCGCAACGTGTCCGCGGCCATGCACCGGTGGGCGACTATCCCATCGTCGCCCTATTCAGCGAGCGGTTTGCTCCACCCAGCGCCTGCACGTTCGGAATCACGGAGAAGTTGGATGCGGCGTGCCCCCGGCTCCCCGCCGGGAATCCGTGAGTACAAACGACTTCTGCGGATCAAGTACCGGTGCTTCCGAAAGTAGTACGTAAGGCCCTTCGCGTGCACCCAAGCCACTCTGCGACTCCGGTATGAGACCCTTTGGGCATGGTGGACGACAACAGCGGTCGGAACATATGCCACCTTCCATCCCGCAAGCCACATGCGGAGGCAGTAGTCCACATCCTCGGGGGCATAGAATATCCGCTCATCCAGCAGACCAACCTCATCGAGGGCCTCTCGCCGGACGAGCCAGCACGCGGAGATGCAGTGATCCACTTCTATTGTGTCGCGGAACTCGCTGCTGTACACGTCGGGCGGATAGAGCTCAGATCTCTCGCCAATTTGGCGCCCCCATCTAAACGGCAGGAACTTGCAGGCCTTGAGAGGAGCGGTGGGGAAGCGCTTGCACGATGCCTGCACACCTCCATCGGGGTAGACGAGCCGCGGCGCCACGATGCCCGCTCTCGGTACGCCATCGAGAGACTGAAGCAATGTCGTTAGGGTGCCTGGCCTGACCTCGGTGTCCGAATCCAAAACCAGAACGTGCGTTGTGCTGGTCCGCTTGATCGCGATGTTCCTCGCCACGGTGGTCCCCAGGTTTCGCCCGAGCTCAATCACTTCTATCTCAGAGTACTGCCCACCCAAGTGGGCCAACACATTCAGGGTTCCATCAGCCGAGCCCCCGTCTACGACCAGGACTCGAAGATCGAAGCGAGCAGCCCGCGCATCCTCGACCAGACTTGCCAAGCACCGCTCGATGTGCCTCACCGAGTTCCATGTCAACACGACGCTAGATAGGGCCTGTCTCGACAAGAGCGCTCTCACCCGTCCCTTCGTCCGGCCAGCAGCGATTGATAGATGCCAAGCGTTCGACCTGCAATGGAGTTCCACGATAGCTCACTTGCCGCCAATTCGCGCACAGCCTTCTCCATTCGATCGCGCAGCTCGTTGTCCTGGAGTACTGAAGTGAGAGCGCGTGCCAAGCTATTTGCATCTCCTGGCTCGACAACGTACCCGTGGACGCCATCGCTGATCACCTCGGGAAACCCGCCTACCCGCGTTGCCACCACCGGCTTCCCGAATGCGAGAGCTATCATCAAGACGCCGCTTTGGTCGATTCGTCGGTATGGAAGGACCACGACATCGGCGTCGGCGAAGTGTAGCGCCACCTCCCTCTCGTCCACGAACCGCAGGTCCCACTCGATACGATCGTCTATGGCCAGTCTGCGAGCGAGATCCCGCAGCGGCTCCACCGCCATCCTCGGGTACCCAATGACTCGGAGCAAACTGCCGTTGCGGACCGAGTCAGGTAGCAGTGAGAACGCCTGGAGCAGCAAGTCCACACCCTTGTAGGGCTTAAGGATGCCAAAGAACAGGACCACCTTCTTGCGGCCCTCCATGCGGTGGCCAATTGCAGGCGCGTTGCCGCATTCAATCAGGTCCCTGTAGTGCGCGAACACGCCGTGCGGAACAACCGAGACTTTCCCTTCGGGCAAGTTCAAGCTTTTGACAAGCTGCCTTCGCGAGTAATCCGTGTGCACAATGTAGCGGTCGAATGCGCGGAGCGCAGACTGAAGACCGAAGAGCTGGAATCGTGAGGTTGGGGCGCCGTGATAAGGTTCCGTATCGTGAACGGTAAGGACAAGAGGGCCAAGCTTCCGCAGCCGAGGCAGGAACAGCCTATCGACGGATGGCAAAGGCAGCCACTGGAAATGGATCACGTCTGGCTTCCAGCGCCGCAGGCGGGGGATCAGCGAGGCCATCTCCAGGGGGTGCTCGAACGCTTTGATGTACTTCCGGGCTGGATTCCACCAGCTCCTGGCAGCCAACCGGTAGAAGTGCTGCCACTGGGTGTAGGATGTAGTTTTAGCCCACGGACCTTCAGGAAGTGGATTGGCCACGAAAACGACCTCGTGCCCTTGCTCCGCAAGGGCCGAGCATAGGCAGTGATCGTAGGGAAGAGTAAACCCAGATGGATCGAGGATCGCAACCCTCACGGGACACCGCCTATCATCGCATCCCACAGCGCTATTGAAGCTGCCACTTCGGCACCATCCTCCTTCTGAAGCTTAGACGCATTTCGATTCTACTTTTCGCATTGCCATCGAGCGTGTCTAGCGGGCATGGATCAGTTGCTCGTATTCTTCTACCGCGGCATGTACGGTAAACCTCTCTACTGGAAATGCCTTAAGTTGTTCCGCGCTTGGGGGAAAATCGAGGCTCGCTACGAGTGCCTCGGCCAAGGCTCTGTCGTCTCCCACTGGAACGAGCCTGCCGTACCTGCCCCCGTTCAGAATCTCGCGGGGTCCGTTCGGGCAGTCTGTGGCAACAACGGGGGTGCCCAGGGCAAGAGCTTCAACCAAGACCGAGGGGAGACCCTCCCAGATCGAGGATAAGGCAAACACCGCAGCTCGAGCAAGGAAGGGATACGGATTGTCGACAGAACCAGGCAGTGATGCATCCTCCAGCAACTGAAGATCCCGTACTAGGTCTGCGAGTGCTTGGGCCTGCTCGCCGTCGCCCAGGATCAGCAGGCGTGCTCGCTGACTCCTACGCACTCGAGCAAAGGCGCGAATCAAGTTCGCGTAGTCCTTCGCGACTGTGAGGCGGCCAACAGACAGGACGACGGGAGGGGCGCCAGGGACGAACCACGGGTGTGTGAGTGGGGCGCGCGCTGCGGAGACGAGTTCAGGAGACACAATCCCGTTGTAAATGACTCGTACTCGTGGTCGAGGAAGGTTGAGAAACCGGGCTAGGTCGTCTGCTACGCCGTTGGAAACTGCGATGATCTCATCCGCGTCTGGATAGAGCCTCCGTGCAAGAAATGGGACTAGCAAGCGCTCTTTCAGATTGGAGGTGTGTCGAGTGTGTAGGGAGAGAGTTGTGTGGACGCTTACCAGCACCCGGGTTTGCGTGTGGGAAAGTGAGCGAGCCCAAAGCGAGACGATGCTGGCGTACTCCTTCGCAGCTAAGAGAGCGGAAGGTCTCTCATGTCGAAGGTAGCTGACCAACCCCGGCAGGCTGGTCGAGACATGCTTGGCGCCTAAGTCGAGCACTCGGATGCCGTTGGGGATGTGATTTAGGAGGGAACCTTCCGCTCTCGCAAGCACGAGGTCGACCGATTCACCTCGCTCGGCAAGGCCGCCAGCCAGGTTGAGCATGCATCGTTCCACTCCGCCAACGTGCAGAGACGGCATGAATAGGGCAACACGTCTGGACACACCCTGAGATCCTTCTTTGTGGGCGTGTGTCACTCAGCGTCCCCCGTTTCGCGAATCGCCTCTTTCAGCAACCAAGGAGTAAACATCTTGTAATCTCTTCGCAGACTCCTCCCACGAGAAGACTTTGCTCCGCTCCCAGGCCAGTCCCTGCAGCTCGAAGCGTCGCTCCAGTGAGGTGGCCAGCGCAGCGACCTCATCCAGCATCTGTCCAGGGGTTTCGCAGAAAATCCCAGCGTCCTCTCCGAGTAGCTCGTGCATGACGGGTATGTCTCGCACCACGCAAGCGTGTCCGGTCGCCATGGCCTCAAGCACGGCAATCGGGCATCCTTCTCTCTCAGAGGGGAAGACGAAGATGTTGGTCTGGGCAAGGTGCTTTCGGACTTCCGCGGGAGAGACCCATCCAGGCAGCTGGATGCGGAGGTCCTGCCTTGCCAGCATCTGGATCCTCTTCATGTCCGGGCCATCGCCCAAGATCAGGAAGGGGACGTCGATGTCGGGGCGTTCGACAAAGGACTCCACGAAGGGGAGGATCCCCTTGAGAGGGTGAAGTCGACCCGCGTAGATCAGGGCAGGCCGATCCACTGCCTTCTTTGCGTGCCAAAGCGCTCTAGCTTCTAGCGGTGCACCGTTTGCAACAACTGTCACGCGTTCAGGGGCAAGTCGGTAGTTCTCAAGGACCTCTTGTCTCAGGCTCTCTGACACGCAGACAACGTGGTCAGCTCTTCGAAGGCTGATGACCTCGGGAATAACGTAGTGGGCGAAGCCGGCCAGATGCCTGATCTTCCGAAGGAACGGGGATGTCTTCCAGCTGGCCTTCATGTCAGCGAGCCAGCAATCGTGGACATGCGCCACGCGAGGCACTTTCCGCGGCAGAAGGAAGTCCGTGGCACTATGGCTGTGGATCAGATTGACTCGCTCACTGCGCAGGATGCGGAGTGCCAGTCTCCGGCTTCGCCATGCGCGTTGCACAGGGAATCGTGGCGAAGGGAAAGTCCGAACCCCTGCCCACAAGGCCCTCCTGAACTCCTTGTCTGTGTCTGCCGTAACGAGCCAGATCCTATTGTGGAGTGCCAGCAAGGGCAACAGCTGCTGGGCTGGCACACTCAGTCCCTCCTCGACGTAGAGCACGCTGAGTGGACGTGCATCTATGTCAAGACCACTCGTGTCAGCCGTGCGCGGGGTTTGCTGGTGCGTGGAACCGTTCGTCTCAAGCATGGTCGACTCCTCTTTCGCTGTGAAGCGTGGACCTGGAAAGCGGCCTGTCTTGCCTGCCTTTCGTGGACCCAAGCGGGACATAGCACCTTATCAAACCTCCGTCCTGTCTACGTCCATGGCCACTCTCCTGTGGCCGGCACGAGCCGACTTGGCCAGAACTCCGCACCGGAGGCCGGGATCTATCATCGCGAAACTCGGTCACTCCTCACAGGGCTGTCCGTGGTGGGCGGGATGCGATGTTGGACGAGGCGACGAGAGGCGGCAGCGTTCCTAGGGCTGTCTCTGTCCGCTGGCAATCTCGGTCTCCGCCAGGATGAGCCCAACAAGGACCCAGAACACTGGCTCAGTTGTCACTCCCAGGAACAGGGACCCCACTAGCCCGCTCGTGAGGGCTGTCCGCACTCCTTCTGCGAGTTCCCGGCTCCTCATGCCGAGCGGACGAGTAGCCAACGATGCATTGCGGTAGAGAAGGCAGAGAAAGGCTAGAGAGGCAAGGAGACCGGGGAGTCCCAGCTCAGCGATGACAGCCATATACATGTTATGAGCGCCCATATTAGGGACTCCACTGTCAGCATAGTCACTGAGAGTGTACTGGAAATTCTCCCACCCCATTCCGAGCGGGAATCTTCGCATGACCATTCTCCACCCACCTACGAGCGCCTGGTACCTATTCGCAATGCTGAGGTCACTAACAGACACGGAGGATGGGCCTTGGCGTACGATCTCCACAGCTTCCTTGAGGCTGCCCAAGCGCTCGCCCACCAAGTCCTGCACGTGACCTCCCATCGCAAACCACGCTATGAGCACGATGCCTGCTGCGGTCACGAGCACCGTCGGACGGCGCAGTCTGTCTCTCTCCCTCCAGAGGAAGACCAGCGTGACCACCCCGAGGGTAAGAAAGCCAGTCCGCGAGAAAGTAAGCAAGACAGCGGCCAGTTGCGCCGCCACGCAACATGCGAGGAAGGCTCTTGCTGCGGGTCTTGAAGCCGCCAGAGCGGAGTAAGCTGTCAGGCTCGCCACCATGATCAGAGACAAAGAACCGTAGTTCGGATCTCGAAAGGGCCCGGTCGCCCTGATCCCGTAATACTCAACGGAGAGATGCTGCCCGAGGACGCGGCCGATTGTGTCGGGGCTCAGATGCTGAGCGATCACCAGTGCCGCAGCGATGGTTCCCGCAATGGCGAGGCAGGTACATGCTTGAGTCAGCGAGCGCTCAGAGTCAAGCTGGCTCCAAACCACGACCGCGAGCCCGAAGTAGAGAACCATCTGGAGGAAGCTCGTCAGGAATAGCGGGCTAGGGAGGGCATAGAGTGCTGACATCACGATAGCGCATAGAGTGAACACCGCGGAGCCGCCAACCATCAGGTTCCTTCTGGTGACGAGCCACGGCCTTCTTGGCTGTCCCCACTCAACAGCCGCCCACAACAACCAGAATGAGAAGGTGAGAAGGCCAGCTACCTTGAAGACGCTTACACCCGGGAGCACCACAACATCGTGGAACACCGAGCACACAACGGTCAGCAGCGTGCAGAGGTAGGTAGCTTGGGCCAGAAGCTGTCCGGCTAGAGGAACAGGTAGGACTGCCCTGCTGATAGAAGAGGATCCCATTTCCCTCCGGAGTGCCGGTCGCGTGCTCCGCCTGAGCACTGCGTCAAGACTCCTTCTGCGCGGATCATGCTTCAGCCTGCACGACAGAAGGATGGACAGGGATCTCAGTAAAGCATGCGCTCAGCATACCCAGTCTCCCATCTCGTCTTGTAAGCGTACACGATTGCTGGTCCAAGTGCACCTCCTTCCATCCACACCCCGCTGGCACGTAATCCCAGGACCCGCTTCAGGGCAGATCATCGGGGTGTCGGGCCGTTCTACTGTGGCCACTTGGACTGCCCACGATGGCCCAGCAGTCGAGCACAGAGCCTCCTCAGTGACGTCTTCAGTGCCTGGTACGCTCTCCTGAGGAGAGGTACTTGATAGAGCCGCCACACCAGCTTGTAGATCCAGCAAGGCACTACCAGCCGGGGGATGCTGACGAACCAGAATGAGGGGTGGAACCCATAGACCGCTGCTAGGTCTCTGACTAACCGGCAATCTAGGGAGAGGCCGGTAATCTTTGCGTTGAAAATGGTGCCCGGAAGGTGACGGACCAGACTGCACAACACCCGGCGGACCGATGACTCGGTGTATCCCAGCACCGTCAGCTGGTCGACCATTCTGGCAAGACTTACGTTGTATCGTAGGACGAGCCCCTCTGTATCGCTCCGGAACGTCTCCCCTCTATACAGGACGCACGGATCAGCAAGGCAATAGGCGACATGCCCCCGCAGTAGCGCCAGTCGTGCAGCGAACTGCAGGTAATTGGAGCCATCGTACTGAGACAAGTCCAGCTCGATCCACAGGTCGCGCCGCACTACACAGCTGGATACGTAGGAGGCGAGCTCCCTGGTTAGCTGCAGGAACTCGTCTGCGGTTCTGCAAAGCACGTCTCCGGGGATGGCCAGAGCTCGACTAGTCAGACGTCGCGAGAGAGCAGCATCGTAGGTGGCCCAGTTGACGAACACGAGGGCCAGGTCCTGACGCCCCTTGAGGACGGAGAGCACACGTTCAATTGCGCCAGGACGCAACTTGTCATCGTCACTCAGCAGCCAGACGTACTCTCCTTGGGCTCTTCGTACTGCAAGATCGAAGTTCCTGTCCGCCCCGACATTGGTCTCGTTGCGAAAGTAGGATAGTGAATGAGTCTCTGCCTGGTATTGCCGCACGATGTCTTGAGTCGCGTCTGTCGAGGCGTTATCCGAAACCACCATCTCGACGCCGTCGTGAAGCTGTCCAATGATGCTGTCGAGTGTCTCCCGAACTGTCCCGGCTCGGTTGTACGTCGGAACCGCTATCGTGAGGAGGACATGAACGCTGGTCGGCCTTGTCTCGGTTGGCAAAGGTACATTCTCAGTGTGGTCGCTGGCAGCCATGGACTTCTTAGCTCCCATCGTGCCTCCTTACCTCTGGGCGGAGTGAAGTCTCTCTCAGTATCTGGACTCTACCAGGGGCTTTGAACGATACACGCAGAGGTAGATCTGCTACCTCTTGGAGGCCTCGGGTAGATCACTGGCATTCTGGTTCTTGTCTGCAGGCCTACGCAACCACTTGTACATCACCCTCTTCTTCCTGCCGTATTCCAGCCACCAAGCTGCCTTCCGAAGGTGTTTGCCTAGGCCAACTGAGATGCCACAAAGCATGCCGACGCCAATGGTCCAGCTGACAAGAAGCCTCGGCCTCCTGATGCTTCGAGCTGCTCCGCCCAACGCTGCTGGCGACACGGTCTTTCTCAGGGCGCGTCTGGCTTCAGCGACCTCTTCTTTGATTAGGTGGTTTTTCCCGCACCGAATCGCATCCAGAACCCTTGCAAACTCGTAGTCTGCCAGCGCGTCACGTGGAATCTCGATGACTCCAGCTGTATGTGACAGATAGTGATCCATGACTCGGAAGTAGTCTGCCGGTTGGGTTCGCAGATAGCTGGCGGTCCAGCTACCATGCGATCCACTTACTCTATAGTGCATTAGGTGTTCTTCAACGACCGCGATCGGATGGTGCTCAACAATGGACAGCCACATAGCTAGGTCAGCAGCGAACCCGAATCTCACACTGTCGAACGGGATCGCCTTCTTGTAGACGTCCGCTCTCACCATCGCACTAGGGCAGGTCAGGAAAGAACCGTGTCGGAGCATGGCGACAAAGACCTCATCGAAACCGACCAAACCTCGTCCCCGAAGCTCAGTTGGGAGCGTCTGACTTTGAAGGATCTTCCCGTCCTCATCGATAGTCTTGTGTAGAGTGAACACTGCTGCGACAGATGGGTTCTCGTGGAAGGTCTGAAGTTGCCTGGACACCATGTTGGGGAGATAGACGTCGTCTGCGTGGAAGACAGCGATGTACTGCCCGGTCGCAAGCTCCACGCATTTGGTGAAGTTACCTTCGCCTCCGACGTTTTCCTTATTCCTGTGAGTGACGATTCGCGGGTCATCAAACTGCCTGACGATCTGCAGGGTCCCATCCTCAGACGCGTTGTCAACGACGAGCACTTCGAGGTGCGAATACGTTTGCCTCAACACGCTGCGCAGCGTCTCTGCAATGGTCTTCTGTGCGTTGTACGTGGGGATGCAGATGCTCACCAGCGGATCGGTCATAGTCCACCTAGTGTGCTACTTCCTCCTGCTTCTGCCAATACGCGTGGCACCAGCCCTGGTCGTCGGATCAAGAGGGGGGCATCCGCGCGAGCCGCCGGAACTCAGGGCACGACATCATGAGCTCGTCGTATTTGCCGCGAGCAACAATCCGCCCTGCCTCTACTACGTACAGTACATCGCAGTGCCTGACCGTGGTCAAGCGGTGGGCAACGATAATGAGGGTTCTCGCTCTGCCGACGCTCTCGATGGTATGGAATACCGCCTCCTCGGTCGCGCCATCGAGCGCGCTGGTTGCCTCGTCCAGTACAAGCACTCCCGGATTTTGGTAGAGCGCCCGCGCTATGCCGACGCGCTGCCGCTCCCCCCCGCTGAGGCGGATCCCGCGCTCCCCGACTTTGGCTTGATACCCTTCAGGCAGCTCGTTCACGATGAAGTCGTGGATCTTGGCCACCTGTGCTGCACGCTGCACGGCCACTATGTCAATGCGCTCGTCAGGAATGCCCAAGGCGATGTTCCGGGCGACGGTGTCATCGGTTAAGTAGATCTCCTGGGGAACATACCCGAGGTTTCTCTGCCACTGCGAGCGGTTCTCGTCGGTGATCTCCACATCGTCTGCTCGAATGCAGCCTGCACTGGGGCTCAGCAAGCCCAGGATCAAGTCGGCGATGGTTGTCTTGCCGGACCCCGTCCTGCCCACGAAAGCCACAGAAGAGCCAGACCTGATGGACAAATTCAGATCCTCAATCACGGGGGCATCTGTTCCAGGATAGTAGAACGTGACACCCTTGAGTTCCAGCACAGAGTTGAACGGTAGCGCGGTGCCGCCGTTCAGATCCACTTCTCTAACGGAGTTGTAGGGAGCGGATGAGACGTCTCGAAGCACATCAAGGGCGGCACCGTTGAACCTCACCTGAGCCGCTCCCCAGAAAATGGCCTGTAGTGCAGGAAGCAGACGGTATCCAGCGAACGTATACAGCCCGATCAAAGGGAGAACTAGGCTGAGACCTCGTCTTGTGTAGAGCAGGTACAGCACGATCAACAGAAGGCCTCCGAACGCGATCGTCTCAAGCGCGAACTTGGGAATCATAGAGATTAGTGCACCACTTGCCATGTTTTGTGAGTAGCGATACGAAGGACCCTCATAGCGCTGCACGAACAAGCTCTCTTTCCCCGACAGCTTGAGCAGTTTAATTGCGCCGAATGCCTCTCCAACGACCCTGAAACGTTCCGAGTTGGATTCAACCCGATCCTCTCCAATGAGGCCGAGCTTGCGATGGACAAAGACGTAGATCAGCGCGTAGGCGCTTCCGAGGACCAGGATCATCATCAGGGCGAGGACCGGATTCACGACCAGAAGGAGCACGAAGATGAAGAGCACCACGACCAACTTAGCGACTGTCTGCATTCCTGGAATGATAACCCCGTAGACTACTTGCTGCGTCTCCATTAGGATCCTCTGTTCCAGCGATGCCGTGTTCTGGTTGAGGAAGTACACGTACGGTCGGCGCAGATAGGCGGCCATCAACCTCACTGAAAGGCTGTGATTGCGCATCCAGCCGAATCGAAGCTGCACCCATGTGGCCATGGCAGCAAGGACATTGCTGATCACCAGCAGTACCAGCACTGCGATTCCCATGAAGAAAAGGAACTCGTTGACGCTGGTGAATCGGAGAGTCACAAAGAGCCACCGCAGGAGTCCAGGCACCTGAACACTGTCTGGTGTTGTGAGGAGAGTCAGAAACGGCAAGATCGACGCCACCCCTGCGACCTCGACCACAGCGTCGACAATCAACACGACAAGTACGAGCAGCCCGCGCCTGCGCTCGCGGGGGGTTAGGAGCTGCAGCAACTTGCGGATCGTATCGATCATTCTTGACCTGCACCCCGTGTTTAGTCCAGGTTTTGAGCCAGTCTAGCCCGACCTTCCCGGCAGTGACAAGAGCCTCGGGCGTTGGAGGACGATAGCCGAGACTGCTGTGCGGCCGACCGTGTGGTACTCGCTCGGTAGGCTCCAATCAGGGTCCTCGCCTCTTGCAGGTTGCAGGAGACCTCCCGGTTCAGAAGCCCGTCACGGAGTTTCCCGCTGAAGGTCTTGCCATACCCGATCTCCCACCGGCTCCCCGACTCGATGAACACCGTCTCGATCTCCTTTGGCCACCCGCGCTCCGTTCTCCGAGTACGACATGCTCTCAAGCAAGTCGAGCGCTGCGACGGTCTGGTTCAGTCCGTACCTGAGAGCGTGTTTCCTCACCAGCGCAACCCGCTCGCGGCACGACGTGCCGTCCAGCGAACTCTCGAGAAGAGCCTGCTTCCGCACCAGGAGCTGCTCCATCTCCCGTACATTCCGCTCGTACTCCGCCACCGTGCGGTCTTTCCCAAACTTCCTGACTCCCTTCTCCACAGACTCCTTCTTCCAGCGGGCGACGGTCGTGGGGTGGATGTTGCACGCTCGGGCGATCTCCACTCCCCCGGACGCCCTTCAACACCATAACAACTGCCTGGAATCTCGCGGAGTGCCGTTCCTCGTTCCTGCCCACCGCGATCGCCTGTTTCCTCGTCGAGGCGATCCTCCCGGATTCCTCTCACCCACACAACAGGCCAGCGGGTACAGCTCTTCACCCGTACCTCGGCGGTCACGTCATCTCCGCTGCTTCCCGATCGCTTCTCGAGAGCCTGAAGACATCCGGAACTGCGACTGAGCCGACTACCGCTCCCCATTCTTCGCATCTCGATTACCTCAGTCTTCGTCCGGACCATCCTGCCGTACTTCGTCTCTCGCCTAGCGGGGAAGGCGGCATGGGTTTCCAGTTGCACACCTCGTGCTTTGTCCCGTTCTTCTGTGTCACTATGCCAACCCCGCCAAGTACTGGAGCGTGTCCGTGACCGTGAGCCGACTGGGGTTCCAGGGACGCGGCATGAGCACAGCTTCAATTCCCAGGCGCCTGGCCGATTCGACGGTAGCTGCATTGTCATCAACCAGAATGTCCGCCATGCCCCACCATTGCAGGAAGTCAACCTTCGTTCGGTCGTAAGCCGGCAATATCTCTCCCACCCGCCGTGAAGGAACGACGTTGAACGATCGAATCCACAGCCCATAGTGATTGAATACCCAACTAGCCAGGGGGCTAGCCGCGCGCAATGGGACGGCAGTAAGGGCGACGTGACGAAAATCCTTCCCGTATCCGTGGAACCAGTCAATCACCTCGGTCGGCGGTTGCATCATGGTGGTCTCGGAGGACCGAAAAGCGTCTAGAGATTCCAGGTATTCCTCTAGACATACGCCGAGTATCCGCTGTGGCGGATTCTCAGAGATTTCCTGATAGGCCAAGGCGCAGTCTGGGTGTGCCGGCCGCCACCAGGTGTCAAACCACGTACGAATGAGATCGTTCAAGACGTCCTCTACGTCCCACACGATGGTTCTCACTTTACCCACCCTGGCTTTCTCATGGCACTCTTCACGCCTGTCCCTAGGGAGGAATGCAGCAGCTTGAGGTCGTCAACCATAGTTCCAACTCTATCAGCAAAGACGGCATGGCCGTCATCAAAGAGACCTGGAGTCCCTCTATCTTTCACGTAGAAGAAGATCCCTTCTGGGTCAAAACTCAGAGCAAGTTTCAGGACCTCGTGATTGTCACAATGCAGTCCAAATGCCACAGGCAGCCCCGTCTGTCTCCGCACACTGTCAATAGCCTTAAGGTTGACTTCTTCAATCTCCACCGACAACGAGGTATGGATGAGAACAACGCGTTCCCTGTACTTCCGGCTAACCGTGACGATTTCCCCCATGCCCGAAAGGCCGGTGGACATGAAGATGTTCTTCCCTGTGGCTAGCAGAGCATCCATGAGAGAGGAGTTGGTGAAATCCCAACTCAGCGTTTTCCAGAAATCCACGTCAGTTGCAGCGAAGAAGGGAATCACCGTCGGGTCGCACGTGGCAAGCCCAAAGGACTTTCCGTGCTGATGAACGATCCTGACGGTATCTTGGTAGAAGCCTTCGGACAGACGATGCCGAGATATTTCCGCAGGTTGGTAGAATGAATCCTCTCGTATCTGAAAGGTGATGGCATCAACCGATGTGTCTAGGAGCGCATTGGTCAATTTCCTTGCGCGAGTTTCGCTGCCCAGGTGATTCAAGCCGATTTCGGCGACGAACAAAGGGACCCTAGTCATAAGATCGAACCTCCCCGAAGGCAAAGCGATCCAGTACTCATCAAAGCGCCATCGAGTCCCCCCGTCCTTCGTACCACTATAGTGAAGGGGGGATCATATTTCCAGCGAAGTCATCTCTGTCCAACAAAGGCGACATATCCTCCATGGGGTTGGAGACTATCCGACCGTCTGGCGCAGTGGTGGCAGCAACCCGGGGGATCGTCTTCTCGTCAGGAGACACGACGACTTCACAGACCACAGGCCCTCGCATTGCCAGAACGCTTCGTATCACCCGGCGTATCTCCGAGTTGTCCGCGATCGTGGAGGTCTTAATTCCATAGGCATGGGCAACCTTCTTGATGTCGGGGAGGGTCAGACCACTGGCAGGGTTTGCGCCCACCAGCCGCCCCTGGAAATGGCTCTCCTGACTCGCCCTAATAGATCCGTATCCGCCGTTATTCAGTACAAAGAATTTGATTGGTAAATTCAGACGTTGTATCGTCTCCAGCTCCTGGATATTCAGTTGAAACCCACCATCGCCGTTCACACATATGGTACGGCGAGAGTGTGCAGCCAAACAGGCTCCCATCGCTCCAGGAATCCCCGTCCCCATGGCGCCCAGGCCGGGCGCGTTCAGTATCCGTTGTCCGTGTTTCACCCTGAAGGCCTGCATGAGTATGTCGCTACATGCACCCGCACTTCCCGGAACGATCAAGTCCGAAGGAACGAGTTCGTCCGACAGGACATCCATGAAGACATACGTGCTGACTAAGTCGGTCCCCTCTCTGCGGTATTCAGGCAAGACGACTGGGTACTTCGCTTGCCAGTCTTTGGCTCTTCTCAGCCAGGCTTGACAAGAGTAGCCTCTGAGGGAATCCGCTTGCCTGACGAATTCCGCGACAAAGGCACCTGCATCGGCGCAGATTGGCATCTCAATCTCGGTTTGCATCTTCCATATTTCCGAAGGATCAACGTCAACCATCACCTTCCTGGCTCCCCTGGCGAAGTTCTTGTGGTCAAAGGCCAGCGAAGGCATGTCCAGACGCGCGCCGATCACGATGAGGCAATCGGCGTTCTGCTGCGTGAAGTTGGCGCCGCGCTGCCCGATGCCGCCGGGTCTGCCACAGTACAACGGGTGGTCGTCTGGCAAGATATCCATAGCCTTCCAAGTCAGAAGCACCGGGATACGAACATGATTCAGCAATTCGTAAAACGAGGGAATAGCCCTTGCCGTCCGGATCCCGTTGCCGACCAGGAAAACGGGCCGCTTGCTCTGTTTGATGGCCTGGACAACCTTAGCAACCTCTCCCGCGATAGGGCCCGAGGTATGCGCGCAACAGCTATCTGCCTCTTCCCGGAAACCGGCCAGGTTATCTTCGTCGATTTCCGCCGCTTGAACGTCAAGGGGAATGTCAATCCACACCGGTCCATGCCGGCCGGTGGAGGCCAGATAGACGGCCTTTTCCAGGTGGTAGCGAACGGATTCGGGAGTCATGATGGTCACTGCATACTTCGTGATAGAGCGCACAATTGAAACGATATCTGTCTCTTGCTGCCCCATAGAGCGAACGCCGCGGTGGGATATGAGGTCAGAGCGCTTGGCCTGTCCAGATATGAACAAGCACCCGCTCGACTCCACCCATGCCGCAGCTACACCAGTAACGGCATTGGTTCCTCCCGGTCCGCTCGTCACCAGGGCGACGCCCAGTTCGTTTGAGTATTCTCCGTAGGCCTCCGCAGCGAAAGCGCAGGCTTGCTCATGCAGGCAGCACACATACTGCAAATCCTTATTCCTTCCAAGGGAATCTACCAGGTACATGCTGCCGCCCCCGGGCACGAGAAACACGTGGCCTACGCCGCGCGCTGCAACGAAAGCCATGACATAGTCAGAGAGTCTCATTTGCTGGTTGGTCTCAATTGTGGCCGCTGCCCATAGTAGGCATCCTTGCCATGCTTACGGTAGAAGTGTCTATCGACAACTGTCTGCTTGAGAACCTCCCTCTCCGGAGAAATAACGACTGTAAGGTAGGCCATTCTGGCGATCTCTTCCAGCATGACGCTGTGGGAAACGGCCTCTTCAGGTGACGCTCCCCAGGTGAATGGACCGTGGCCGCCAACCAGGACCATTGGGGTTTCTTCGTAGGGGATCGTGCGGAAGGTCTGCATGATCTGAACGCCTATTTCGTGCTCGTAGGTGCCTGAGAGTGCGGTATCGGAAGGCACTGGTGTGCACGGGATGGCGCGGCGGCTGTAGTCTGCATGTGTAGTCCCCAGGCAAGGGATCTCGCGGCCAGCCTGTGCCCAGGCGCTCGCGTAGGGCGAATGCGTATGTGCAATTCCACCAACGCTTAGAAAGCTCCGATAGAGCACCAGATGCGTGTCTGTGTCGGATGACGGCCGCAAATCCCCCCCCACTATTCTGCGGTCTAGATTTACAAGGACGATCATTTTCGGAGTAAGCAGGTGATAAGGGACTCCACTAGGCTTGATCGCTACCACGCCCAGATTGCGATCGAAACCGCTAACGTTGCCGAAGGAGTACTTGACAAGCCCCTGGCGGAGCAACTCGATATTCGCCTCACAGACGCGTTCTCTGAGATCCACCAACAAGCGATTTTCCATACCGTCATCCATCCTTTCGGCTTTGAGCCCGCCTCCATGGCAAACCCCTCGCTCGAATTGGGTCCTCTCAGCTTTCCAGCCATTGCGGCCAGAAGGTTAGAAAGATCTTGCGGTTGGGATTGCGGTTTATGAATTCCTCGGCGTAGATCGAATCACCCTGGACATATGTCGTTGCAATTTCTTCTACAACAGCGCCGCCTGTGGTCTTGAAGCTGTGCACCATACCGCGGTTGATGGAAACGACGTCACCCGCTCTCAAGTTACGTTCCTCTCCGCCGATATCCACGGTAAGATCACCGTACAAAAGGTGATAGCTCTCATCCTTTTGAACATGGTGATGTCGCGGGTACGACTGTCCAGAGAACATGACTACCAGCACCTTGGAATACGCACGATTCAGAATGTGAACCAGGACGGCACCGCATTCATCGAACCGGTCTAGTCCATAGTGGTGAGAAATCTCCAAATCCACGTAGGGAGGGAGGGCGACCCGACTCGCTTTCAGGATTGCTTTGAGCCGATCTACGATTTGGTATACCTGCGAGCGAACTTCCTTCACTCGAAGGCCACGAGTCATCAACGGGGCGTTTCTCTCAAAATCGATCTCAGCGAGAAACTCAGTGTACTTGGAGAATTGACGCGACACCAGTTGGCCGGGCACATTGGGCATCGCAAAGAAGACATCTCCCAGGTCGACTCGTTCACCACTCCGGATCGGCCGAGCTGCATAGACGCCACGGAATAGTGGCTGTAGGTCTGCCATTTCTTTTTCAGTGATCTCTCGGCGGCGTCCCTGGACCCCGCAGATTCTGTGAGTATCGGCGGCGGTTTCCAACCATTGCCTGGCCTGTTCCGGGGTTGCAGAATAGGCGTTGAGCTTGTACTTGTCAGTGGGTACGCCCACGTGCTTCTCGAACACTACGGCACCTTTGGCAACGGCGACGCGGATGCTGTCAAGATTGTCTGGATCTTCGTGTGTGGAGAATCCGATCTGAACGCGGGGATAGCGCTCACGGAAGAGATCAATCTGATTCAGTTCGAGATGATCACGGGAACAAGGGTATTCGCCTACACAATGCATAATCGCGAACTGCTTATTCCTGTGTGACAAGAACGAGACTACGCGATCTATGTCCTCAAGCTGTGCCCCCGCGGTGGAAGCGACAATCGGCCGATGCGTCTTGGCAACTCGCTCCAATAGCGGCCAATCAGCGAAAGAACAGCTCGCGATCTTTACGACGTCGAAGTCGAGTTCTTCCATGAGCTCGACGCTAGGCTCGTCCCAAGGCGTGCACATTGAGATGAACCCGTTGGCTTGGATCTCATCTTTGAGGCGCTTGAAGTCCTCCTTGATCAGCTTTGTCTCCGCGAATCGCTTGATGTACTTGTGGTCTCTTCTCTGTGCGTGAGCCGGGTGGAAGTACGAGTCATCCCGGTGCTGGAGTTTGAAACTGAAGTGGAAGTCGAACCCTTTGGTGATCTCCTTGAACGCACGGATGATCCTTATCCCATGCTCGACATCGCCCATATGGTTGTTCGCCATCTCAAAGACAAAGAGCGGTACGGGGATGGCCTCTAACATAAGCGTGCCTCCTCTTGCGCAGTGTTGGCATTACGTGTCGCATGCTCTGATTGTCTCGGAGAGCATCGAGCATGCCACGTGGTAGTTCGTTGAACAGCTTCTTCTAGGTCAACGGTCTGGCTCAAGCCCAACTCAACCTGCGCGCGGTGGGTGTCGGGTATGTAGCGCTCTGCGGGTTGTCTGGGTGTAGCCGCCTTCGAGATGTGTACCCCAACCGGGGGGACGAAGCTCTGCGCCACTCGGTAGGCCGCCTCCGCGATCGTCAGTGCTTCAGCCGAGCCGGTGTTGTACGGGCGACACGGCTCCCCTCGAAACAGGATTGTCCACAGCCAGATCGCGAGATCTGCGGCATATAGGTAGGAACGGTAAGGTGTTCCGTCTCCGTTCACTTGAATCGGGCCGCCCTGAGTCGCATCCCGGATGAAATTGCCGATGGCGTAGTTGGCATTCAAAGGGAGGTACGGTCCGACAAAGGCAAAGCAACGGGCGATCTTCGTCCTCAACCCGTGCTGATTGGCGTAGACAGAGCACAGCAACTCAGCGATGCGCTTGCCCTCGCCGTAGGCGGAATGGGGGTCTTGGTCATCGGGCCCGCCATGGTAGTCCTCTGGGATGCGAAGCATCTCTCGTGGCTGTCTGCCGTATACGGCACCTGAGCTTGTGAGCAAGAACCCCCGCGCGCCGCACTGCCTGGCGAATTCCAGAGCGCGCCGTGTCCCCTCTACGATCGTGTCAAGCATCAGAAGAGGGTCTTCGTCGTTCAACTTGGCACTCGCCTCGGTGGCAGCATGGATGACGTAGGAGAAAGGCCCGGACGGGAACTCGAAGTTCCGGACATCGCCGACGTGAAGCTGGATGGCTGGATTTGCAGCGAGGTGTGGCGCCTTCTCACGGAAGGCAGACGAGTTGCGGGTCAAGACGAGAGCCGTTGCATTGAGCCCCAGGGACGCATTTGCCCAAGCGAAGCTCTCCAAGAGCCAGCAGCCGAAGAACCCCGTTCCTCCAGTGATGAAAATGCGCTTCCCCGCCAGCAGGTCCCAGAGGTCGCGGGTCTGGGTGATCACGTGCTCCAGGTCCTGTTCTAGAGGATTAGTGCGCATCTCCAGCCCACGTGCATCGCGGGTCACCAGGTTTTCCACGGAGGCGTCCCGCTTTCGCTCAGCAATTCCAGGTATTTCACGTCGCGAACGGTATCCATGCATTGCCAGAAGCCGTCGTGTTGATAGGCATAGAGCTGGCCATCGGCCGCCAGGCGTTCGAGAGGTGCGTGCTCCCACATGACGTCTCCGTCGATGTAACGGAGAGCGTCTGGCTCGATGACAAAGAATCCTCCGTTGATCCACCCTTCGTGCAAGGTGGATTTCTCCTTGAAGTGCCGGATTCGGTTCCCGTCGAACTCCAGGGCGCCAAAGCGCGCCGGAGGGCGAACGGCAGTGAGGGTCACCAGCCCTCCATGCGCCCGGTGGAAGGAAAGGAGTTCCAGCAAATCCACATTGCTGACTCCGTCGCCATAGGTCAGCATGAACGTGCCTGCTCCGATCAAGGGTTCAAGCCGCTTGATTCGCGATCCAGTCAGGGAAGCCTGACCCGTGTCCATCAGATGCACATGCCAAGGTTCTGTGGCGTTGTGGGCGAGAGATTGAACTTGGCCATCCGGCAGAGACACGGAGAAATCCTGGTTCAAAGCAGCGAAGTCGAGGAAGTATCGTTTGATCTGCTCGCCTTTGTATCCCAACGCGAGCACGAACTCGTTGAACCCAAAGCGCGAGTAGTGTTTCATGATATGCCACAGGATTGGATGTCCACCGATCTCGACCATCGGTTTGGGTCGGACCTCCGTCTGCTCCGCGAGCCTGGTTCCCATGCCGCCGCACAGGATGACAACCGGGATTCTCTCTGTCACGCGCGACCCTCCTTTTCCACAAACTCGACCAGAGTATCCGACATATACTCGAGCATCTGCGAAGTCAGCCCTGGGTGGACCCCGACCCAGAAGGTCTGGTTCATGACGAAGTCGGACATCGGAAGTTCCCCGACGGCGCGGTACGGCGTCCCCGCGTACGCGGGCTGTCGAGCAAGGTTCCCGCCGAACAGCAGCCGAACGCCGATCCTTCTCCTGTCAAGATGCTGGACGAGCGCATTGCGAGAAAACGGAGCCTCGGGGCGGACACTCAACGGGAAGCCGAACCAGCTCGGGTCCGTTCCCGGGGTGGCTTCAGGAAGGATCAGGGTTTCGGAAAGCTCCTCCAGGGCGTTCCGGAGATAGGTGAAGTTACGGCGCCGCGCGGCGATGAACTCAGGAAGCTTCTTCAGTTGCGCCACCCCGACGGCTGCCTGCATGTCGGTAAGCTTCAAGTTGTAGCCGATGTGCGAGTAAGTGTACTTGTGGTCATAGCCAGGCGGAAGGTCCCCGAGGGCCCAGCCGAACCGCTTCCCACAGGTGTTGTCCTTTCCCGGGGCGCACCAGCAGGCGCGCCCCCAGTCTCGGTAGGAGACGACGAGTCTGTGGAGTTCCGTAGAGTTCGTCAGCACCGCGCCGCCCTCGCCCATGGTGATGTGGTGAGCGGGGTAGAAGCTGACCGTCGCGAGATCTCCGAAGGTGCCGACTGGCTTCCCCTGATACCGGCTTCCCACGGCGTCACAGCAATCCTCGATAAGCCAGAGCTTGTGACCTCGTGCGAAGTCCGTGACGGCCCGAAGGTCGAAGGGGTTCCCCAGCGTGTGAGCAAGGACCAAGGCCTTGGTTCGGGGCGAGTAGGCCTTGTCCAGTTCGCGAACGGCCACGTTGTAGGTCGGGACTTCGACGTCAACGAACACCGGGACGAGGGAGTTCTGCAGGATCGGGTTGACCGTGGTAGGGAAGCCAGCAGCCACCGTAATGACCTCGTCTTCGGGTCTCAGTCTGCGATCCCCAAGCTCAGGCGAGGTCAGGACTGACAGAGCAAGGAGGTTAGCGGAGGATCCGGAGTTCACGAGGGCAACGTGCTTGACCTCCATGAACGCGGCGAACTCCCTCTCGAACTGGTCTGCGAAACGACCGGTAGTCAGCCAGAAATCAAGAGATGCATCGACAAGGCAGGCGACTTCTTCTGCGTCGAATGTCTTGCCACTGACAGGGATCTGCGTGACTCCCGGGACGAAGGGTTTTGGGGGCCAGTTGGCTGCGTGATAGAGCCGAACGAGTCCAAGGATTCGGTCTCTCAAGGCCCGAGCGTCGTCCGCAGGGGAAGTCGTCATCTTCGTCTCCCTGGAGCTTTGAGAGCTGCTAACAGCGGAGAGGCGACATGCCTCTGCAATTCTGCCAAACCTGCACCTCCCGACCTATGCTCCCAGAAACGCACGATACCACTCGATCGTCCTTTTCAGGCCATCTTTCAACGAGAGACTAGTCTGCCAGCCCAAACGCGCCCGAGCTTTGTCGGCCGAGAGGTACTGGTCGCGGATCTCCGCATTCGCCTGGCTCAAGACCACTGGCTCGAGGTCTCTTTGGTTCATCAGCTCGCGAAGTGCATCTACAACTTCCAAGACGGAGTAGGGCTTCTCCGCGCTGAAATTGAACGCCTCTCCATGCACGCCCTCATCATCCAGGGCCTGAGCCAGCAGCATGTACGCCCGGGCGATGTCCTCCACGTACACGTAGTCCCGGATGAACTTGCCGTCGCTTCTCACAATCGGGCGGTGGTTCCCGAGGAGGCTACGGATCGTGCCGGGGACAATCCGGCTCCAGTTCAGATCACCGCCCCCGTAGACGTTGCCACAGCGGGCGATTCCCACGGGCAGACGAAACGTGTGGTAGTAGGCTTGGGCGAGCAGGTCTGCGCAGCTCTTTGAGACATCGTACGGGTGGCGTCCTTGCGGGGCCATCGCCTCGACGTACGGAAGGACCTCGCTATCGCCGTAGGCCTTGTCGCTCGATGCGACGATCACGCGTTTCACTGTCTTGGCGTGGACTCGGCAGGCCTCAAGTAGGTTGTAGGTGCCTCGGATGTTTGCCTCGAAGGTTGACAGCGGGGAGCGATTGGCGACGCCGACAATCGCTTGGGCTCCGAGGTGGAATACCGTATCTACTTCGTGCTCGTTGAGTGCTCGCTCGAGGCACGAGTAGTCTTCCAAGATGCCGCTCACGACGTGAAGCTCTTTGACGATCCCGGAACGAATGAGATCGGATTGCGGGTCCGAATCGCGGATGAGCGCGACAACGTACGCTCCTGACTTGGTGAGGATGTCGGCAAGCCAGGAACCTACGAACCCCGTTGCTCCGGTGATGAGAACGTGCTTTTCTTGCCAGTAATCCTCTCTGTCGCTCCTTTCGCTTGGCATTCTCAAGCTCCTCTACAACTGCCTGCCGTGGCTACAGAGGCACCCCGGAAACGGCCCTTGATCAAGGAGTCCGGCGCCCTCCCGACCAGGAATCAGGCTTCCCACATCATACACGTTCCAATCCTGAACGGCCGCAGTTGCACCTCTGTGCCGCTCCAGACAGCGTGGTTCAGGCAGGGCCGACTCTGACAGAGCTACCCGCGCGATCTTTGCCATTTCCAGGCCGTCTCCACGACTGTCTGCAGGTCCCTGAAGCGCGCCTTCCAGCGAAGCTCCCTCTCTGCCCGACTTGGATTGGCAACGAGCTGCGCAGGGTCTCCGGGCCGTCGGGGTGCCTCTGTGGCTTGAATCTTGAGATTCGTGACCGCGCGGCAGACGTCGACGACCTCTCGGACCGAGTGTCCCACCCCCGTTCCGAGGTTGTACGCCGCGCTCGGAGAGCCCCCGTGCAGGTGCTGGAGTGCCAGCACGTGGGCCTCAGCTAGGTCGCTCACGTGGATGAAGTCTCGGATGCACGTGCCATCAGGGGTGTCGTAGTCCGTTCCGAAGATCTCGATCTGCTTGCGCTTCCCTTGGGCTACCTCGAGCACGATCGGGATGAGGTGGGATTCCGGGTCGTGCCACTCGCCGATCGCTCCGCTTGGGTCGGACCCGGCGGCGTTGAAGTAGCGGAGCGAGATGCTCCTCAGTCCGTAGGCGCGGCCGTAGTCTTCCAGGATCTGCTCAAAGACCCACTTCGTCCTACCGTACGGGCTTTCCGGGTTCTTGGGATGTTCCTCTGGGATCGGGATCTTCTCGGGGCTTCCGTAGATCGCGGCACTCGATGAGAAGATGAGGTTCTTGACGTCGTGCTCGAGCATGACTTGAAGGAGGTTCAAGCCGCCGATGAGGTTCGTCTGATAGTAGCGCTGCGGGTCTCGCACGGAGTCTGGCACGCTCGTGAGGGCAGCGAAGTGAAGGACTGAGTCGAACGAGAAGCGATCGAAGCACGTTCGTAGCGAATCGGGGTCAAGGAGGTCGCCTTCGACGAACTTGTCCGTCAGGACGAACTCGCGGTGTCCGGTGGAGAGGTTGTCGAAGACCACGACGTCGTGGCCGTGCCTCATGAGTTCCTTGACCGTGTGGCTCCCGATGTAGCCTGCGCCGCCGGTGACGAGGATGGAGCTCTGTGGTTGGTGGTTAGTTCTTGATGCCTGGTGTGTGGGCGTGCTCATTGTTGGGTCTCCGGTCGAGCGAGTTGATCAGGCCGTTCAGCATCTTTGAGGTCGTACTCCTCTGCTAGCATGGCATGAGTTGCAGCCTGAATGTACCCGAGATCCTTTCCGAGTACCAGGAGGTACTTCGTCTCTTCGACACCTTCGGCGTGTGGCAGATGGCGGTGGGAGGTGGCAGCAGCGAGAGGCGAGTCACAAACTGTGCCAAGCTTCGTCCTATGCCGGACGAGGGGCTAACCGGTTCTCTTGAGGGCCTGAAGGAACTCAACCGGTGTAAGGTCGATCTCGCGGAGGATCTCCCCGATCAATGGACGGGCGAGGTCTCTCCGGGCGTGGAAGGGGACTGTGGTCGTGCGTCCGTCTGGGTGCCGGTAGAAGACGTGACTTCCTCACTGTCGGATCCGTTTGAACCCGAGCGTAACGAGAACACCCTCCATCGTCTGCGCGTCGACGATGGGCAGGCGGTTCACTCCGGAACCTCAACCTCTTGGAGTCCGACCAACCGCGGGAGAGTCTCAACGGAGCCGTCGTAGTCTTGCAGGCAGAGCTGCACGACTTCTCGGAGATTGGCGTTGAGCTCATCGAGAGTTGCGCCCTGCGTATGGGCTCCCGGGATCCCGGGCACAATCCCGACATAGAGCTTCGTTTCGGGATCCCATTCCACATAGGCCAGAAGAGAGCGCATGGGCCTCACCTCCCATCTTAGATTGTACGCGCCCTCGATCATAGGGAGAAAGGCAAGGGACGGCAAACGGAAGTGGCTTGTGGGAGGTAGCCAGTGGGGGGTGGCACGTAGCATGTGGCGAGTGGAGCGCGAGAACCAGTGCTTGGTGCTTAGTTCTTGGTGGCTTCTCCATTATCGGGTTTCTGGTCGAGCGAGTGGATCAGTCCATTCAGCATCTTCCCCACGGCCTCCCAGGGCCGCGCCACCGCGCACCACCGACTAAGAACTACGAACAAAGAACTAGACGCCATTCAGCATTCTGACGCCGACGATCCACCGCTTCTTCCGGCGTCCGTGAGTCCTACGCGGCAGTGGTCTCCTAGGACGAATGAGCAGGCGGCCCCGCTCTCGTCGAGTTGAATCTGAGTCCATCGCCCGATCAGGGAGCGGTCGATTCTCCTCACTCGGGTGATGGCCGCCCCTTCTAGGATGATGCTGTTCGTCACCCCGGTGTGGATGAGCGAGGCCTCGCGGCCGATCGAGACGTAGGGCCCAACGACCGCGTTCTCGAGGGTCACGTTCTCGTCCAGGATGACCGGCCCGATCAGTTTGCTCTTGGTCACGCGCGCGCCGCGACCGATCTCTACCGTCCCCACGATCTCGGAGGAGCCGTCTACCTCTCCGTCCACCAGCGGTTCTAGCTGGTCGAGGAGCAGGCGGTTGGCCTCGATCATGTCGTCTGGGCGGCCGACGTCCTTCCACCATCCCGTGATGGTGTGAGGAATCACCCGTCCTCCGTCATCGATGAGGCGCTGGATCGCGTCCGTGATCTCAAGCTCCCCGCGCGTCGAGGGGACGATCCGCTCGATGGCGGAGAAGATGACAGGGGAAAACACATAGATCCCGGCGATCGCGAGGTTGCTCGGAGGGTCGGTCGGCTTCTCCACGAGTTTCACGATCCTCCCGCGCTCCACCCGCGCCACTCCGAACCGACGCGGGTCCTCGACGGGCACCAAGGAGATGGCCGCCTGACAGTCGGCCGTCCGGTACCGCTCGACGATCGGCTTGACGCCGTGCTGCACGAGGTTATCTCCCAAGTAGAGGAGGAACGTGTCCTCTCCGACGAAGGGCTCCGCGCACTTTACGGCATGGGCGAGCCCCTTCGGCTCGTGTTGGACGATGTAGTCAAGGCGAAGGCCGAAGTGGTCTCCTTCGCCCAGGTGGGCCTCGAACGCCTCATGCGTGCTCGGGCTGACGACAATGCCGATCTCCGTGATTCCTGCCGCGGCGATCGAGGCCAGGATTCGCTCGATCACCGGTTGATTGGCGATCGGGATAAGGTGCTTGGGCTGGGAATAGCTCAAGGGACGCATCCGCGTCCCCTCGCCGCCGCAGAGAACGACCCCTTTCATCCGGGATGCTCCTTTTTTGCCTCTTCGACAGGGAGGAACTTTCGGAAGGGCTCGTTTGGCGCCGGCCGCCCCCCTGACTTCCTCAGTCTATCGATCCTGTGAACCCGATACATAGGGCGATCGCAGCGACGATCTCAGCGGGCTGATCGGGGGTCACTTCGCCGATGCGATCGACGAATCGAGTAACCGACACGGACTTCACCTGGACCGAGTCGGCGCTCGAGTCTTTGTCAAGACCACTCAGCGAGGAACAAGGGATCCTCGTGTGCCACGGGAAACACGCGTATCGGTTGTCCCACTCGGTCACTGGAACGGCGATGACGACAGGGAGACGCCCGACTTCCTCAACCTGTACAACCACGGCGGGCCGGTCCTTCTGGATCTCTGCCCCCACGGATGGATCAAAGCGGACGCGCCAGATCTCTCCCCTACGGGGTCTCATCGTACAGGTCATTCGCTCCGAAGGTCTCGAAGTCTGTCAGCCGCTTGTCTCTCTCGTAGATCTCCTCGGCCTTTCTTGACGACGATGCCAGGATTCTGAGCCTGACCTTCAGAGGGAGCCTCATGAGGTCCACGGCCGAGTAGCTTTGCTGTGTCTTGAGGCTGCCATTCACCATGCTCTCCTCCAGCGTCTCCAAGGCGGAGTATACACCTGATAGCAGACGCACGTAAGAGACCAACGGTGCAAGGGGCACGGCTACCGCCCGCCGTTCGGGACATTCCGAATCTTCTTCACGTCTTGCGCGCGGCTTTTGTCCATCACGAGGAGCGCCTCGCTCGTATCGACGATGACGAGGTCGCGGACACCGATCGTCACGATCGGTCGCGTCCTATCGCTCACGACGGTCGTGCCGCGCGTGTCTATGCCGCGATGGTCGGCGAGGACGACGTTTCCCTTCTCGTCCTTCGGGAGGACCAACTCGAGCGCCGACCAGTCTCCAACGTCGCTCCAGCCGATGTCGCCTGCGGGGAGGACGCAAGCGTGCCGGCTCTTCTCCATGACGCCGTGGTCGATGGAGAGGCTCTCCTGGTGGGAGTAGACCTTCCGGATGACCGCGTCTTCATCGAGCCTTCCGAGGTGCTGCGCGATCTCTTCGAGCCCCTTGTGCAGAGCCGGCATGTGCTCCTCGATCTCCCGTAGGATCGTGTCCGCGCGCCAGATGAACATGCCGCTATTCCAGAAGTAGTTGCCCTCGCGCAGAAATGCCTCCGCCGTGGCGCGATCGGGCTTCTCGGTGAAGCGCTCGACTTCGAGAGCAGTCGTCTCTTGCTCTCCCGCATGCGCGGCGCACGGCCGGGACGCGCGGATGTACCCGTATCCCGTGGCCGGGAAGGTAGGCATAATCCCCAAGGTCACGAGGTACACTCCTTCCGACGCGATCGCCACGGCCTCCTCGAGGAGCCGGAGGAATCGCTTCTCGTCTTTGATGACGTGGTCCGCAGGGAGGACGATCATCACTCCCTCCGGGTCGATCCGCGAGACGTGCAGTGCGGCGAGACCGACGCAGGGGGCAGTCCCTCGCCCCATCGGCTCCGCAATCAGGTTGCGCCTCGGTAGGTCCGGGATCTGCTCAAAGACGAAGTGCGCATGCTCCTTTCCGACGACCACAAGGGCGTCTTGCGGGGGCACGAGCGGACGGACGCGTTCCACGGTCTCCTGAAGCATCGTCCGCTCAGCGACGAGCTTCAGGAATTGCTTGGGGCGGTCGTCCGTGCTGAGAGGCCAGAGTCTCTCCCCCCGGCCACCCGCCATGATGACGGCGTGGGGCGTCTTCACTGGGCTTCCATCTCCTTCTCCAACAGCGTTCTCAGCTCCGAGAGCTTCTCGTCCAATAGTACCTCGGTCTTCGCCTCTACGTTCAGCCGCAGGAGGGGCTCCGTGTTGGATGGGCGCAGGTTGAACCACCAGTCCTCATAGTCGACGGAGAGTCCATCGAGATGGCTGATTGTGCCATCTCGGAAGTGCTCTTCCACTCTCTTCATGGCTCTTTGCATGTCCCCCACGGGGAAGTTCCTCTCCCCGGAGTGGGCGTACGTGCGCAGGGGGAGGACAAGCGAAGCGAGGGACTCTCCGGATTTCGCGACGATCGTAAGGACCTCCAGCATGGCGAGAATCCCGCTCTCGCAGTAGAAGAAGTCCGAGAAGTAGAAGTGGTAGGAGAGTTCTCCGGCGAAGAGGGCCTTCTCCTCACGCATCCGGGCCTTCATGAACGAGTGCCCGACGCGGGTCTTGACCGGCCGTCCGCCGCAGGCGCGCACCACTTCCGGGACGACCCGGCTTGAGCGGAGGTCGTAGAGGACCGTTGCGGGGCCCCTTTCGTGAAGGAGCTGGCGTGCGATGAGCGCGGTCACGAGGTCGCCGCGGACGAGATCTCCGCTTTCATCCAGGAAGGCGACTCGGTCTGCGTCCCCGTCGAACGCGATCCCGATCGATCCCGGTCGCTCGCTCATCGCGTGCCGCAGATCGGCGAGGTTTTCCTCCTTGAGCGGGTCGGCCGCGTGGTGGGGGAAGCGACCGTCGAGTTCGAAGAAGAGGTCCGTGTGACGTATCTCCTGGGTCTCGAGGATTCCGGGCAGGACCGCGCCGGCCATGCCGTTCCCGGCGTCGATGATGACCTCGCGATCGAGGGTGATGGAGAAGCGCTCTGCAAAGAAGGAGCGATAACGCTCTGTAAGGTCTTCCTTCCTCCGCGTGCCCTTGAGGACGTGGCTAGTCGGGGAAGCGGCGAACGCGCGCTCGCGGATCGTATTCAGGCCCGTCTCGGCGCTGATCGGGATCGCCTGCTCGCGGACGAGCTTGAACCCGTTGTACTCGGCCGGGTTGTGGGAGGCAGTGATCATGACCCCGCCCGCTGCGCCCAGGACGTTGACGGCGAAGTAGAGCATGGGCGTCGTGGAGAGGCCGATGTCGATCACGGCCATCCCGCCGGCGTTCAACCCATCCGCGAGCGCGGCGAAGAGAGAGTCGGAGCTTGTGCGCATGTCTCTCCCCACCGCGACTTCACTCCCTTGGGTGAGAAGGCGGCTCTGGGCGAAGCCTTTCCCGATGCGGTAGGCGGCGTCCTCGTCGAGATCGTCAGGATAGATCCCACGAACGTCGTAGGCCTTGAATACCTCTTCCTTCATCGTGGCGTTTCTCCTGCCCGGCGAACTACCCAGCAACGCGCAGCAAAAGGGCTTCCTCAAGGGTACCCGGTTCTCTCTTTGCGCTCAACGATTGAGCTAGGATGTGGGATCCCAACGCAGTATGATGTACGGGAGATGACTCGGCCACACTGGGGTGAGCTGATCACGCGGCACGACCGAGGCCGGATGCGCGACGTGCTCGCAGGCTTCCCTGACCAATGCCGCCAAGGGATCGAGATCGGGGAGCGGTTCCGCGCCCCAGCGATGCGACAGACTGACGAACTGGTCGTCTGTGGCATGGGCGGCTCGGCGATGGCGGGGGAGGTCGCGCGGCGCTTCGCTCGTATCCCCGTGTTCGTGAATCGGGGCTACCCCCTGCCGGGATTCGTCGATGAGCGGACTCTGCTTGTCGCGATCAGCTACTCCGGGAACACGGCCGAGACGCTCTCGGCCTTCGCGCAGGGTCTTGACCGGAGGATCCCAAGCCTCTGTATCACGAGCGGCGGGAAGATGCGGGACGAAGCGAAGAGGCTCGGCGTCCCGTGTGTCGAGATTCCCGCGGGGTACCAACCGCGGATGGCGGTCGGCTACCTCGCCCTCCCCTTACTTTCGATCCTCGGGCAGATGGGTCTTCTGAAGATCGATGTGAGGGGGGAAGTGCTGCTTCGAGCCCTGGAGCACATGCGGGCCCTCTGTGAGCCGGAGGTTGCATCGGGTGAGAATCGAGCGCAGGGAATCGCCGAGGCCCTCTTCGGGAAGGTCCCGGTGATCTGTGGGACCGCCGACAACACGGACCTCGTGGCGATGCGATGGAAGACAGAGATCAATGAGAACTCAAAGCAGGCGGCTTTCTGGAACGTCTTTCCGGAGCTCAACCACAACGAGATCGTCTCGCTGGGAAAGCCGGAGTTCGTCACGAACCAGCACGTTGTCTTTCTTCACAACAGCCACGATTTCAGAGAGAACACCTGTCGGATGGAGATCACGAAGGGACTCTTCGAGAGGGCGGGCGTCGCGTGCACGGACGTCCGCGCCGATGGAGATGACGAGCTAAGCGAGGTCTTCTCCCAGGTTTACCTCGGGGACTACGTGAGTTACTCCGTTGCGCTCCTGAATCAGGTTGACCCTACCCCTGTCCGCCTGATCGAGGATTTCAAGAAGGAACTTGAGCAAAGGCTGAAACTACGTGAGGGGATACATGATTAGAAAGGGATTCTGAGCGACGGAAGGAGGGAGTCCGTGGAAGAGCATGAGGTCGAGTTGATCGACTACCTGCGGGTGATGTGGAAGGGGAAGTGGGTCATCTTGGTCTGTTTTGTGGTGGCGCTGGGCGTCGCTGCGGCGGTGACGTGGACGCGACCGGGCACGTACTCGGAGACGATCTCGTATCGCCTGCGAGAGACTCTTTCAGCTCTGGGAATAACGGGATTGGACAACAAAAGAGTGCAGAGCGCGGTGGAGGACGTCGATTCCTCATTCTCAGACACAACGCTGTCGGTAAAGGGGCAGGAGAAAGGCGACACTGTTCGGGTGACGCTCAGTGGCATTGGCACCGCGGAGAGTTTGGACAACTCGCTTGACCAGTTGACCGCTTCCGTCAGGGAGCAAATGGCGGCATGGGCGCGCGGGGAAGTGGCGCGGGCAGTGACGTCCCTCGATCTTTCGGTTCGCCAATTGTCTCGCGAGCGAGATCTCTTGAAGCAGAGGGCAATCGAACTGGGTTCTCCGGGACCAGAGGATCCCTTTCTCCAATACTTGGCGGAGCAGGTCGCGACGGTGGAAGCTGAACTCGTGCGAGACCAGGTAAGGCTGGAGACACTTCGATCTGCGAAGGTAGATGACCTCCTCACCGTGGAGGAAGTCTCGCGCTCTCCCGTTTCCAAGATCGGTCCCAGTCTCCGGTTGAACCTCGCCGTCGCGGGCATTCTCGGGCTCTTCATAGGGGTTCTCCTGGCCTTCTTCCTCCACTACCTAGCTGAGGTCAGAAAGCGAACACAGGTGGAGAAGCAGGGTCCTGCGGCCTAACGCAGCGCCTGGAAGAGGCTCCAGCTACCGAGAAAGACCGCAGCGACAGCCGAGGTGAAGGACTGCTGGGCCAACCGGCGCACGGTGAGAGCCGCGCAGGGAACGGCGAGGACCGCTCCGAGAAGGAGGGGCGGGGCGACGTGCCACGACGTCCCCGGTCTCAAGATGAGGTAGGAGGCGATGCCGACGAGGCACGTGAACGCCTCGGCGAAGCTCGTGATCCCGACCGCGTTCTTGGCCGTGACGCCGGAGACAATCCGGCTTGGTATCAAGAGCGGACTCTTGCGGTCCACAGACTGAGCCTAGACATATCCTGCCTGATCGCGCGGGGTCTCCAAGAGGTGTGCCGATTGCCTGCTATTGTTGGCCGCGCGGGAAGACCCAGACCGCTTCCTTGTCGATCGCGTTGTAGCATGTAGCGAGTGGCCAGTAGCATGTGGTGGGTGGGAGGCGGCGTGTGGCATGTGGCAAGTGGCACGTAGCAAGTGGTCCGTGGTTTGTGGGAGGTCTTCGGAAAACAAGGGAACGGCAGGGACTGGGCGGCTCGTACGCCCTGCCTTCAGCAACGATCCCTGGGTCTTCAGACCTCACTCATCGTAGGAGACCCCGAGCTCGGCCACGGTCAGGTCTGCGTCTCGCAAAAGGGCGTGGATGACCTTGGGTGCAGGGCCTTTGCTGCGTGCCTTGAGATCACTTGAGAAACCATCTCAACCAGAGCCTGCACGGGCGGGCTACCCTTCTCGTCGTTCGAGAAGGCCGTAGACCTCTCCCCGCGAGCCGACGAGCAGAACGAAGACCTCGCGTTTCTCTTCCAGGAGTTGGTAGAGGATACGGTACTCCCCACTCGGCGTCCCCACGCGCTCGCTGTGTACACCCGGGTGCCCCACGAGCTCCTTTCCGGCATGCGGGGCGATGGCCAGATGAGCGGCTGCTTGCTCGATCCGCCGGATGACCGCCTTGTCTCGGACCTTCTCAAGCTGCTTGCGCACCCGCGGGTCGTAGCGAAGGGTCCAAGGCTGTTGGGGGTGTTTCGCCACCCTAGATCAGGGCCTGGAACGTCTCCTCGTGAGAGAGAGTCTTCCCCTCTCGCCGGTTCCGCTCCGAGTCCTGCAGGAGGTCGATCAGCGTGATCTTCCGCAGGACGATCCGATCCCCGCTCACACCGATAGCGAGAGGGTCACCCGGTTCGAGGCCCAGTTCATCACGCACTTTCTTCGGGATCACAATCTGTCCTTTGGTGGACAGCTTTGCGGACGACAGCATGAGTCCTCCTATTGTCTTACTAGTAGGATCACTCTAGTCTGGACCTCCGCCCTTGTCAAGTTGTCTCGGTTCGGGGTTCGGAGTTCGAGGCAGGTAGCTTGCAGCATGTGGCGGGTGGGAGGCGGCGTGTGGCAAGTGGCATGTGGGGATACCGAAGTCCAAGTCTCCCGGCGAGAGCCCGCTGGGCCAGCGAGCCGGACTCAAGCCACTGGGTCCGGTTGTCGCCCCAGCGCCAGCGTTGTATGCTCGAGGCATGAAGACCACGCAGTACGTTCATTGGCAGCACGGAGCCATGTGGATCGGGTACTTGGTCGAGTTCCCCGACTACTGGACTCAAGGCGAGACTCACGAAGAACTGGCAGAGAATCTCAAAGACCTCCATCAAGAGCTCGTGAGCGGCCAAATCCCCGAGGTCCGGCGCCTGGCCGAACTGCACAGTGCATGAATCGGCAGGACCTGATTCGGGGAATCGAGAAGAACGGCTGCATCCTCATTCGCCACGGGGCGCGACATGACTGGTACCAGAACCCGAAGACGGGGGCGTGTCAACCCGGCCCCAGGCATCGCGAGATCAAAGAGCCTCTTGCGAACCACATCCTCAAAGAACTGAAGTAGGGTGCTGCCACGCGTTTTCTGGCCTACCGCATGGGCGCAAGGGGAAACGCGGCCCGTAATCCGAGGTTCGTAGAGTTCGTTGGATCCGAAGGGGGAAGGCGTGCGGGGCTTCGTGGAGCCCGCGGCTGGCACGCTGTGGCTTGTGAAAAGAGCCTTTGTGCGCGTCGTGGTGTATACTGAATACACCACGGAGGTGCACCATGGCGCGGTTGTCGGCCGACATTGACCCGAAGATCCTCGAGGAAGCGCAGCGCGTCTCGGGGTACAAGACCAAGCGCGAGGCGATCGATCGCGCGCTGCGGGAGTTCGTCGCGCGACGTCGGGCCCAGGAACTCTCGAGTCTTGCGGGCAAAGAGCTAGTCGAGATGAGTGCAGAGGAGCTGGCCCGGTGGCGTTCCGGCGGAAAGGGTCCGTAATGACGGGGCCTGCGTCGGTGCTGCTTGACACATCTGCGTGGATTGCCTTCTTCACCCCCGCCGGGCAGGGGGTCCTGAAGTTAGAGGTTCAGAAAGCCCTGAACGAGGAACGCGTCTTCACGTGTGCGGTCGTGCGGACGGAGCTTCTGGTGGGGGCACGGGACCGCGCGGCCTTCACGAAACTCGATCAGCTCTTGAGCTCTCTTCCCCAAGCTCCGATAGATGACGCGTTGTGGTTACGCGCCGCCGGGTTGGGGTTCGCCTTGCGGAAGAAGGGAAGGTCGATTCCGCTTCCAGATCTGCTGGTCGCCGAGGTCTGCCGGTCCCACTCGCTCGAGCTGTGGCACCTCGACGAGCACTACGAGGCGATTCGCGAGCAGGCGCGGTTCGCGACGCGGAGCTTCCTCGGCGCGTAGCCGGTTCACGTGAGCGCAACTCTCTGGAGTCCCACGAACTCGGGCTGTTCCTGGTCAGGATCCTCCTCCAGACAGAGTGCGATCGCTTCACGGATGTTCTCGAGGAGTTCGTCGACGGTCCGACCTTGGGAGTAGCATCCGTTCAGCCCAGGCACTTCGCCAACGTAGAAACCGTCTTCGTCTCTTTCGATCAGTACGTAGAAGTCATGATGGGCCATGGTCAGAGCCTCCTCTCTGCTCGCGCACACATCCCAGACGCGGGGTCGGAGAACCCATACTACCTCCTTCGGATTCTCGTGGGGAAGGCGTCCGCGGGCCGTGTTCCATGGCCCGCAGGCCGGAGTCTCTAGTCCGGAGCCCAAGTTTGTCTGGTCAACGAAGGGGGCAACTGATCACGGACTACGGACCGCGAACCGTGAACGCGGTCATCGAGCTACGCTACCGTTTCAAGTACGCGAGGACTTCCTGCTTGAAGGCGACGAAATCCTTGACGCGCTCTGTGAGCGCTTGGTAGACAAGCCGGTCGTCTATCTGTGCGTACTCGTGGACGAGCACGTTCCGGAATCCCTTCATCTCGCGAATCCTCGCGCCCATCTCCGGGGAGAGCACACGTCCCTCGGTCAACTTGTGGATCAGATCCTCCTCCTCGGCGGGCAATCCAAGGCGTAGGTTGGTCACGAGGACGGAGCAGATGTCGATGACGACCTCGACCGAGAGTTGAAGCAGCCTCTCGCACGCTCGTTTCTTCTCCACTCCTTGGTACTCGGCGAATGTCCGAGGCGCGATATCGGCCAGCTCACGAAGGTAGCCGTCCAACCGGTCGGCTTTGATCAGAATGCGCTCCCGATCGAGTTCAGCCACTGGCAACCGCCTCCAGGTATCTGTCGTGGATGTGTCGGAAGTCCTCGAAATGCCGGGCAGTCTGGAATGCCATGTCGTACAGCCTTGTCTCGTCACGACAGAAGAGGACTCTCCCTTCTCTCAGCACCCTGACGCGGAGGTGAAGCGGGAGCTGCTGGAAAACCTGTATGTCAAGGTCGAAGGACGCGAGGTACACCACTCTCTTTTGGGACTGCCCGAGGCCGTCGAACCGCTTGTCCTCCAATACGAGACACACGTCGACGTCCGATGTGGCGCAAGCCTTCCCTCTTGCCTCGCTGCCGAACAGGATGACGGCCAGTACGTCATGATCGTTCTTCGCGGTCTCAATGAGACGAGCGATTGCTGCGGCGTTTCCGGCCTGCATCTCTCGGCCCTCCTTCGAGCACTTGCGCGTCAAATGACTACCAGTTCGTGATTGTAGCACGGCGCGGGGCGGCAAGGTGAGCGGCAGGGGCGCCGAGGCTTGAGGTCGATGGTCCGAGAACCGGGAACCGAATTCACAGAGCCCGTTGAGTTCGCAGAGCTCACGGCGTTCGTGAGGGGCACTGACGGGAGGGGCAGGTACGAAGTGCCTTGGGAGCTCCTCGAACTGAACGAGCTCCATGGCTAACTCGCTCTTGTTTCCAGTCCTCGAACAACGACCCCAGAGCACAGGCTGTGTCCCGTTACATTCCCGCACTGGCCGCAATCAGGCTATGATGGGACGATGAACCGATACCGAGACTGGCTCGATCAGGCGCGCGGTGATCTCGATCACGCGAGAAAGAGCATCGCTATGGGAGATCACGCGTGGGCCTGTTTCGCCGCTCATCAAGCCGCGGAGGCCGCCGCGAAGGGGTTGCACTCGCGGCGAGGTCAAATCGCCTGGGGCCATTCCGTCGCTGCGTTGCTGCGGGAGCTTCCTGACGAGGTTCGCCCGAATCTCGAGCTGATGGACGCGGCGAAGGCGCTCGATCGGCATTACATCCCGACCCGCGACCCGGATGCCCACCCGGCGGGATCTGCGGGCGACAACTACTCCGCCGCCGACGCAGAAGCTGCCGTATCGTTTGCTTCAAGGATCGTCGATCACTGTGAACGTGCGAGTCTGGACAATCGATCGTGAGGCGGTCCTCAATCGCCTTCGCACATGGGCGCAGGCGCTGGCCGCCGATGGGAACATAGCGGCGGTCATTCTCTTCGGCTCGCTTGCGCGCGGCGATTGCACGGCGCAGAGCGATGCTGACGTGGTCGTTCTACTCTACCAAGCTGATCGCCCGTTCCACGAGCGCCTGCTCAACGGAAGCCCTGACGACATTGGGCTCGGCGTCGACATCTTCCCCTACACGGTTGCGGAGGCGCGGCGCTCCGTCGCAGAGGGGTGGGGAGTGATGCGCCCCGCGCTCGCCGACGGCGTAGTGCTGTTTGAACGTGACCGCGTTCTTGACGGTCTCCGAAGCGTCCATGGCCACCAGGCGGCGTAGCTTGTGGGGAGAGGCGGTCGAGAGTTCGTGGTCCGAGAACTGGGAGCCGGGAAGCGGCGCGGAGCACCTGGCTTGTAGTACGTGCACCGCGGGAAGACCGGGTTCATTTCGGAGGCGCCGTGTCGCTACACGGAGCTTGCGTTGTCTCGTCGGTGGGGGGCGCCAGAGGATGACGGATGCTCAGATTCGGAGGTGAGCCGATGAAAGCGGTGCGGCGCGACGAGGAGGTCAAGATCCGGTTCACGGTCGAGGAGAGAGAGCTGATCCTCGAAGTGGCCCTTGTCGATGGCGCCGTGGCGGAGCTGCTGCGCCGGGCGACGGATGTCGAGTGCGGCGAGCTCGCGGTCTCCTGTTCGGCGGACGTCCTGGACGACTTCCTTGGGGCGATCGCGGCTGCAGCGAATCATTGCGATGAGGCAGGGCTCCGCTCTCGTCTCGACCGGTTGTATGATCGCTTGGAGAAGCTGGAGCGCACGCTGTTGGTGCTGGACGAGTAGCGGTGTGTCCGGGTTGCAGAGGCTCTGGGCACGCTTTAGAGAAGGGGGGCGGCGTGGCGGAGAACGCCTATGTTTGCCAATTCAAGGTCGAGTTGCGCGGCATCGAGCCGGCGATCTGGCGGCGAATCCAGGTCCCCGAGACTGCGTCGCTGTGGGACTTACACGTCGCGATCCAGGACGCAATGGGGTGGCAGGGCTATCACCTTCACGTGTTCTCATTCCTTGGAACGCGCGACAAGGTAGGCATTCCTCTCGACGAGGAGACCGGTTCGTTCAGGATCCTTCCCGGATGGAAACGGAGAGTAGACAAGTACTTGTCTCACCAGGCTCCCCTTGGTTTGTACGAGTACGATCTAGGGGACTCGTGGCTTCACGAGATCCGCTTCGAAGGCGAATTCCGCAGGGCGGGGCGAGGCGTCTACCCTCGCTGTCTTGCGGGGGCTCGCCGGTGTCCCCCTGAGGACTGCGGCGGGCCTTCGGGGTACGAGGAGTTCCTCAAGGCGATCTCGAACCCAAAGCACCCGGAGCACGACTTCTTGTTGCAGTGGGCCGGCGGGGCCTTTGATCCTGAGGAGTTTAGCCCGAAAAGGGTTCGGTTCTCCGATCCCGAAGAACGATGGCGGCAGGCGTTCGAGTCGTGAGCAGAACGGGGCGGAAAGGCGTCCCGGGCCCTTGGTTTGGGAACCGAGCCTGCGGGCCATGGACCCTGGACGGAGGATTCCGAACTCCGCCCGACGGACTCTACGCTTCGTGCCGGCGATCGCGCTCGGTGACCCAGACGGTTTCGCTCGTGAGCGTCGCGCCGAACCGGCCGCGACTCGACACGGCGGCCCATTCGTCCGGCGTGTAGGCGAGGAGGTCGACGGGGACGGGAAGTGTTGCGGTGTCCCATCCGAGGCTCCGCTCCGCGACTCGGACGGGCGCTCGATCAACGATCGCGACGACGTCGAGGTCGCTGCCTACGCTCCAATCGCCACGCGCGCACGATCCGAAGTACCCGATGCGGACAACCTCCGGGTGCAGGCGGACGGCTCGCCCGGCCCAACGCTTGAGAGCGGCCACGACGTCATCGCGACGGGGCCGTACGAGCACGGACGAAGTCAAGGATCTCACGGGCATGGTGAATCGCCTCCTCGCTTTGGAGGGGGCCGTAGTGCTCAAACGGGGCCCCTTCGGAGTGGCTGTTCGGACAGCGGGCGGGAATGTAGAAGTTGTCGAGGACTCTTCCCTCTTCAATCAGCGTTTCGGAAGCTTCTGCCGTCGCAGGGAGGTCCACGAGGAGCCTGGCGACCGCATGTCCCCACGCTTCCTGTCCGAGGTGGAGGTGAAGCGCCTTGACGGCCTTCTCTGCCGCTTGATGTGAGGCGAAGCATGCCCACTCGTGTCGAGCGGCTTGACGCGAATCCTGCGCCTGTTCCAGATCCCGCTCCGCTTGTCTCAGCCAGTCGTTCGCTCGATTGGGCATCCCCGTCTCGCCTCGTCGAGATTCTACAGCACAAGACGGCTGTTTTTAAGCCCACTTCCTTCTTGGATTCATCGTTTCAGGGGAGAAGGGCCGGGCAGAGTGAGTCTCGCAGATTGGTCCAAGTCTCCGCTTGGACGGTAGCCTTGCGGGTTTTGCAGGTTCGTTGACGGGTTCTCTTCGTCCTCCCGGCCACGTCGGAGCCTGGGAGCGAGAAGAGACGGACGCGCCGGCCTGTGGGCTAGCGCAGCGCCTGGAAGAGGCTCCAGCTTCCCAGAAGGACCACGGCGACCGCGACGGCGAGGGTGAACGACCGCTGGGGGAGGCGGCGCACGGTCAGGACGGCGCAGGGAACGGCGAGGACCGCGCCGAGAAGCAGGGGCGGCGCGACGTGCCACGAGGTTCCCGGCCGCAGGACGAGGTAGGAGACCACGCCGACCAGGCAGGTGAACGCCTCGGCGAGGCTCGTGATCCCGACCGCGTTCTTCGGGCCGACTCCGGAGACGATCTGGCTCGGCATCATCAGCGGGCCGTAGCCGCCTCCGGAGATCCCCTTGTTGAAGGAGGCCACGCTGCCGACCCCCAGGAGTCCCGCGAGCCGCCGCCAGGAGAACGGAAGGATGCCTCTCTTCCGTTGCAGGATCATGAGGCCGCCCATCACCAGGACGAGTGAGGCGATGTAGGTCTTGACGACCTGGGTGGGAAGGCTCACCGAGGCGACGACGCCGGCGATCGCTCCGGCCGCGCTCACGATCCCGATGACGAAGCCGATCTTGAGGTCCTGCGACCCGAGCCGGAAGTTGACGTTTCCCGCCCGGTGGTGGAGGAAGACCCCGGCGACGTCGGTCGCGAGCTCGGAGAGGAGGACGGCCGGGACGACCTCGGCCGGGACGAGGCCGAACAGGAAGAGGATGGGGGTCAGAGCGGTTCCGTAACCCATTCCCAAGGTGGAATCGACGTATTCGCAGGCGAACGCCAAGGGGGCGAGGTGCCAGGGGAACATGAGGTCTCCTTGTACTCCAAAAAGAGTACAGGCAGTCTAGCCCCCTGGCTCTTGTCCGTCAACGTCCAGGGGTGTCTTGCAGCCCGAACCCGGCCCGCCTATACTCCGAGAAGAGCATGGCGAGCGATCGAGTGACTCTCAAGATTCCGCGGCCGCTCTACGAGAAGCTGAAGCACGCCGTGGAAGGGACGGGGTTCCGTTCGGTGAACGAGTTCGTCATCCACGTCCTGCGCGACCTGGTCGCCGAGACGGGCTCTGCCCCCGCCGCGCTCACGGCAAGGGAGATCGAGCTCATTCGCGCTCGGCTCCGCAACCTGGGCTACCTCTAGAGCCAAACCACGAAGGAGGAGACACGTGCCGGAGGGGTTCGTCGTCTGGTTCACCGGGCTCCCTGGCTCGGGGAAGACCACGCTCGCCAAGGCGCTCCTCGAGGAGCTCGAGAGCCGGGGCCTTCCTCACGTGCAGCGTCTGGACGGCGACGTCATCCGTCAGGACCTCACACGGGATCTTGGCTTCTCCAAGGAGGATCGCGACGAGAACATCCGCCGCGTGAGCGTCGTGGCTTCACTTCTCGCTCAGAATGGCGTGGCGACCCTGTGCGCCTTCGTCTCCCCCTACCGCCAGGCGCGGCGGGAGGCGCGCGCCCGCGCGGCTCGCTTCTTCGTCGAGGTCTACTGCCGCTGTCCCCTTCCCATCCTCGTCGAGCGAGACCCGAAGGGCCTGTACAAGAAGGCCCTCGCCGGGGAGATCCGCGGCTTCACGGGAGTCGACGACCCCTACGAGGAACCGGAAAGGGCGGAGGTTGTGTGCGAGACGGGAGAAGAGAGCGTCGAGGAATCCTGTGCCAAGGTCCTTCGCCACCTGGAGGGGTGTGGTCTCATCCCGACGGCCGCCCGCGCGGCCTCCGCAGGTCTCGTCTTGCCACACGGCGGCGAGCTCGTCCATCGCATCGTGTCGGGGAAGGAAGCGCAGGACGCGCGCCGCGAGGTCGCGAGCCTCCCGAAGCTTGTGCTCTCGGCCTACTCCCTGAGTGAAGTCGTGTGTCTCGCGACCGGGGTCTACTCGCCCCTCAGCGGCTTCCTGCGCGAGCGGGCGTACCGATCGGTGGTCGAGACGATGCGCCTCCCGGACGGCGTCGTCTTCTCCCTTCCGGTCGTGCTGCCGGTGAGCCGGGAGGCCGGAGCGGCCCTGCGGCCCGGCGGGGAGGCGGCCCTGGTTCGGGAGGATGGAGAGCCTTTCGGCCTGATTCGAGGGGTCGAGGTCTTCGAGCGGGACCCGAGCTGGGAGGCCCGAAACGTCTTTGGAACGGAGGATCCCGCACACCCCGGCGTCGGTCGGCTTCTTTCCGAGCCGACGACCCTTGTGGGCGGCGAGATCTCGGTCTTCTCTCCTCCGGAGCCCGAGTTTCCGGAGATCGCCCTCACTCCGAAAGAGGTGCGCGCCGCGATCGCCTCCCGGGGCTGGAAGACGGTCGCGGCCTTTCAGACCCGGAACCCGCTCCACCGGGCGCACGAGCACCTCCTGCGCTGCGCCCTGGAGGTCTGCGACGGGCTCCTCCTCTCTCCCCTCATGGGCGAGACGAAGTCGGACGACGTCCCCGCGGCGGTCCGTCTCCGCACCTACC
>Ga0315279_10001257_pt1 | contig 42937 bp, 40 predicted proteins | sample YL17G06_20_MG_FD_203694 | JGI IMG/M metagenome (GOLD analysis project Ga0315279, IMG submission 203694) | Sediment microbial communities from Yellowstone Lake, YNP, Wyoming, USA - YL17G06_20 | ecosystem: Environmental > Aquatic > Freshwater > Lake > Sediment | place: USA: Wyoming | collected...
TCTATGGGGAGAGGGAAGGGTGAGGGGAAAATCCCACTGTTCGTTTCGGACACCTTGACTGGGACGTTGGGGAAAATGGTAACGGATTCACCGTGAGCGGACCAGGCGTTTGTTACCAACAAGGAAGAGATATGGACATAGTCCGCTATGTCCCTCCGAATATCCTAAAAATTGGTTCTTCTCCAATTTAGTTGGTGGAACTTTTGATAAGAAAAAGAGTCTTAATGATTTGGTGAAATTAGCATTTTGAAGACCTCACCCCTCTATGAAATGGAGAGGGGGTTTTGAAGAAACGAGAGACTTCCCCAAAGTTTAAGTTGACAAAAAGCTTTCAAAAAGCTATACTGGTTTCAACAAAATTATTGGATCAACTTACCATTTTTGTGGAGAAGAAATGAAATTTATCGCAGATTTTCACGTGCATTCCAAATACAGTCGAGCGACCTCTAAAGATATGGACGTGGAAAACATGGCAAAGTGGGCAAGCCTGAAAGGGGTCGGCTTGTTAGGGACCGGAGACTTCACCCATCCTTTCTATTTCGCTGAATTGAAGCAAAAATTGAGACCTTTGGGCAACGGTCTATTTGCTCTGAAAAAAGAGTATTGCCAAAATGTCTCCCAAAGTGACATCAATTTTATGCTCACCACCGAGGTAAGCAATATGTTTCAACAGGGTGGTGGCTCAAGAAGAATTCATACCATGATCTTTGCGCCTAACTTCGAGGTGGTGGAAAAGATAAATAGTGAGCTTTCCGAATTGGGAAAATTAAGCTCCGATGGCAGACCCATCTTTGGATTTTCGGCGAAGGAATTGGTAGAGATAATCACAGACGTCTCGGATGAATGCTTTTTAGTCCCGGCACATGCCTGGACACCATGGTTTTCCGTGTTCGGGGCTAATTCTGGCTTTGACTCCATCGAGGAATGTTTTGAGGAACAATCTAAACATATTTCTTGTATCGAGACCGGACTCTCCTCTGATCCGCAGATGAACTGGCGCTTATCCTCTTTAGATAAAATTTGTCTTGTTTCCAACTCCGATGCTCATTCACCCAGCCGGATCGGCAGGGAAGCAAACGTCTTCGATTGTGAGATGGATTTCAAAGAGATAATAAAGACCATTAAAACTAAGGATAAAGAAAAATTTCTTTTCACCATCGAGTTTTTCCCGGAAGAAGGAAAATATCACTTTGATGGGCATAGAAACTGTGGCATACTTTTTTCACCAACCGAATCAAGGAAGAATAAAAACATCTGCCCGGTATGTGGAAGAAAACTCACCGTAGGGGTGATGCATCGAGTGGAGGCTTTGGCAGATCGTCCGAAGGGCTTTGTGCCCAGCAATGCCATTCCCTGCAAACATCTGGTTCCTTTGATAGAGATAATTGGCGAAGCATTGAATCAGGGTGTGGAGACCAAAGCAGTGGAAAATGAATATCTGAAAATAGTTTCAACTTATGGATCCGAATTCCGGATACTGCTTGATCTTTCTTTGGAAGAATTGGAGAAATCAACTCCGCCTAAAATACTGGAAGGAATCAAAAGGGTTCGCGAAGAGAACATAAGTATCACCCCCGGCTTTGACGGCGTCTACGGCAAAATCCAGATCTTTGAGGAAAAGGAAAAAGAGGAGACCAAACAGTTAGGATTGTTTTAATTTTGTGGCGCAGACTAAAGTCTGCGGCTACAGAAATACGAATTTTGTAGCCGCAACCTTCAGGTTGCGTGAATTTTCTCGTTCGTAAGAGATACCTTGTTCGTTATCGTAAGCGTCACAAAGATATTGTTCTTAGAAGTATTTAGAAAGGAAGAAAAGCAATGATTGAACTACACAAGGAAGAATTTGAGAAAGAGTTGAAAGCTTTCGAAGAGGGTCTGTATGTCCGTTTCAAGAAGCAGTTTGACCTAAATGCTTCTTTTTTCCGTCAGTTAAGCGATGTTATAGACAGAAAGATGAATACGATAAAACCTCAATCTGACTTTCAATGGGCAATTACCTTTCTATTTTACAGATCTTATAAGTTGTACTGGACAATTTTGATTTTGTGCCAAAAGGGTTTCGGTCCAGAAGCCGGTATTTTGCTGAGATCGCTCATGGAGCAAGTTATCAACATGGAATGGATTGCTAAAGAAAATTCAGATCAAAGAGCCAAGTTATTTCTGGAATACTTTCATGTTGCAAGAAAGAAGCTTTATGACCTCTATGACAAGTACGGCATATTTCCTAAGTTGACGGACGCTGAGAAGGAATTTATGGAAAGCAGAGAGGAAATAGAGAGAGTTTACAAGAGTGTGAAAAACAATTATCAGGATGAGCGATATTGGGCTCCAGAAACCATAAGAAGTAGGGCAAACCAAGTCGGTGCTGGTTATGATTTTGATTTCTATTACTGGCACACCTCATTTTTGACCCACGCTAGTTCAGCATGCCAAATTGAATATCTAAAACAAACCGGGTCACAAAGTATATTCGTTCTTGGTCCCAGTGACTCAATGATTAAAGATGTTCTTTTCCTAAGTTACAAGTATTTCTTGATAGCCGTTAAAAGATGGAATGTGGTGTTTGAATTAAAGCTGGATAATCTGGTTCTGGACTTGTCTGATAAACTGGCGGAAATTTCCGTGATTCGTGCAGAGGAAGCAAGTAATTCGCACAAATAGCTCTACAGATCTAACCCTCTCCCCCGAGGGGAGAGGGAGGGGTGAGGGGGAAATCAAGTTGAATGTAAAAGATGTCAAGAGATTTTTTAGGAGACGTAAATGAAGTCTTCCAATACGCAAACCAAATATATCTGGGTTATTTCTGATGGTTCGGGCTCCACGGCAGAAAGGGTATTACAGGCATCTTTGGTTCAGTTTGAACAAAAAAATGTAATAGTGGAGCGCATCCCGGACGTGCGAACAGAAAAACAAATAAAAGATATTATTAAGAGAGCTTCTAAACAAAAAGGACTTGTCGCCTATACTTTAGTTTCAACAAACCTGCGCAATGAAATCGCCACCAGAAGCAATGAGTATAGTGTGCCCACAGTTGACCTTTTGGGACCTCTGTTAACCTCTTTAAGTAGCTTTCTTGCCTCATCTCCCGAAGCCAAGCCTGGCCTTTTGGATGAATTAGATCACCATTATTTTAAAAGAATTGATGCGGTTGGGTTTGCGGTCAAACATGACGATGGTCAGAGATTGGAGGATTTGCCCAAAGCGGATGTGGTGATAACCGGAGTTTCAAGGACTTCAAAAACTCCTTTAAGCATGTATTTAGCCTACAACAAGAGCTTATTGGTTACTAACATACCTTTGATTTTGGGGTTAGAGCCACCCTCTCAGCTTTTCAAAATAGATCAAAGAAAGATCGTCGGCTTTACCATCAATCCAGACATATTGATACGACTTCGTCAAACCCGCTTGGCTCAGTTAACTCATACGGATATAAATTATGGCGATCCAAAATATATCAAAGAGGAGCTGAAATATAGCCACGAGATCTTCAGGAAAAATCCCCGCTGGTCGGTTATCGACATAACCGGCAAAGCCATCGAAGAGGTGGCTAACGAGGTGTGCAGTGTGACGGTGGATAGGCTGGGATGATTTATTCGTGGTTCAAGATGTTCTGATGCCGAACTAGGATAGCTTTCTATGATGTGCCCTCAAGGAGACCATGTAACTCCGTTAAGGGTCACTTAGAAAGTATCAAAATGTGGCGGGCTAAGAGCCCGCCCTACGCGGTTGGGTGCTAAACAGTTACAACGTGGTTCCGCGTAGGCGGGGCTCCCAGCCCCGCAACAATTACTTAACCTTATGAGTAGATAAGGTCGAAACAGCTCAAAAACATAATTCTTGGCGCTGTGTTATGAAAAATTAGAAAACAAAAGTTAATGGAGGTATCGTAACCATGAAAGTGAGAGACATCTTAAAAGATAAAGGGTCAGACGTCATTACAATCGGAGCAGAGGTGACCGTCTATGAAGCTATAAAAACTTTGGTAGAAAAAAACATCGGCTCGCTTTTGGTATTAGATGAAGGTGGCAAAATCGTTGGAATCATCACCGAAAGGGACATATTGAAAGAATGCAACCGTCGTTTGGAGTTACTCAAGCAAACCAAAGTTAAAGAGGTAATGACCAAAGATATGATCATAGGCTCTCCTGATGATGACATAGACTATGTGGAGAGTGTGATGACGCAAAATAGGGTCAGGCATTTGCCTATAATTGCTGACCAGAAATTGGTGGGGCTTATCTCCATTGGTGACGTGGTTAAAGTTCTGCACCGGGAGTGTAAGGTTGAAAATCGCTATCTGAAAGACTTTATTTCGGGGAAGTATCCAGGCTGAGGCAATCTTGTATGAAGGGTTATGGGTTTTGTTTAGTATCGCATTTAAGTTCGGACAGAAGTTATACTCAAGGTCGGTCCTTCGACTCTCTTCAGGACGGTAAACTTGTCGAACCGTAGGAAGTGTGGGGTATAATCCCCACCCTGACGAGAGGGCGTCTGTCAAGCTTTGAGGGGAGGCTTTGATGTTTTTCAAAATAACTTATTCTGTTATTCCTTTTATCTTCCTCACCTTCATTTTAACTTTCTCTTCCCAAGCACAGATAGTCTCTTCTGAAATTTATGAAACCGAGGAGGACTTGCAGGAAGGCTTGGAATTGGGGCTTTTGACCTTTGATCAATATCTGGAGCTTCTGGATTTGATTCAATCCAAAATCATGCCTACCGCTGAAGAAGCAGATAAACTCTTCTTTGTTCCGGATGTATCGCCTGGGGATATCTCTCAGATACAGAACAAAGAAAAGGAAGACATTCTGTTAAATCAGAGAACCGACCCTTTTTTAAGTGAAAGCCAAAAGAAAAGACCCGGTCTTTCCGGAAGGTTGGTCTGGAGATTCCATGAAGAATTTCAAGAAAAAGATGAAACGGATAACTATCTCAATTTGGAAATTGCAAACAAAAACAATCCTACGGATTTCACTTCGTTCAATTTCCTCTGGCGCATGGAAGCAGATAAGGAAACAAACCAGGATTTTCGAATAAGAAAAAGATCTTTAAAGTTTTTTCATCCCCAATATTCAACTCAAGTGATAATAGGCAATTTTGACAAAAAGATCGGGCTGGGCTTAAATGTTGGCTATCATCCTCATTTTGAGTATAGCAGTTCATCTGATTCGAAACCCGAAGACTCTTTCCTTTACCCCACTCTGGGCAGATATAACGGAATTTATGCAGAATCGCAATTCGACTTTTTCTCTGTTTTGGTTTTCTATTCAAGAAATAAGCGGGAAAAGATAGAGGACCAGATCACTGCTTTCGATCTGAATTTTTTTAATAAGGAAATCAAGTTAGGCTTGTGCGTTTCGGAAGGGAAACTTGAAAATGTCCTAAACAAAAACACCTTTCAAGATAATTGTCAAAGCCTACATTTTGATTGTAAACTGAAATCAATTAAGTTGTCTGGTGAATATGCTCTCTTATCTAATAAAAAGAGTGGACGGGCATTTGATTTTTTCTCTGCCCAAAGACCTTATCGAGTTGATTTTTCATGGTGGAGCTATGATGATGGTTTCGTTCACCCCTTCGGAGGAGGCTTGTCCAATCCGGATTATGAGACCATTTATTTGGAAAAGATAGATTACGACTACAGATGTCGGCAGGCGGGCGAAAGAGGAATATTCTTTAAGTCCCGATATCAGCTTTTCAATAGGCTCAATTTGAATTTCTCTTATACCCAATGGAGAGAGATGAAAGATTTGCCAGAAAAGATGAAACTCAAATTGGGGTGCGGATATGTTTTGTCCAAAAGTTTTTCTTTTCTGATTTATCAGCTCTGGACAGATTATGAGTTAGAAACAAAAGAAATTGACCAAAAAGTTTCTTCCGTGAACCTGTTTTACTGCCCTAGAAAGAATTTTGATTTAAGGTTCATCGCTAACTACAAGACCCAAGACCAGAAAAACCATGGGGATTTCCAATTGAAAATAAGAACTCAAATGATTCCCCATTTCGATTTTACTGTGTGGCTAAAGTATAATGACCCTGATTTTTCTGAATCTTCAAACGGATACTTCAGTTTTCATGTTCAGGAAAAGATAAGACTTTTCAAAAATTATTTTGTTTCAGCAGAATATATAACTAAATTCTATCAGGATGAAAATAAAGTTGACACCAAGGCAGTAAGAATAAGAATAGAAGCTTTGTGGTGAGATGTTTGGATCAATATCCGTTCCACAGAGTAAATTATGAAAATCATTCAGCCAAGGTTTCTGAGTGCACCGAATGTGGTATTTGTATGGAGCGTTGTCCCTTCGAGGTGGATGTGATTGAGAAGATGAAACAGGCAGTACGATTAATTGAAAGTTCGTAGGTCCGAAATGTCCCTTAGGGTTTTCGGACGAAATAGAACAAATTCAAATGTCGGATAGTCCCGCATTCTGCGAAACATATCCGACCTACGCCTTTCCGAATTCGTAGTTGCCCAATTCATTGGGCGATTTCCAGCTCGATCCTTCGGCAGGCTCAGGATGGTGAGCGAAGTCGAACCATGAATCGAGCAACTACGTCTCAAATTTCCCCCTCACTTTAGTCCTCTCCCCGGAGGGGAGAGGAGATTCTTCCCCCGCCTACGGCGGGGTTAGAATGCCACAGCAGTGTGTCACCCTGAGCGGAGCGAAGGGTCTCGCCCAACAAGATTCTTCGGTCGTGGAGTTTACCCCGCCGAAGACGGGGCTCCCTCAGATTGACACGTGGGTATGTTGGGTTTCAAGCCCGATTCAAGTTCCAACAAGTATTTCTTTCGCCAGAGTTTGCCACCATAGCCGCGGAGGTTTCCATTGGCTTCAATTACCCGGTGGCAGGGAATAACGATGGAAAGATAGTTGGCGCCGTTAGCTCGCCCAACTGCTCGGCGGGCATTTGTTTTTCCTAAAGCGTTTGCGATCTGAGAATATGACCTGGTTTCGCCATACGGAATCAAAAGCAACTGCTCCCAGGTTTTCCTCTCAAATGGCGTGCCGGTAACGTCAACCGCTACTTTAAACTTCTTCAGCTTTCCGGCAAAATAATCCACAAGCTCCTTCTTTAGTTGATCGAGGTGTTGATTATTACCTTTGAGCAACGGCATCTTGTAGCGCTTTTCCACTCTCTGTTTGATTCGCTCTACGCCACCGCGGTCATGCCATTCTAAAAAGCAGACACCTTTGTCAGTGGCGCCCGCTATCATTTCGCCGAGTGCACTTTGTAAATTACGAAATACAATCTTATTGTTTTGCATAGAACCTCCCTGGTGGTTTACCAAATTGCCTTGTAAATGCCTCACGAAAGCCACTTGCCGATTCATATCCGCACTCGTAAGCGGCTGAAAGATAGTCATAGCCCGATTCAATCAACTGGCGTGCATAATCTAAGCGCAACCTTCGGTGAAAAACCAGAGGCGTCATCCCCAGATGAGTTTTGAAGTATCTTCGAATGGTCGAAATGTCGACACCTGCCATCTGTATGAGTTTACCCTCATTCAGTCTTTCAGTTCGGTTCTCTCTCATAAATTTCAACACGGTATGAAGCCATGAGGGGAGGACATCGGGGAACTTCTCCGATTTGCATCGCTTACATCCCCGCAGGCCCGCCGCAATTGCCTCTTCCCGGGTGGGATAGAAAACCACGTTTTTCAGTTTTAGCTTCTTGGCTTTACAAGATGGTAAACAGTATATACCGGTCGAGTGCACACCCACGTAAAACCTACCATCGTAGGTGGAAGCGTTTTTGGTCATCGCCTCGACCATTCCTTTGTAGCTCAGTTTCATCATGGCAACAAGTTAATATACGTCTCTCTACCTGTCCACCGATTTTCGGGCAAGTAAGTAAAACATTTCCACCCGGGCCTTCTATTTTTATGTTTTTACGGTAAAAATCTCTTGCCAGTCCCACATTTTCTTTGTAAAATGGCGAAATGATGGACTTCTTAAAAAGAGCTATTTGTAAAGAGGAGAAAATTTTTTAACTTTGATAAGAGAGGATAAAAATATGCAGGTCTTGGTAATGTATTATTCGAGATCGGGAAATACCAAAAAACTGGCCCAAGAAATAGCCAAAGGAGTGCAAGAAGTAAAAGAGGTGAAATGTGTATTGAAAGCCGTGTCCGAAATTACAAAAGATGATTTTCTCTCTTCTGACGGAATCATAGCTGGTTCTCCGGTTTATTTCGGAACAATGGCCGCGGAAATGAAAGAGGTCTTCGATAAATTTGTCGGTATCCGCAGGCACATGGAAGATAAAATAGGTGCCGCTTTTGCAACCTCTGGTGATGCCTCAGGCGGAAAGGAGACTACCATTTTTTCGATCATCCAAGCCATGTTAATATATGGGATGATCATCGTGGGGGACCCTCTGGATGCAACTGGACACTACGGTGTATCATGTATCGGAGCGCCTGACAAAGAAACGGCTTTGAATGCGGCGAAGATGGGAAAAAGGGTAGCTTTATTGGTCAGAAAGCTAAAAGGTTAATGCTGAAATGAGATATTAAGCAGGATATATTATGTCAAGAATATTCATCCAGCCGCCAGATCACAATAGCTTTGATACTTTCCTATCCTATGCGAAAGAACATGGTTACAACCTGGAGATTGCATCGTTTGCATATAGCAGTGTGTTAGATTCCAACTGGCAAGAGATATTGAGAGATCATCAGCGTAAACTGCGCGGTTTTACTGGAACGATTTCCCTTCATGGGGCATTTATGGAGTTAATCATTCATAGCAGAGATAAGAGGATCAGAGAAGTCGCAAAGGATAGAATCTTTCAAAATCTTGAAATCGCCAAAGCTCTGAATACAAAGTATGTCGTTTTTCACGGGAACTTTAACCCGTTAATCAGACACGACGGTTACAAAAAGAATTGGATCAGGCAAAACGCAATTTTTTGGTCTGAGGTTCTCGATAAATACCCCATTACGGTTGTGCTGGAAAATCTGTGGGAACCAATGCCAGAGATATTCAAAGAGTTGTTGGACGGAGTTAATTCCTCGCGCCTTAAAATCTGTTTTGATGTGGGACATGCAAATATCTTCTCAGAGGTCTCCCTTGAGGAATGGTTTGCTGTGTTAGGTGAGGACATCGTCTATATGCACGTCAATGATAACAAAGGAGATTTCGATAACGAACTTGCTTTAGGCGAAGGCAATATCGATTGGCGAAAGTTCTCAGATCTGATTGAAAAATACGGAATTGCTCCTGAAATAGTATTCGAAGTCGGAACGCTTGAAAAAACCATGCAATCGCTTAAGTATTTTCAGAAACAGAATATTTATCCCTTTAATGTGCCTGCTCGCAACACGTCAGCACTTCGCAAACATGCAAGCCGTTAGGCGGAATTGGGAGGTGAAAAAAAATGAAATCAGTAAAAACGCATATTTCAGATATAGAGTTTCACCCGTTAACCCCGGATCGATGGAAAGACCTTGAAGATTTGTTTGGAGAACGAGGGGCTTGCGGTGGATGTTGGTGTATGTGGTGGAGACTAACAAGGTCGCAATTTGAGAAGCAAAAAGGGACCAAGAATAAGCTGGCTCTAAAAAAAATAGTTAATTCAGACGAAGTTCCCGGAATCCTTGCCTATGCTGAAGGCAAGTCCATTGCCTGGTGTTCGGTGGGGCCGAGAGAAGCGTTCCCCACTCTAAAGAGATCTCGTATTTTAAAAAGAGTTGTTGAAAATCCCGCCGAAGGCGGGAATGATAAACCTGTTTGGTCTATTGTTTGTCTCTTTGTTGCCAAGCCAGAGAGAAATAAGGGAGTGTCTATTAAAATACTGAGAGCGGCTGTGGATTACGCTAAGAAAAATGGCGCAAAAATTGTGGAAGGATACCCGTTGGAACCGAAAAAAGCGAACTATCCTGACGCTTTTATATATACCGGGCACGCCTCCGCTTTCCAAAAAGCAGGATTCGTGGAAGTTCATCGACCTTCACCTACTCGACCAATAATGAGATATTTTATTGAAAAGAGAAAGCAAAAATTCTAAAGTTCTGTCAGGAGTAGCTCCTGACAGAACATTGAATTTGTCTTGACTTTTGGATAAGGAATAGATAAAATGAAAAATATCGATTTCTCTTTGAAAATCGGTGACATAGACGCGATAACATGTAACACAGGAGGCCAAAAATGGACCCAAGCATTCCACTCGTCTGGTACATAGCTATGGGTATAGCCTTTGGATTGCTTCTTGGATACACTATTGGAATGCTCATTGGTGTCTCCAGGGGCAGGCAACAACTCATTAAGAAAATAAAACTGCTCGTGGAACGAGAGAAGATCGACTTTGATATTGATAGATTGCTTCAAAGTAAAAATAGTAAACTCATCAAAGAAGATTTCCTGTAACCCGGCGTATAACAGGGGTGCGGTTCTTCCCCTGAAAATGAGGGATTACCCACTCTCTTCTGTTGGGAATACATTTAAGAAGCATGAAAAACAATCTCTTAAAACACTCCGCATTTTTCTTTTATCTCTTTTTTTCTTTTGTTTTGAATCTGGTCTTTGCCAAGACAGATTTGGCTCAACAAAGCATATCTTCTACTACCCACGTGTTCATCAATGAGGTCTTAGCCAATGAACCGGGCTCAAATACCAAATTGGAGTGGGTGGAGCTTTTTAATGCTGATTCAATGCAACATGATTTAGGGGGCTGGCTTTTTGTCAGTAAAGATGATACCACCGTAATATCCAGTGGGGCGATCATTCCTTCCGGTGGCTTTTTGATCATTGCTCGGAAGCTTGTGGCTGAACCTCCAGATTCCATTAGTTTTGAGGGATATTGGGGAGATAGAAGCGGAGTCTGGGGCGACTCTCCCAAAGAAGATTTTCCCGCTATTGAAGCCAAGATGTCTTTGACCAACAGCGGAGAAACCATCAGTCTAGTGGATTTAGATCATAACATACAAAGCTTCACCTGGGATAAAGATTGTGGAGACGGCATCTCTCTTGAAAGAATATCACCTGACGAGGATGAATGGTTTTGCTGTATTGATTCAAACAGATGTACGCCCGGAAAGAAAAACAGTGTAAGTGTAGAGTATTCTGATAAAATTGAGTTGAATATCTTTCCTAACCCTTTCTCACCTGATGGGGACGGATTTGAAGATGAAGTCACCTTTCAATATACCCTACCTAAGGTATCGACATTAACTATAAAGATTTTTGATGTTAAGGGGAGGTTGGTTAAGACTCTTATAGAAGATGAGCCCCAGGTTACAGGCGAAAAAATCTGGGATGGCAAAGACGATAAAAATAGAATTGTTCGAGTGGGAATATATATCGTTTTGGCTGAAGCAAAAGGGATTCCCAGCAGTGTAAAGAAAATGACGTTAGTGGTGGCAAAGAGATAGCTCTTTTACCTCACCCCTATCTCCCCCTCTCCATGAAGAGGGTGTGTCATAATCATGTTTTGACTTTGTAGCCGCAATCTTTAGATTGCGTAAGCTGTTGGAATTCAATAAACAGTTTTCGCAGACTAAAGTCTGCGGCTACAAAAACCGAAATTCTGACACACCCTCGAAATGGAGAGGGGGACAAAGGGGGGAGAAGTTATTATGCAAACTTTACTAAGTCTCTTCTGCTAAAGGTGAAGAGAAGAACCAAAAGTTAAACAAAGCTTTTGTGACCAATTAAATCCGGGATGGTCCAAAAATATAAACAGCGATTAGGGAAAAGTGGGGAAGATTTAGCGGTTTCTTTTTTGAAAAAGAATAGTTTTGAGATCCTAAACAGGAACTATAGATATGGGCACAAAGAGATCGATATAATCGGCAAGGATAAAAATACAATTGTCTTCATTGAGGTCAAAACCGGGAGGTCAAAAAATTTCGGGTCACCGCAGGAATGGGTGACTCTAAGAAAACAGAAAAGCATGATCGAGGTGGCACAGGATTTTATACAAAAAAATGATCTCAGAGATTTTGATTTCAGGTTTGATGTGGTAGCAATAAACCTTGAAAGAGGAAATACAAAAATTGAGCACATAAAAAACGCATTTATGGTGGATTAGCTTTTTCCTCCTCCAACCTACGAACGATCTTCTCCCAAACCTTCGCCCACTTTTCTGGATTTTTATTGTATTCCTGTATAAAATGATCAATCTCTTCTTGAGTGACATTATACTGCTTGAGTATTTTTTTTCTTTCTTCTTCTAATTTAGTTGAGCTGGTATCATACATCTCCGAGGCGATGGAAAGCTGGACATAAACTTCTACAAATTTCTCCTCGGAAAGCCTTGAAGAGGTTTTCGGGTGGTTAAAGATTATAAAAAGAATAGCCAACAGAAAGAGAACAGAGATTATGATTATGAATTTATTCTTAATCAAAATTAAAAGGTTCAATTAACCCGTCCAATGTAAAACAATCGTACAGTCTAAATATTTGTTTATTATTTGAGTTGTCAAGGAGAAAATGGCTTTTGTAATTTTTAGGTGAAATTTATTTAATAGTTCAAACTTTTATCGTATTATGATTAGTTAATGATGGTCTATGAGTTGATATTTCGAGAAGAATTTTGGAGGAAAACACGATGTTGAAGATTACGTTTAGAATATTCATTTTTCTCACCTTTTTTCTGTCTCTTTTTTTAAATTCCTACGCTGACAAACTCCTGGTCTACATGGATCTCGCTCAGACCGATCACCTAAAGGCTTATGGGGTGGCTTATTGGGTTTTGGAGCAGGGGCATAATGTGGAGTGGCTTTTGAATTATCGGGGGGGATCATTCATGATCGATTTTTATGAGGAGATGGCGGATGTGTGCAGATTGAGAGGGGTGGCATTTGACCAGATCGATCTTTCCCAAGCCGCATCGATCTACAAAGAGATTGAAGAAAATAATATGGAGGTGGTGCTCTTAGAGAAAGCCCCCGCCATTGCCATCTATACCCCACCTAATAAAGAACCCTGGGACGACGCCGTTACTTTGGCTTTAACCTATGCTGAAATTCCTTATACCACCCTGTGGGATGAGGAGGTTTTAAGAGGAGAATTGGAGAAATACGATTGGCTACATCTGCACCATGAGGATTTCACCGGTCAATATGGAAAATTCTACGGTTCTTATAGAGATGCCTTGTGGTATAAACAGGAACAGTTAACCTGCGAGCTTATGGCAAAAAAATTGGGTTTCCGAAAGGTCTCAGACGAGAAAAAAGTGGTAGCCAGGGCAATTAAAGATTATATGGCAAAAGGAGGTTTCGTCTTTGCCATGTGCTCCGCTACCGAAACTATGGATATTGCTTTAGCCGCAGAAAATGTGGATATTGTTCCGGAAGAGCTGGATGGGGATCCTGTGGACCCAGATTGCCAAAATAAATTGGATTATTCAAAAACCTTAGCTTTCACAGACTTTAAAGTTTCAATAGATGCATATAAATATGAACATTCCACTATAGATACCACTCCGGATAAAACTGCCGCCAGGCTGGGATTGGAGGCAGACTATTTCACTCTTTTTGACTTTTCTGCAAAATTGGATCCGGTTCCAAGCATGCTGGTTCAAAACCACGTTTCGGTGGTACAGGGTTTCATGGGTCAAACCACCGCTTTCAGAAAAAGTCTAGTAAAAAAATATGTGACCATCTTAGGAGAGACTGAAGGAAGAGATGAGGTGAAATATATCCATGGCAATTATGGAAGGGGAACCTGGACCTTCTTCGGAGGACACGATCCTGAGGATTATCAACACATGGTGGAGGATCCCCCCACGGATTTGAGCCTTCACAAAAGCTCTCCCGGGTATCGACTGATTTTAAATAACATCCTCTTCCCCGCGGCCAAAAAGAAAGAAAGGAAAACTTAAGCCTTATGAGAGACCTCACCCTCTGTCCCCCTCTCCACATTGAGACTGTGTCATAATTGTGTTTTGAAGTTGTAGCCGCAATCTTTAGATTGCGTAAGTCATTGGAATTCAACATCTCGATTTCGCAGACTAAAGTCTGCGGCTACAAAAATCGAAATTCCGACACACCCTCATTGTGGAAAGGGGGAAATAGGGGGAGAGGTTTATCATCTAAAGATAAAGAGTAATCTCATGGCCTTTTCGCGTAAGATCAAAGTCAAGGTTATAAAAATTCTGGAAAAAGGAGAGTGTCCGCTTGATTTAAAAGTGGGAGATGAATTCATCTTTGAGCATCTTCCTCCGCCCCAATTCTGCCACTGGGCGTTTCATTCCTTATTTCCCGCTATCACTGCCTTAAGGTTCGGAGGGAATATCCCCTGGGAGGAAAAAGAGGGAGTGTGTCATCTCTGTTGTCCTGATCCCAATAGTCCAGTGGTTTTTGAGATCACCAGGATTGAAGAAGTGTAGGTCGAGATTCGTATTTTGACAAAAAACTGAATGGACAAGATTCGAGTTTATTCTATTGTAAGGCTCTTGACCAGCTTCGCCTTCGGCTCAATCCTTCCGGTCTACGTCCTCTATTTCCGACATTATCAGATAAATCTGTTTCAGATCGGTTTGCTGGCTTCTATCTTCGAAGCATCCATTCTGATTTTCGAAATACCCACTGGTCTTGTGGCTGACATCTATGGCAGAAAACTCTCGGTAATCCTATCCGCATTTGTCTCTCTTATTTCGGGCATCTTCTTCGTTTTCTTTCCATATCTTTTTGGATTTATTGTCGCAGAGATATTGAACGGATTGGGCGAGACCTTGAGATCAGGAGCTTTAGAAGCCTGGTTGGTGGACTCGTTGAAACATGAAGATAAAGAAGAGAAGGTCAAATATGCGTTTGCTCAAGGGACAAAATACAGAACCCTCGGCAATCTCTCTGGATTGATTTTAGGAGGATATTTAGCTTCCCTGAATATGAAACTGGTTTGGATTCCTTTTGCTCTTATATTTTTTATTTTAAGCATATTTTTGATTTTGAATATGAAGGAGGAATACAAAATTGAAAGAACAATTCCCGACAAAATCTTTTCTGAAATTTCTGAAACGATTAAGAAAAGCCTGGTCGTTATAAAATCGCAAAAAATGATTTTGGCTTTGCTTTTGCTTGTTCTTGTTTCCGGATTCTCCTTTGAGACCATTTCTCAGTATTGGTAGGTGCACTTCAGTGAGAATTTGTCGATACGTCCACAATACTTCGGCTGGATTTTGGCAATCTCGTCTGTCATCACCATAATTTTTATTGATAAAGTGACCAAATTGTCCGAGAAGTCTAAACATGAAGTTTCCTCTTTGGTGATCTTGGAGATTTTGTTTCTTTTAAGCCTTTTGGTTATTGCTTTAACCTATTCACCCATTTTGGCAGTTATATTCTTCGTCCTCCTCCAATCCTTTGCAAACCTCAGAGAGCCCATATTTTTAGATTTATATAACAAGCACATCCCCTCAAAGCAAAGAGCCACTCTCCTTTCCTTTCAAAATTCAGTGGGATCTGGTGGCGAAGTCTTGGCAGGGCTTTGCATCGGGGTGGTGGCATTAAAATTCGGGTTAAGAATAACCTTCGGCGTGGGAAGCGTGGTTTTCCTCTTTGGGTTGGTCCTCTTTGTTTTTTTTGCCAGACCAAAGCAGGATTAACCCCTTTTGGTACTGTGCATAAATCGGACTTGTTTTGGGGAGAGGTTAAATCTCTACTCAATGGAGACTTGGGGCATGGACAAGGTATCTGCGACCAAGAAGAAAAATTTTAAAAATCAAAGCCAAACTTAAAATAGAATTTGTCCCATTTATCTGTAGTTGCGCCATAAGCAAATTCGATGGGACCTACGGGGGTATCCAGAGCTAAACTGGTGCCAAAGGCATGTCTTAAGTTCTTAAGCTTTATGCTCTCCACTTTGGACCAAACATTTCCCATATCATATCTTAATGTCCAATATAACCTGTGAAAAAATCTAAAACGTAAACTCAGATTTCCCAAAAGCATTTTATCTCCTCTAAGCTCTTCGGCAAATAACCCATATAAATTGTCCGGTCCACCTAAGGTGAATTTTTCGCTTATGGGCACGCTTCTATCTGAAATTCCGATGGCTATCTGGGGATGGAAATTGACCCGTCGGTGCAAAGGGAAATAGGACTCCAGAGAGGTGAATGCCTTTCTATAAACCACATCCCCGCCAAGAATATCTCCGGCGAATTCAAAATAAAGATGATGATATTTTCCCTCATCCGGGAATGGATATTTATCGAAGGTGTCTACCAATGACCTCAAGATAAGGCTTCTTATGTTATTTGTGGATTTGGTTTTGAAAACGCCATTATCTATTTCAACTTTCTCCCATCTGGTTTCGATGGAGGCAGTTCCCAACCTGGAAATATGTTGTCCAAAGGAGAAGGTGGTTCCAGTTCTTTTCTCTTTGAAATAACCTATCTTTTGATGCTCCTCATACAGGTTTTTTGTCTCTCTTCGATGAAAAATGTCAAGCTTGTAGGTCAGATACGTTTTGAAGATACGATCAGCTTTGAAATCTAATTTATAGATCTGCTTTCGTTCTCCATATTGAAAATGAGTGAGAATTTCATTTCCCACCCCGAACACGTTGGCATTTGCAAACTGCAAAAACGCTTCTGACCTGTATTCGTCTTTGTAGTGCGCTCCCACTCGGACCAGATTAAACTTTTTCTCCTTAACCTTAAGCTGAAGCACTAATCCTTCTTTATTGGAATAGGTATTTAATATCACATTTTCGAAAAATCCGGTGCTGTGGATATTGGAGATACCCCGGCTGGCTAAATTAGAATTGAAAGGCTTCCCTGGTTTTAAAGGAAAGTTTCTCAGCACCACCCACCTTTTTGTCCTTTTATTCCCGCTCAATTCAATTCGAGAGATCATTCCCTCATTTAGGCTTACCTCTAAATTTTGGGAAGTGGAATCATATCTTATGTTTTCAAAGTGAGCCAAACCATATCCGTTTCGGTGGTAAACCGTGATTACAGAATCTAACCCTTTTTGTAGGGTTTTATAGTTTAGAATCTCAGTAGGTAGAAAATCAATTTGTCTTTGGAGGAAAGAATCGGGATAAATGCTGTTGTTCCGAAATATGATTTTTTCCACCGGAGGATTTTCCACCATCTGGTAGCAAAGGGAGTATTCGTCTCCTCCGATTTTGGAAAGGGTTGCAAAAACATCAGAAAAATATCCGGTGGAGTAGATTTTTTCCAGATCCGATCTTGTCAGAGCTTTGGTGACAGTGCTTTCAACCCTTGTTTCTATCAGGCCCAAAAGAAAATCTTTCTTCACTTTCTGGTTTCCCAAGAACTCAAGTCCACAGATTTTGAATTCGAAAGAATCTGGATTTGGAACTTTTCTCAAAACATAGAATTCGTGCTTTTTGCTTTCAATTGTCTTTTTAATATTGTTAATTAAGCTATCCGCCGTATCCTCTCCCAAGCGGATCAGTTTTGCCACATTCCCAAAATCCATGGCCGAGAATTCAGATAATTCTGGACTTAAGACAAAATCCGCTTTTTTCAACTCCTCATCTTTCTTTTGCAAAGACATTATACTGGTCGCTTGGTTGGCAATATCTATGGGATTTTTGATCTCTTCTGCAGGTAACAGGGGAGAAACGGTATTGACCGCAATTACCACATCTGCGCCCATTTGTTTTACCACCTCCACGGGCACCGGATCCACTAATCCACCATCTACTAAAAGCCTTTCTCCCATCTCCACTGGACTAAAAGCCAAAGGAACTGACATGGTGGCCCTCAAAGCTTGTGCCAGATCCCCCGAATCCAAAACCACTCTTTCCCCGGTCACCAAATCGGTGGCCACGGCCCGGAAAGGAATTTTCAAGTCGTCGAAATTGGACTGAGGTTCGGCGAACCACTTTGAGGAAAAGCTCGCCTGCATGATCAAATTGGTGAAAAGATTGGAAAGTTTCTGCCCAGAGGTTAACGCTGTGGGAATATAAGGCTTCAAACCATCCAAACGAAACTGAAACAACGAGCCTTCGCCTTCCTCTCTTTGGGAAAGGAAAAGGGAGAGTCGGGGTGGGGTATCACTAAACAAATCGTTCCAGTCGATCTCCAGAACTATCCTTTCCAGCTTTTGGGCTGAATATCCAGCGGCATAAAGCCCGCCGATGACACCTCCCATGCTGGTTCCTGCGATATAATCGATAGGGATATTTTCTCTTTCCAAAACCTTCAAGATACCAATCTGGGTTAGTCCTCTCGCCCCACCTCCGGAGAGAGCCAAACCAATCTTAGGTCTTTTTAAGGTTTCTTTTAATGGAAAGGTGATCTCACCCGGCTGAGGTTGAACAAATTCCAAACGGATTATAGTGGTATCCGCAGGATCCATAGGATCCGAATCCCCAAAGGACTTTACCGAGGTAAAACAAAGTTGGCACAACGCTAAGATAAGATACAAAAGCCGGGGTAATAGTCTCTTAGATTTCATTATTTCACCTGCACAGAATATTAAAGCTTTGCCCTCCAAAAATCAAGATAAATATGAAGTGGTGTGCTTCCATTTTTTACTCTTGAATTGGTTAGCTCAGCACTAACAAGCTTTACATAGATTTTTGGTTAAACTATGCTTTTAGGTAAGAGAGGCTGGTTCAATATGAGCCAGAATTATATATGATTTACATTTGCTATCTACATGAATCTATCAGAATTTGGTTGACTTTTACATATAGAATTTATAACTTTATTTTGTTAGTGATATATTATAGCTTTATGAAAAAAGGTTAGTGCATAAGCAAGTCACGAAGAGGAATAAGACGTGGCAAAACGGGGAGATTTCACATTACCCTTCGGCGCTATCATAGGGCAAGATGATCTCAAGCTGGGTCTCCTTTTGAACGTGGTAAATCCGCGAATCGGGGGTCTTTTGATTAGAGGCGCCAAAGGGACCGGGAAAAGCACTGCAGTCTATGCTCTCACCGACATTCTGCCGCCGGTGGAGGTGGTGGCCGACTGTCCTTTCAAGTGCTCTTTTCAAGATCCGACCAATAGGTGCGAATCATGCAGATCGCGATTTGAAAAAGGGGAGAACGTCTCCAAAAAAGAGCTGAAAATGGAAGTGATCAATCTTCCTTTAAGCATTACCGAGGATAGATTGATTGGCTCCATTGATGTGGAGAAAATCTTAAAAGAAGGCGAAAAAGCACTCCAACCGGGGTTATTAGCTCAAGCCAATCAGAATATCCTATACGTGGACGAAATCAATCTGCTTCCAGACCATATCACCGACGATCTTCTGGACGTCACGGCCTTGGGATGGAATACCATCGAGCGGGAGGGATTCTCGATCACCCATCCGACCCGCTTTGTATTTGTGGGCACGATGAATCCCGAAGAAGGAGAGCTCCGTCCGCAGATTCTGGACCGATTCCCTCTTTCGGCTTTGATTAAAACGGTCGATGCCGAAGAGGCAAGAGTAGAGATAATCAAAAACAACCTTCTTTTTGAAAAAGACCCGCAAGCCTTTAAAAACAAGTTCAAGGAAGAGGAGGAGAAGCTAAAAAAGAAAATAGCAAATGCCCGTGCCCTCCTCCCCCAGGTTGAAATTCCGGAACAGATTTACCAGATTGTAGCTTCCATTTGTGTTAAACTGAAGATAGATGGACAACGCCCTGATATCGTAATTACTAAAACTGCCTGTGCGGTCGCCGCTTTAGATAACAGAACTGTTGTAGAAAAAGGTGACATCTTGAAATCCTCGTATCTGGCACTTTCCCATCGCACCCGCGATGGTGGTCTTGAGCCTCCGGCCACCGAAAAGGAGATTGAAGATGCCTTTGAGGAGAGTTGCCAGAAATGGAGAAGTCTATCAAGCGAAAAAGCTGGTGCTGGAATGCCGTCCCACGATGCGGGAAATATCACTACCTCTGCTAAAGACCACACAGTAAAAAAAAAATCATAATCCCATCGAGTAGAGAGTCCTCTCCAAAACCCTCTTTAAAGCAATTCATCGCTAAAGTCCCATTGGTTAATCTCAAACAGGTGTCGCAGACTTTGACCTCATATTTTGACCGATGGAAAATTAGACTTTCCAAGAAAGCCGCGCCTCGAAAAACAAGACAGTTTGTGGGCAAGCGGGCAACCAGCCTGACCACATCCACCCGGGGAAGATCCACCAGTTATCAGAAACCAAAAGCTATTCCCAAAGAAAATATAGCCCTTCTTCCCAGCATAATTACGAGTTTGGTGAATCGGGGAAAAAGAGAAGGGAGGCCAAAAATCAAAGTGCATCCTTCTGATCTCCGAATTTGGGTCAGGCAAGGAAGAAGCTCGGTTACTCTTATTCTGATCGCGGATGCCAGTTTTTCCACCTATCATTTCCTTCCCGCGGTCTCCAGAGCTCTTGGGATTGTCTATCGCGATGCTTACAGAAACAGGGATCGCTTGGGGGTAATAGCTTTTCAGAAGAATTCTGCTCGGATTATGAATCATCCCACTAACAATTTGAGAGTGGCTTTGGGTAACTTAGCCCGTCTTACCCCTTTAGGTTTCACCCCTTTAGCCGATGGGTTAAGAAAAGCTTTGCAGGTTTTTAAACAGGAAAAAAGAAGATCACCTAACTTCATACCCTTTGCCATTCTTATCAGTGACTGTTTTCCTGAGCCACTTACTCATAAGTATGCCGATCTTTTGGAAGAACCTGCCTACCAAGAGACACTTAAGCTTTCCAAAGATTTTAGAAGAGAAAAGATCCCCATCGTGGTAATAAATCCAGCCCATGGGAAGAGCAGAGAGGGGAGGCTTTATGGCGGGACCAAGTTGGGAATGAGGATTGCTCAGATTTCCAACGGCCAATATTACGGCATCCCCGAAAGGGAGATCCCCTCTCGCACCGCTCCTTTTGCCAAATATTTCCATAAACGTTACACCGAGAGAGAAGCCAAAATCATCTCCGGGTATTTAGATGATGTTAGGGTCGATTTTTTGACCATTCACAGGAAAGGGGAATAGACGGTCCATCGATCACTTCAGAAATCTAAAGAAGTCTCTATCTAGATCTACGACATTACCCTCAAATCCATCAAACGATCGCAAGGACTTAAAAAGAAAAAGGGTAAGCCGGATCATCAACAATTGTGTACCAGATTTAGGTTTTGAGAACGTAAAAATATTTGATTTTTAAGATAAATGATGTATAATTAAACTTTTGCTTTTGTATTAAATAAAACATAGATTTGAATTCTAAACAGATGGCATCACCGGAAAGCAAAAAACGTTTAAGATTCTTTGGCGTAGAATTCAGAATCGTCTTTTGTTTGGTTGCTTTTGTGTTCGTATTAATTGCGTGGTCAAGCTTTAAAAGTTCTTTTGGGGTGAGCGCCCTGTTTTCTATCATGTTTATTTTTTCGATTTCCCTCATCTGGTTAGACTATTCTTACCATTGGGTGAGTTTAACCTCAAGCGGACTGGTTTTTAAGAAAATATTGTGGAGAAAACTCACCTCGTGCGAAGTACATTTAAGCTGGAATGAGGTGGAAAAGGTGACCACCAGCACTTATGGTCTTTTTAGTCTTTTGAAATCTACAAAGATAGTAGGCAAGAAGGGCGAGTTCTTCATAGTTTTTTCGTTCATGGAGGACTATTTGCATTTTTTAAAAGACCTCACCCGAGAGGCGAAATCTGCCCAGATAAATAAACTTACCTTGGATTTATTAGAAGGGAGAGCAGATGTTTAATAAAACAAAAATAATTCTGATCTTTTTGATTTTGACTTCCCTTCTTTTATGGGGTCAAGCTTGGGGTGAAGTGAGCATGGATTCCAAAGAGGTGGAACAGATAATATTCCAAGGTTTAGACTACCTGCATAATGAGGAAGTCTTCAAAGCTGTGGACCAGTTCAAGAAATTGATTGACCTTTTCCCCAACGATCCTATTGGGTATTTCTATGTGGCGGCTTCCCTTCAGACCATGATGGATGATTACAGAAACTATACCTATCAGGATGAATTTAACAAATACATGGATTTAGCCATAAAAAAGGGGGAGGAGAAGAAAAAGAAGGGGGATCTTACTGCTTATGATTGCCTCTACCTGGGAGGAGCCATTGGCTACCGGGGAATTAATGAGGCATTGACCGGTGATTGGTACCACGGTTTTATAGATGGATTGAGAGCAAAGGGGTATCTGGAAAAAGCGTTAAAACTTAATCCTGAGTTTTATGATGTATATTTCGGTTTGGGAGGTTATCATTTTTGGAAGAGCTTAAAGACAAGAATCTTCTGGTGGCTCCCCTTTGCCAAAGATAATAGACAGATGGGGATCAATATGATCAAACTCGCCATAGAAAAAGGGAAATATAGCCGAGAGGATGCAAAATTATCTCTGGTGAGAATTTATGTAGAAAACAAGGAATATGAAAATGCTTTTGCCATGATTAACCAGCTGATTAAATCACAACCGAATAAGCCTTTTTTGCTCTGGTTTCTGGGAAGAGCTCAGCTGGAGACAAAAATGTATGACGGGGCGATAAACACTTATCAAACCTTGCTTAAAACACTGGTCGCCCCACCCTATTACCATCCCGAAGGAGAGGTAGAATGCCGATACTGGCTGGCTTTGGCTTATTTTGAAAATAAGAATTTTGAGGATAGCCAAAAACAGATTGATGCCATTTTGGCTTTCAAAGAGAAATCTCAAGATAACAAGAATATCAAACACTTTATCGAAGATGCCAATGGACTAAGAAAAAAAATCAAAAAGCACGCATCCTGAATGGGACAAAGGTCTCGTTGGCTGGGGGTGCCCTCACCCCCGATGGCAAGACACAGAATTCGTGCCGAACTTCGGGGGATGACAGCCCGAACTAACGAAAAACTTAAATTTTTGATAAGAAAATAAGAATCTTATGGATTCATCCCGAAAGGGGTAAAGAGCAAGTGATCCAACATAAAAAACTTCTTTTCTTGTTTCTTCTAATTCTTTTGTTTTTTTTCCCAAACCAGGCCGCCCCACAAAAATATCTTGACTATCAGAATGATGAAATAAAAAACCTTTTCCTTGGAGGGATAGACGCTTGCTTTCGGGAAAATTATCCTTTGGCTGAAGAGAATTTTAAACAGATCGTCTCCAAAGCTCCCCAAGACCCAGCCGGGTATTTTTTAAAAGCCATGCTTTATCAAGCTCAGATGATCGATTATGAGAGCGATTATAAAGAAAAAGATTTCTATGAAAACATAAAATCAGCAAAAAAATATGCCCAAGAGAGAATCAAGAGCAATAAAAAAGATGCCTGGGCTTGTCTTTTTTTAGGTAACGCCTACGGGGCAAAAGCCATCTACGAAGCCAGAAAGGGGAACTGGTGGTCAGCTTTGAACAATGGACTTATGGCAAAATCTGCTCTGAAAGAAGCCGTAAAGCATGATCCTGGGCTTTATGATGCTTATGTGGCTTTGGGTTCTTATCATTATTGGGCGAGCGTGGTGACTAAAGCCTTCTGGTGGCTCCCGTTTATCGGCGACAGGCGAGAAGAGGGGATCGCTGAACTAAAACTTGCCCAAGAGAAATCAATCTATTCCCAAGATGCCGCAGCCAATGGTTTGATCTGGATATATATAAACGAAAAAAAGCTCGACCAGGCTATAAGTTTGGCTACAAAGATGCAAAACAAATACCCCCAGGGAAAATCCTTCCTGTGGGCATTGGCTACCGCATATTACGAAAAATTTGATTGGAAGAATGCCTTATTTTCTTATCAAGAAATAGCAAGAAAAATCCAATTGGAATTCCCGCCGAAGGCGGAAAGTAAGCAAAATGATCCAGTTTATAGTGAGCGAAGCCAACCTAAGAATCTAAACAACTATTATAACCTGATAGAGTGCAAATTTCACATAGCCAATTGTCTCTTTAATTTAGGAAAATTCCAAGAATGCATCTTAACCTGTGAGGAAATCCAAAGCTATCCCTTAGACGAAAGGACCAAAGACCGACAAAAGGATAAGCTAAAGGGAACAAAAAGGCTATGGGAGAAGTCTCTCAAAGTCCTCGGCAGGGGGGCTGAGAAGTAACTAAACTTCATAGTCTGGGTGTAAATACCCGGTAATAGAATTAAAGCATAAACTATAGAAGTTTATGAAAGAATCCTTGACTTTGAAAGGGGAAGTGGCATAATTAAAATAAAAGAATTTTTATTCCAATGAAACTGTAGGAAATTCGTTTTAAATAATGTGGAATCAATTTTAGGTGAGGCTTTATGGATAAGTTCGTTATAGAGGGTGGAAAAAGATTATCCGGGACGGTCCAAATCGAATCCTCCAAAAATGCGGTTTTGCCGATTCTGGCCGCCTCTTTGTTGGTAGAAAAGGGGGAAACAATTATCAATAATGTTCCTAACCTGGTGGACGTGGATACAATGTTAAAGGTGTTGGAACATTTGGGGGCTAAAGTCAAAAGGGACAAAGTCGATAAGAAAGTTGTCATCAATGCGGAAAACTTAAACAGTTTTGAGGCTCCATACGATTTGGTCAGAAAGATGCGAGCCTCCTTTTTGGTTTTGGGTCCCCTTCTGGCTCGGTTCAAGCAAGCAAAAGTCTCGCTTCCGGGTGGATGCGTTTTAGGTCCCAGACCGGTGAACTTTCATCTTTCAGGATTTAGCAGGTTAGGGGCAAAGATTGATGAGGATCGTGGTTACGTAGTGGCTTCCTGCGATCAGCTTTCCGGGAATGTGATCTGTTTTGACCGTCCCACCCATACCGGAACTGAAAATATCCTGATGGCGGCGTGTTTGGCTTCAGGCAGGACCACCATTGTTAATGCCGCTTGTGATCCTGAAGTGGTAGATTTGGCTAATTTTCTGAACCAGATGGGGGCAAAAATCAAAGGGGCAGGGACTTCCACCATAGACATAGATGGGGTAAAAAAGCTTCAGGCACAAGAATATACTCCAATCCCGGATAGATTGGAGGCTGGCACTTTTATGATGGCCGCTTGTATCACCAAAGGATACGTAGAACTGAAGAACGTCAATTTTGAGCATCTAAGCATGGTCTCTTTGAAGTTAAGAGAGATGGGGGCTGAGATCGAAGAAAACAGAAAGAAGATCAAGATAAAGGGACCCCAGAGGCTTAAACCGGTCTGGGTGACCACTTATCCGCATCCCGGCTTTCCTACTGACCTGCAAGCCTCCATCGTAGCCTTAGCTTCTGTAGCTTCCGGCACCAGCCAGATTCGAGAGACGGTGTTTGAGGATAGATTCACCCATGTGATGGAGCTTGCCAGATTGGGTGCGGATATTAAAGTCTCCGGAGACAGAGCCACCATAAACGGGGTAGCCCGACTTAAAGGTGCCTCCATTATGGCTTCAGACATTCGGGCAGGCGCAGGATTGACCCTGGCCGGCTTAGCCGCAGATGGAACCACCGAAGTGCTAAGGGTGTATCATATTGATAGAGGATATGGTCATTTTGAGGAGAAACTGGCTAAATTAGGCGCAGAGATAAAGAGGGTTAAAAGTTAGAAGTGAGAAGTTAGAAGTGAGAAGTTAGAAGTCAGAAGTTTGAAGTTAAGAGTTTGAAAGTTGAAACGTTAATTCATCAATAGCTAAAGTATAATATCATATTGAGGTGTAAAAAATTGTTTTGCGTTGTTTTTTAAACTTATTCTGATTTGAGTAAATATGAAATGGTGAGGATAATAAAATGAAGTTGAATTTTTTGAAGACAGTTTTCCTGGTTAGCATCACTTTCCTTCTGTTTACTAATCTGGGAAACACGCAAGAACCTTATTTCGGTAAAAACAAGGTGCAATATAAGATCTTCGATTGGTATTTCATTCAAACGGAGAATTTTAATATCTATTTTTATAAAGATGAATATCACTTAGCCAAGTTTGCGGCGGATGTTTTAGAGGGTGCTTATCTGAAGGTTAAAGAGGAACTTCGGTATGATCTGAGCAGAAAAGTTCCAGTGATCATCTACAATTCCCATAACGATTTTCAGCAAACCAATGTCGTTTCCGATCTCATTGAAGAGGGAGTGGGAGGATTCACCGAGAGTTTCAAAAACCGGATGGTGGTTCCCTTCACCGGGTCTTATGAGGATTTCAGACACGTCTTGCATCACGAGCTGACTCATGCGGTGACGTTTGACATGCTCTATGGAAATATTATAGGTTCCCTTCTTTCCCGCGAATATCTGTTTCAACTTCCCTTGTGGTTTGCGGAAGGATATGCTGAGTATTCCTCCCGGGGAGGTTGGGACATCCAGGCAGATATGGTCTTAAGAGACGCCACCATAAACGGATATTCAGTTCCTCTGGACCAAGCGGGAGGGTATTTAGTTTACAAGGAGGGGCAATCAGCCATAGGCTTTATTGTGAAAAAATACGGGGAGGAGAAGCTCTCTGAGATATTAAGCAAAGGCAAGGCTGAACTCTCTATGGATAAAGCCTTAAAATCGGCCATAGGATTGGATACCAAGGGTCTCTCCGAGGAATGGATGAAGTTCTTGAGAAAAGAATATTGGCCCGAAATCGCTTCTCGTTCTGAGCCCAAGGACTTTGCTAAACAGTTGACCGATCATACCAAGGACGGCTCTTATATCAATGAAAGACCCTCCTTTTCACCTCAAGCGGACCGGTTAGCCATCTTTTCGGACAGAAGTGATTATACTGAAGTCTATATAATTTCTGCCATAGACGGAAAGGTGATAGAAAGATTGGTTAAGGGAGAAAGATCAGGAGATTTGGAATCACTCCATTCTTATGTTAGTGGTCTCTCCTGGTCTTCTGATGGACAAAGTTTAGCCTTTGTCTCTAAAAGCCAAGGCAAGGACGTTTTATGCCTGATCCAGGTGAGAAATAAAAAAATCTACAAAAAACTTTCCTTCAATCTGAATGCCATGCGCTCTCCCTCTTGGTCACCCGACGGAGAGAAGATCGCCTTGGTGGGAATGAAAAATGGAAAGACCGATATTTACCTCTGTGATCTTAAGAGTAAGGAGGCAACCCAATTAACTGATGATTACTATGATGACGAGGATCCCAGTTTTTCTCCGGATGGCAAATTCATCGCCTTCAGCTCGGACCGCCCCATTTTATCTTTTGAAGATTCAGTAAATTACAAGAACAGTCATTACAATCTTTATCTTTATGACTTGAACTTGCAAAAGGTCATTCCGCTTACTGAAAATCAAGGTAATAACACTTCTCCCACCTGGTCACCGGATGGCAGAAAGATATGTTTTGTCTCGGACCGAAATGGAATTTACAATCTTTACGTTCTGGATTTGGACAGTTCTCGTACCATTCCCATAACCAATGTTTTGTCCGGCTGTTTTTCCCCCTCCTGGTCAAAGGATGGAGAAAAGATCGCCTTTTCTGCATTTCAAAAAGGGGGCTGGGACATTTTCTTACTGAAAGAGATTAAACCAGCCTCCCCCAAGGCCGACTCTTTGATCAAAACTCCTTATCTTCTTACTTTGGAGGCTGATACCATTTCTGCCAGACCGGATACCACCCAGAAAGAAGAAACGGTGGAAAAGAAATTGGATTTCACCTCTTATGTCTTTAAAGCCGGACAAAACGAGCTGGACAGCTTAGTTGGTCTTTTGGATAAGAGGACCGTGGTAAAAAAAGATACCCTCACCACTAAACTTCCCGGTGGTGAATATGCCCAGAAAAAGTATAAACTCAAGTTTTCTCCCGATTTGGTCTCCGGAGCTTTGAGCTATGACACTTTCTTCGGCTTTAGGGGACAATCCGTCATTGTCATAAGCGATCTGTTAGGAAATCATACCTTTATGTTAGCCACTGATTTGGTCAATACCATCGACCAGAGCAATTTTCAGCTTTTCTATCTATATATGGCCCAGAGGATAAATTGGGGAGTGGGGATACTTCATACTAAATACTATTATATAGATTCTTATGATCGACTTTTCTCCGATCGGGTCTATGGGGCTTTAGGGTACGTCTCACTTCCCTTCAGCAAATTTACCCGGGCAGATGTGGACTTAACCCAAATCTCAGTGGATCGAAAATACTATGATCCTAATCCTTTTACTTCAAAGTATGATGACCGGAGCGTGAAGGTATTTTTGCCTTCTTTGTCCTTGATCAATGATACAGTGATCTGGGGTGACACCGGACCGGTGAACGGAAGTCGAAGTTTGTTTTCCTATGAATACGCTCCTTATATTAGTCCCCGAAGCGTCTCCTATGGTGCCGCCATGATGGATTACCGCAGATACTGGCATTTTATGAAGAGATATAGTTTCGCCTTCAGATTGGCGGGTGGATTTTCACACGGTCAAGACAAGAAAAAATTCTTCTTAGGCGGCACTTCTGATTGGATCGGACCCAGTTTGGGTTCAGAAGACATTTATGGAATAAGTGATCTTTATTTCGGAAACGTAATCACCCCCCTGCGGGGATATAAATATTTCGACGTGCAGGGCACCAGATTCTTTCTAACTAATTTTGAGCTGAGGTATCCTTTTGTGGAACACTTCGTAATGAAATTCCCACTTCCTTTGTCCATACACTACATTAACGGAGCCTTCTTCTATGATATGGGGGCAGCCTGGGACGAGAACAAGAAATTCAAAGGGGGCACCACCGAGGGAGGGTCCAAGCTTAAAGATATTAAAGCTGGCTTCGGATTCGGAGCAAGAGCAAATTTGGGATTTTTGGTTTTAAAATATGATGTAGCTTGGCAGACCGATTTTGATTCCGTTTCCCCCAAGCCCAAACACTACGTATCCCTGGGCGCCGAATTTTAAACTAAATACATTAAATGAACTGTCATTGCGAGAAGTCCCGCATTTTGTGGTTCGAGAAACTCACCACCCCAAGCAAAGTCGAAGGGCGGGACGACGAAGAAATCCCTTGTTCGTCACGGACGCCCTCGTCCGTTCTCCCGCCAAAGGCGGGATCAGAGCAGGGGATCTGACAGCTCACGAAAAGTTTGCTTGCTCTTGATCAGATATTCCAGAGCTTGGTTTACAGAAAGAAGCTCTGTCTCTAATATACTTTGGGCTTTGTCTATTTTTAAACCGCCCCTATATGGCCTTTTGGCTTTCTGTTGCAAAAGCGCAGTTTTGGTGAGCAGAATGTTATTCTTTCCAAAATTAAATTTGTCTGCCACTTTTATAGCAAAATCGTAGCGGGAAAGATATTCAGAACCGGCAATATGATATATTTCAGAGATGTTTTTTTTAACCATCTCCAGAATACACAAGGATAGATTATCAGCCAAGGTGGGATTATTAAATTGGTCTGTGACTATTTTGATTTTTTCATTTTGGGAAAGCTTCTCCAAAAGCCAGAGCAAGAAATTTGATTTTACGTTTTTCCCAAATCCATAAAGGACATTAGTTCTAATAATAAGGAAATCGACTCCGCTTTCTTTAATGATTCTCTCTGATTCCAACTTAGTTTCACCATAAAAATTTACAGGATCAGGGGAATCTTCTTCAGAGTATGGTCCGTTTTCCCCATTGAAGATGTAATCTGTGGACAGGTGAATCAATTTGATCTTTTGTTCTTTGCAGAAACTTACTAAATTTTTAACCCCTCCTACATTAACTGCCCAAGCTTTATCTTTATGAATTTCACATCCATCCACATCCGTGTATGCCGCCGCATTGATGATAACTTGAGGATGATAAAAAGATATATGAAACCCAAGCTGTCGTCTGTCTGTAATATCCAGATTTTCGTAGGAGAGATTGGGAAAAGAGAAGAAACTTTCGGGGTGGAGGTCGCAGCCAATAACTTTATAATGAGGGTGGAAATCGGTGACCAGCTTCTGCCCCAAAAGCCCGTGGGCTCCAGTAATTAAGACCGTTCTCACATCTTTTCCCTAAGGACGTAATGTTTCTGGTAATATTCTAAATATTCACCGGTCTTGATTTTTTGCCACCATTCTTGATTGGCAATATACCAGTCCACAGTCTTGGCAATCCCCTCTTCAAAAGAAGCATCCGGCTTCCAGCCCAATTCGTTTCTTATCTTAGAGGAATCGAGGGCATATCTGCGGTCATGTGCGGGTCGGTCCTTGACGTGTTTTATTAAAGATTTAGGCTGGTTCAATTTCTTTAAGATCAGCTCGGTGATCTCCAAATTAGTCTTTTCATAGCTTCCGCTGATATTATAGATCTCGCCGATTTTGCCCTTGTGTAAGACTGAATCTAAAGCTTTGCAGTGGTCTTCCACATAAAGCCAGTCACGAATATAAAGACCGTCACCATATATGGGCAGTTTTTGACTAAGGAGGGCATTGGTGATGAAAAGGGGGATGAGCTTCTCCGGAAATTGATAAGGACCATAATTATTGGTGCATCGGGTGATTATGGCAGAGAGACCAAAGGTCTTAAAATATGAGCGCACCAAAAGATCAGCCGAGGCTTTGCTGGCAGAATAGGGACTGTTAGGCAAAAGGGGGGAGGACTCAGTAAAAGAACCGGTTTTCGCCAAACTCCCATATACCTCGTCTGTGGAAATCTGGATAAATCTATCTGTCTTGAACTTTAGTGCAGACTCAAGCAAAACCTGGGTCCCCAGAACGTTAGTCTCCACAAAAATCTTGGGGTCATATATGGATCTGTCCACATGGGTCTCCGCCGCAAAGTTGACGATCACATCTATTTTGTCTTCAACGATCCTTTCGACTAATTTTTGGTCACAAATGTCCCCTTTTATGAACTGATAATTCGGATTATCCTCTATGTCAGAGAGATTATCCAGATTCCCCGCATAGGTCAGTTTGTCTAAATTTACAATTTTATAATGAGGATAATGGGAAAGAATATACTTGATGAAGTTAGATCCGATAAACCCGGCACCCCCGGTGACTAATATTTTCATAAGCTTATTTGCTCATAGACGGATGTTATCATCCGTCTTCCAGCGTGGCTGGATGACGGAAATGTCTGGATAACATTCAGCCGCACCAGAAAAAAGTTACATTCTGTTTTTTGCTGGAGCACTATTTTAGCTATCCGTTCTTTCTGTCCCAGCTATAAGGTATGTCGTTTTTATGTGGATCCACCCTAAACTCGTCGGGTTGATCGTAATTGTAAACCTCGGTGGGACAGTTGATGCAGATGGCTTCCTCTTGGCTTATACACTTGAAGCCGTGGAGCACTAAATTAGGGATTTGAACCAAAAGGGGATTATGTTCGCCTAAGAAAAATTCATTTATCTCGCCCTTAGTGGGGGAATCAGCTCTATTGTCATATAAAACCAATTTGATCATTCCTTTGACCACTGCAAAATTGTCAATCTGCTTTTTATGGTAATGCCATCCCTTGACTACTCCCGGATAGGCAGTGGTCATGTAGACCTGCCCGAATCGCGTGAACAATTCATCATCTGATCGGAGAATCTCCATCAGATGTCCCCGTTCATCCGGAATCACTTTCAATTTTTTAGTTACTACTCCATGAATCATCATGAATTTCCCCCTAATGTCTGAAGTCTGAATTCATAGGATCGGCGGTCAATACAAGGCGAATCCACTCTCCGTGGACAACAATTACAGATCCGTTTTGTTAGCTTCACCTTTTGCCACCAAATTGCTTGCCCTAAGAAGGGATTCAAAGGTGCCGGCATCGGACCACCATCCCTCTAGGATGTCGTAAGTCATTTTCCCCTCTCTGACGTAAGCGTTGCTCACATCGGTGATCTCCAGCTCCCCTCGGGCCGAAGGGGTCAAAGTCCGGATAATATCGAAGACTTTGGCATCGTACATATAGATGCCGATCACGGCAAAATTTGATTTAGGGTTTTTGGGTTTTTCTTCGATTCCCACTATTTTCCCGTCAACTATCTCCGGCACCCCGAAGCGCTCTGGATCCGGGACCTCCTTTAAAAGGATTTTTGCTCCCTCTTTTTGCTTTCGAAAATCCTTTGCCGCTTGAATAATATTTCCCTCAATTATGTTATCACCCAAGATCACCACGATCTTCTCATAATCAGAGAAATGCTCCGCTAAACTTAAAGCCTCTGCAATTCCCCCTTCTCCCTCCTGATAGGTGTAGTTTATATGCTTAAGCCCGAAATCTCTTCCATTTCCCAAAAGCCTCAAGAAATCCCCGGCATGATTTCCTCCGGTAACGATCAAAATGTCGTCTATCCCTGCATTGATCAAAGTCTGCAAGGGATAAAAGATCATGGGCTTGTCGTGAACCGGGAGAAGATGCTTATTGGTGATTTTGGTTAACGGGTAAAGCCTCTTACCCAAACCGCCGGCTAAGATGACACCTTTCATCCTCCGATATACCAGTCCCCTCTCTCAAACCTTATGGGCAGGGTCGCAATTTTGGTAAAATCGAGTTTCTCATTGCGGACGTGAATAGATGCCGTCCCACTATTTTTATCATCTTCTAAAGAAATATGAGTCACTTGGATGACGATGCTTGAGTCTTTGAGCTGCCAATTATCGTAAGCGTTTAAGAAAAGCTCTTTACTTTCGTCTTCTAAAAGTTGTTTGCTTAAAAGTTTTTCTACCTCTTCTATTTGATTTGCCGACATTAAGCGGAGGAACTGGATCACCCTTTCTTTGGCTCTCTTTTCAGTTCTATTTTTGGTACTGCTACAGCCGATTAAAGCAAAAAAAATAAGAAGACATGTTAAGCATCTTGACCATCCAAGTTTATTTTTCATCTGGTCTTACCTCTGCCTTTTAGATGGGGTTGTTGTTTAAATCTATTTCTCGTTTATCGGTTTAGGTTTTGGTTAGGTATCGGAAGTCGTATCTCGGTTTCGAATGTCGTTATCTTTATATACGATGCGTATGCATTCATACGAATAAACGACCGACGACGACTTTTTGGACGATGCCTAACCGCCCAGACGAGCGGGCGTCTGCCCGAAACCGTAATCTTTTTAAACGCAACCCCAAAGATGCAATCGTTATTTAATTGACAAAGCACCATAGAATCGTAATAAAAAAGCTAAGAGCATATCTTCAAAAGAATTTTCTCCTAGCTTTTTCAATGGATTCCATCTGGCCGCTTCGCGGAAGAAGTTGAAATAAAGGGCACTTGGGGCACCTCATTTTCCTTCCTTTTTCTTCTCCTCTTTTCCGGGGGATTTGGTTTCGGCAGACCTCTCTTCCTTGGCACCTTTGGGGGGCTCTTCTTTCTTCTCAGCTTTGGCTTCCTTGCCTTTTTCCGCCTCCTCTTTTTCCACCCCCTCTTTCTTCTCGGTGATCACTTCTGGCTCTTCCACAGCCGCGGCTGGGGCCACCTCCGGCTCCTTGAACACTGTAGGAGGAACCACGCTCACTATGGAGCCCTGCGGGTCAGTAAGTATTTGCACCTTTTCCAATTTGACATCCCCCACGTGGATGGAGTCCCCTATCTTTAAATTAGCCACATCTACTTCGATCTTCTCCGGAATCTCCGTAGGTAAACATTCCACCTCCAACTCCCTGAGCACATGCTGGAGAATTCCTCCATCTTGCTGGACCCCAATCGGGATTCCTACCAGGTGAATAGGGACTTTGATAGTGAGTTTTTTGGAGAGCGAGATTTGTTGAAAATCCACATGCAGGATCTCTCCCCATACCGGATCGCGTTGAAGTTCTCGAATCAACACTTTCTTGTCCCCATTTTTTTGGTCATCGATATTTAAGGTAATGATGACGTTCTCTCCGAGTCCCGACCTCAAGAGAGCGTGAAACGATTTGGCATCCACCTCCAGGGGCAGAGAGGGCGTCTCTGCTCCATAGACCACCGCGGGGATGATCCCCTTTCTTCTCAATTTTTTAGCATGTTCCTTGCCCAGCTTATCCCTCGGTTTTGCCGTGATTACAATCTCTTTCATCAGACTTTTCTCCTTTTGGGTCAATATTCGAAAAGTGAGCTTACTGATTCACCTTTATGTATGCGTTTTATAGTCTCGCCGAATATCTTATCCATAGATAAGATTTCAAATTTATTAGAAAGATTCTTATTTTCAGTATTTATGGTATCGGAGATGATCAGCTTCTTTATGGGAGATTTTTCAACCAATTCTAAAGATCTGCCAGACAAGACCGCATGGGTGCAGCAGGCATAAATCTGTTTGGCCCCTCTTTTGACCAAAAAATCTGCCGCTTGGGTTAAGGTTCCGGCAGTATCCACAATATCGTCTCGGATGATCACATTCTTTCCTTCCACCTCCCCGATCACATTCAAGACCTCCACCTGATTCGCCACGTGTCTTCTTTTGTCTAAAACCGCAAAGGGCATGTCCAGTTTCTTGGCAAAGTTTCTGACCATCTTTATGCTCCCTAAATCAGCCATCACCACCCAATCGTTGGATGGAAAACCTGCGAAATAATCGTAAAAGACCGGATTGGAAAATAAATGATCCATGGGAATATCAAAAAATCCTTGAATCTGGGGGGCGTGCAAATCCATGGTCAAAACCCTATCCGCCCCGGCCACAGTAATCAGATTAGCCACCAATTTGGAGGTGATGGGGACGCGAGGTTGGTCCTTTCTGTCCTGGCGGGCATAGGCATAATAGGGAATCACTGCCGTTATCCTATCCGCAGAAGCTCTTTTGGCGGCATCCAGGATCACCAGAAGCTCCAACAGATTTTCAGCCGGAGGATTGGTGGACTGTATTATGAAAACATCCGTTCCCCGAATGTTCTCATTTATCTTAACCGAGATTTCTCCGTCGGAAAATCTTTTTATTTCCGCATCACAAAGAGGAATTTTTAAATAATTGCTTATCTTTTGGGCTAAAGGTCTATTTGAATTCCCACTTATAAGTTTTACTTTCTCATTCATAATGCTCTCATTTCTGACGTAAGATAAGTCCTAACCCGTTGGGATCGGAATGTGGGAATCTTTTCCTTCATGCTATCTGCTGTTGCAACAATTATCCGACGACATGTTTTAGTTCACTGGGTTTGACTCTTTTTAAACTCAGCTTCCGTTCCAGCATAAATTTATTAGATTCTTCTCTAAGTTTTTCTACCCTCTGCGCAGGAGTTAATTCTTTTTCTTCCTCATAAATACTCTCCATTATGTGGTGAATCTCTCTTAATCCTTTAGGCCCTTTCATAATTCAACCACCTCCTCTGGTGAACATATCTCAATCTCGTGATAGCCAAGTAACCTATTTATGCCATTCACCATAACCCTTGTCTTTAATTTCACAATATGCTCAAAATTCCAGCTGACAATTGCGTCTATACCATTTATTACCGCTACAGCTATATGAAGTGCATCACTTCTATACCGCTCAGGGATGATTCCCTCCTCGATATACCGATCAGCCATTTTCTCTGATTCTAAATCTATCTCCAGCAATAAGGGACTGCTCTCTCTTAATAATCCTTCTAATTGGGATCTCCTTGGCTCAGATGCCCGGCTAATTTCTCTGATTACTTCGTCCGATATATACATTCCTTCAGCTATTAAAGGCAAGTCTCTGAAAAGCTTTATGGTAATATCTTTCTTTTCTGTTTCGCCTTCTGCAAATACGAAATTAAATATGGTGGTATCGAGATAACACTTGATTTTCTTCAAGGTTGCCTCTTTTTACTATTTCCGGACCACACAGGCGAAGCTTAAAATAATCAGTGATCTTACCAATTAAGGATTTGCTGGAACTCTTACTCATCCGTTTTATCTTCTCATTCATAAACTATGACCCATGAACCGCCATTTCCTAGGCTGGGTCTACGAACCACGAACCGCCTTAATGGCTGGGGCGCCAGGATTCGAACCTGGGAATACAAGATCCAAAGTCTTGTGTCTTACCGCTTGACGACGCCCCAAACAGTTAACTGTCTTGGTGTTCTGTGCCAGCCTCTTTGCTTTTCAGCTGTTCTTCATAAGCCGCCAGAACCTTGTCCTCGATCAGCCTGCGCATCTCGTTGTTGATGGGATGAGCTATGTCCTGATGAGTCCCATTCTGCCTTTTCCGGCTGGGCATGGAAACGAAGTAACCCTTAGCTCCATTTATCACTTTCATCCCTCGAATCACAAAAGAGTTATCGAAGGTAACATTGACAAATGCCTTGAGCTTGGGCTCATCCCTAAAAGATATCCTCACCTCGGTGATTTCCACTTTGCCTTCCTCCTAATCAAAAGTTGATGTTGTTTGTGGACAGTTTACACTTCCTAACACACTTCGCTTTCGGCTTCCGAAAGCGAAGGGGATTCATTTCGAAGGACCTAACTCTTGCCAGGGATTGGTTGGGTTAAAAATATTTGCCAATCGCCCTCTGAAAGCCTTTTTGTCACCTCCTCTGCTTGTGATTTTTTCTCAAAGACACCATAAACGGTAGGTCCACTTCCCGACATGGATGACTTTATCGCACCGAATTTCTCCAACGTTTCCTTGATCTGGCTAATCATTGCATACCGATTTACCACCACCTTTTCTAAGTCATTATGAAATTGCGTCAAAGTCCTAAAAAAACCATCCTTATTATCACAAATTTCTAAGTTAATAAATGATTTATCTTCTGTCAAGTCAATTTTTACATCCCCATAAACCCTTTCGGTGGAAATCATCAAATTCGGACAAACCAAAACCAGCCAATAGTCTCGATATAAACTTATCGGCAGAATCTTTTCCCCTCTACCCTGGGCAACAGCCTGTCCGGAATATAGGAAAAAAGGAACATCCGACCCTATTCTCGAACCGAGGGAATGCAATTTCTGAAAAGAAAGTTTTAAATCGAAAAGTTGGTTTATTCCCTTTAAGGTAAAGGCGGCGTTTGAGCTCCCCCCTCCCAAACCCGCTGAAACCGGGATTTTTTTTTCGATATATATTCTCACCCCTCCTTGAAAGTTTTTTTCTTTAAATAACAAATCCGCGGCCTGATAAGCCAAATTTTTTTCATCTTTAGGAACATCCGGATGATCACACTCGATAACTATGCCTTTTTCGGTTTTATGAAGCGTCAATTGGTCGTATAAATCTATGGCTTGCATCACCGAGAAGATCTCATGATAACCATCCTCCCTTTCTTTTAGAACGTAAAGGCAAAGGTTGATCTTGGCGTATGATTTAAGACTCAATTTTTCCAAACTAAAACCTTCTCTCCTTCCATAAATTTAAGTTTAATCTCATTTCCAATCCAAAATCATCCACCTTTTTTCCACTTGCATTTTGAAAATTTTCAATTCTTTTGTAACCCCAGGCCAAATCGAGTTTAAAATTGGAGCTGGGTTGATAGCTGGTTTCAAATCTTATCTGGTTTGAATATTCTACGATCCCGGAGGGGAATTTCTTGGAATGTGGTACAGCTGGAGTTTGGGGCGTCTCGATCCTCCCCTCTCCTTTTCTTTTGTAGTCTTCTGAAAAGGAGACCCCTATGTCCTGGTTTAGATGATAGACGAGCTTTAAAAAGAGTCTATCCGCATCGGGTCCCAGAATGCTCCCCATTCCGAAACCGTGATAAGTGTAAATGTTCCAGGGTTTATTTTGCCCATACACCCAATTGTTTATCTTGGTATACTCGATATTCATATAGCTTTTTTTCAGGCCGAAAATTTGAGCGCCCTCGAATCCAATTTGAAACCCAGTTTGTTGTGGCTCCGATTTAAAATCATATTGAAAATCATCCACCAAAATCTCTGCATAAAATTCCTTATTTTTAAACCAGGTCAAGGCCAGATCAAAAGCCCATAGAGGATTGTCATCCACGTCTTGGTTATATTGCTCGCCGTAGTAAGGCAAAAGAGGATTCAAATAATAGGGTTCCAGGTTCCTATTTTGACCCCCATAAACAACCACCTCAGAGATTCCCATCTCTAATCCGAATTTCAGTTTAAGATTTACTCTGTGTCCTGAGAGATATCTTTTGGCAAAAAAACCCGGTGATAATTCCCCCGCATCTGGATAGTAGGGAACCCAAATTCGATCCAGAATAGTGGTAAAATAGATAAATTTAAATGAGCCCAGTTTGCCTTCTAATTTGAGCATATCAAATGGGGGGATCTGGTCCGAAAGCAAAAGCACATCCTCTTTACCCGGTCCCCATCTTAAGTGCTCTCTTCCCAAAAGAAGATAAAAATATTTTAAGTCCACTTGAGCATAAGCTTCGTCAAAAACTCCGGTCAAATCCTTTTTCCATTTTCTTCCCCAATATATTCTTTCCTTTTCGGCTTTGGTGTCGATTATCACCCGATCCTTCAAAACGAATCTTTTATCAAACTCAAGTGCCGCATCAAATTTCGCTTGCAGACGACCATAGGAACTGTCATTTCCTGTGATATTACCAAAAAATACGGGATATGTGCCATATTTCAGGATATGACGATTTTCTTGGTTCTGCTGTCTTTTTTGATAAAGCTCTTCGATTTCAAAGCGAAATTCTTGGTTCAATTTTTCAAGAAGCCAGAGCTGAGACGCGGTCAATTCTAATTCTTGTTTTTTTTGCTTTTGGTTTATCTCTAAAATATAGGAGGCAATCTCCCCTCTGGTGTAGGGTTTAACATTTCCATGGAGTTGCGGAAACAAACCTTGGGAATAAAGCTCATCCAAGGTCGGATATACCCAACTATCCAAAGGTATGTTTTCCAATAGGGTGGCTTTTGAGACAGAAGAGAAAACACAGAAAATTAGAAAGAACAATAAGAAGCTAATTCTACAAATTCTTTTTCTCAAAGTCTTCCAGTTTCCTTTTAGTTCAGAACTGTCCCGAGGTGATTTAATTGCAAATATTCCTTACTTCTGTACCCAAGCCTGGGGGAGTGAGTGACGCTAAAGCAGGAGTAGCAGAGCTTGCTCTGCCTGTGTATTAAAACGCGAGACAAGTCTCGCTACTCCAATCTTAAAAGTCCTTCACACAAAACGATTTTTACAATTTTACAATTTTCTTCTGATTCCCTCGAACATTTTTGGTGGCGTTTCGGGTATCCATGACCAACTGTGAGTTTTGAACTATAAAGTCATAATCATAAGCGGTGTGATCGGTGACGATCACCACACAATCTGCCTTTTGTAAAAGATCCTTGGTCAATTCGACTGATTTCATCACCGAGTCGTCCATACGAATGGATGGGACATGCGGATCATTATAACTGACTTCCGCCCCTCCGTTCTCCAAAAGCTTTATCACGTCTAAAGCCGGGGATTCCCTCACATCTTTGATGTCCCTTTTATAAGCCACCCCCAAGACCAATATCTTCGATCCTTTCAGGCTTTTCTTTTTTTCATTAAGAGCCCGGTTTACCCTTTCCACCACATATTCGGGCATGTGGGAGTTTATGTCACCTGCCAGTTCGATAAATCGGGCATAGTAATTCAAAGACTTAAGTTTCCATGAAAGATAGTGCGGATCAATGGGAATACAATGTCCGCCCAATCCCGGACCCGGATAGAAGGGCATGAATCCAAAAGGCTTGGTGTTGGCGGCATCGATTATCTCCCAGACGTCGATTTTTAGCCTATCGCACATCAAAGCCACTTCGTTCACCAACCCGATGTTCACCGACCGGAAAGTATTCTCCAAAAGCTTGACCATCTCCGCACTCTTGGTGGAGGAGAGCGGAATGGCTTTGACTATGGTCTGCTCATAGAAAAGCTTGGCTATTTTTGTGCATTCAGGGGTGATACCGCCCACCACTCTGGGGGTATTCTTGGTACCATACGATTTATTCCCCGGGTCCACTCTTTCGGGAGAAAACGCCAAAAAGAAATCTTTGCCCACCTTAAGTCCGGTCTCTTGTAGCATGGGGAGGATCAATTCCTCGGTGGTTCCCGGATAGGTGGTGCTCTCCAAAATTACCAACTGCCCCGGATGCAGATATTTTTGAACTTCCCGCACCGCCGCCAGAATGTAGGAAACATCCGGGTCCTTGGTCTTGCTTAATGGGGTAGGGACGCAGATGGGAACGCAATCTGCTTTCTCTAAGGCAGAAAAATCGGTGGTGGCTTTGATTATTCCAGCCTTTACCAACAGTTGAAGCTCTTCATCCTTGACATCATCTATATCTGATTTGCCCGAATTGATCAGATTAACCTTATTGGGATTTATGTCGATTCCGATGACGTGAAAATTCTCCTCTCCTAACTCTACCGCCAAAGGTAGCCCCACATATCCCATGCCGATAACCCCCACCACCGCAGTTCTGTTTTTAATCTTCTGCTCTAAGGTTTTATACAAAGTTGTTCCTCCTTTTAATGACTAATGACGAATGACGGATTTTGAATTCATCCTCCGCTATTGATACAAATGTACAATTTTTTTTACGTCCTACTTGGTTTCCCCCTAACCCTCTCCCCACTGAGACTGTGTCATAATTGTGTTTTGAGGTTGTAGCCGTCCATATGGACGTAAGTCATTGGAATTCAACATCTCGATTTCGCAGACTAAAGTCTGCGGCTACAAAAACCAAAATTCTGACACACCCTCACAGGGGAGAGGGGATAGCAACGTCTGAGAAATAATTTACGCTCGTATTAGGTGTATTTTCTCCTCCAAAAACTCAATGTATCTTCTAACGTCTTTTCAATTGAAATTTTCGGTTTCCAACCTGTGGTTCTTTTTATCTTTGAATTATCTCCCACCAAAACCGGAATCTCGGCTGGTCTATTCTTTTTCTCATCCACCCCAACTCTTATCTTCTTTTTCGACAAAGAGATCAAAACTTTGAGCACGTTTTTTATGCTATACGCTTTTCCTGAGCAGATGTTATAAGCTTCCCCGGCTTTCCCTTTTTTCATCAAGAGCTGGTATCCCTTCACAATATCCCTGACATCAGAGATATCCCTTTTGCTTGATAGATTACCCACCTTCATAACCGGGGGGAGGATACCCGCTTCAATCTTTGCTATTTGTGAAGCAAAATCGGGGACCACAAATCCCATTCCCTGTCTGGGACCGGTGTGATTGAAGGCTCTTACCCTTATGGTTTGAACTCCATAGGACTTGAAATATTGATATGCCAGAAGATCACACATGGCTTTGCTGGTTCCATACGGGCTCACCGGCAGAAGAGATTTTTCTTCGGTTATAGGAATATCTTTTGGTTTAACCACCCCATACATGTCGCTTGAACCAACGATCAGAATTCTGACTTCCTTTCTTCTATTCCTCAAAATTTCCAATAGATACAAGGTGCCGGAAACATTTGCCTCGATAGTATCTTTTGGATGGGCAAAGGATTTTCCCACCGAGCTTAAAGCCGCCAGATGATAAATTTCGTCAGGATTTATTCTCCTTATAACTTTGGAGAGCTGGTCAAAATCGGTGATGTCGCAATTGGTTAAATGCAAATCTTTTTTGATCTCTCGGATATTTTCCAGACTCTCACAAGCCAGGCATATCCCAAATACCTCATCTCCCTTTTTTAAAAGAAGCTCTGCCAAGTGAGAACCAACAAATCCCGCTATGCCCGTGATCAAAACCTTCATTTTGGGGGTGTCCTCGGTTTAGTAGCTGAAGTTTTTGATGAAGATAACAGTCTTTTGAAGACCTCTTCCCCCGTCCCCCTCTCTACATTTGTGGAGAGGGGGAGATAGGGGGTGAGGCTGAAAAGCCATATTTGCATAAGTATCTACTGTAATCTTACGTATTCTTCATAATCTGTTTGCATCTTTCCAAATCAGCATCGACCATCATCTTGATTAACTCTTCAAAAGAGACCTCTGGTTTCCAGCCTAATTTCTTTTGGGCGTATGAGGGATCGCCCAAAAGCACGTCCACCTCGGCGGGTCGAACCAGTTTTGGATCAACTTCTACAAATTTTTTATAATCCAAGCCCACATGCTCAAAGGCGATTTGAGCCAGATCCTTAACCGAGTGATTTTTTCTGGTGGCGATCACGAAATCCTCGGGCTCTTTATGCTGGAGCATGAGCCACATAGCTTTCACATAATCGCCTGCAAATCCCCAATCCCTTTTTGCCTCCAAATTACCCAAGAAGAGCTTTTTGGCTAAACCCAATTTGATCCTGGCAACTCCGTCCGTGATCTTGCGGGAGACAAACTCCAAGCCTCTCCGGGGAGATTCATGATTGAACAAAATCCCACTCACCGAAAATATTCCATAGCTTTCACGATAATTGACCGTGATCCAGTGAGCATAGACCTTTGCCACTCCATATGGACTGCGGGGATAAAAGGGGGTCTTCTCATTTTGGGGCACCTCTTTGACCTTGCCGAACATCTCCGAGGAGGAGGCTTGGTAGAATTTGATCTTTTTGTTCACCAATCTGATCGCCTCCAGCATCTTGGTCACCCCCAGGGCATTAAACTCACCGGTCAACATAGGCTGTTCCCAAGAGGTGGGGACAAAGGATTGAGCGGCTAAATTATATATCTCACCCGGTTGGCAATCCTCAATCAATCTGACCATAGAAAGCTGATCCAATAAATCTGCCTGCCTTAAGTGGATATTATCCCGAATATGATTTATCCGATCGAACTTCTCAGTGGAGGACCTCCTCACCATTCCAAAGACCTTATAGCCTTTCTCCAATAGAAGCTCAGCCAAATAAGATCCATCCTGACCTGTAATTCCCGTGATTAATGCGTTCATATTTCTCCTTGTAGTGAGCTTGTCGAACCTGTCTTTTCCTTCAGATATTTAGTTTTGTGCTATTGCATCTTGAGACCTAAATATAATAACTTAATCCCAACAAGTCAACCCAACTTTTCCTCTATTATATATACTAAATACAATTCGCAGACTTTTTGAGAAAAAAAAGTGAACCGCACCTAAGAGGGAGACGGTCTGGGAAAGAATCTGGATAAGCATAAAGCGATTATTAAAAGACCTCTGTTAGTCCTGAGGAATCAGATAGCTTATAGAGAAACTATGATCTTTTTTGGAGAATTCCCTCCAAAACATCCAAAACTAAATCATATTTTCCAAAGGAGGGCATGAGGTAGACCCCGGAGACTAAGTCCTTGGCCTGAAGTAAAAGCTCCCTTGCCATCTGGATCCCTTCCTCTTGGGCTTTGTCACCAGCTTTTCTCATTCTCTCCCTTTGCTCCAGGGGAATTTGGATGCCCGGCACTTCATTATGCAAAAATTCGGCATGCCTGAAGCTATGCAATGGAAGTATTCCTAAAAAGATGGGAATTTTAAGAT
>Ga0315279_10001258_pt1 | contig 42921 bp, 39 predicted proteins | sample YL17G06_20_MG_FD_203694 | JGI IMG/M metagenome (GOLD analysis project Ga0315279, IMG submission 203694) | Sediment microbial communities from Yellowstone Lake, YNP, Wyoming, USA - YL17G06_20 | ecosystem: Environmental > Aquatic > Freshwater > Lake > Sediment | place: USA: Wyoming | collected...
GTCAAAAAATAGACCCGCTCTAAAATTACCAGCTAATTTCTTGTATAAAGGTGCTTTTGAATATGCCATCAAGAGAATTGAGAAATTAAAAATATAGCTCACAGTTTTCACGCAGGTTTCAGGATTATATATCTTTATGTTTGAGATGAGTGGGATTTCTTAGCGAGAACAGCGGATAAGGGGGCTAGCGATCCCGCGAAACGCATGACTACCTTCCTAAGAAAGAATAATAGAGACGGTTACGGACAGGTGTCGAGGGCAAATGCAAAGGCTTACGGAGGCCGAGGATTTTTCATGACTCCATTTAACTCACGACCGATTCGCCGGCATTTGTTTGTAATCGTGTTAATGGCACCACTAGCCTACTTTCCCACCTGAAGTAACTATATCCTCTCGCTTTTTTATCCGCCTAGATATCACCTGGGGTAGACTAATCAGACCTCCAGGGAGGAACAATATGATGATGATAAAAATGACAGCCGATAATCCAGCTTCATATTCTGCGGTAGATTTAAAAACCTGAGGTATAAATGTCAGTATGCCAGCACCTACCGCCGGTCCAAAAACGCTACCCATGCCACCCACTACAGCCCAGACGATGCAATCAACCGAAAGCGTTAGACCAAACTCCATGGGACTCATGTGAGTCATATAATGAGCATAACATGCCCCAGCTACGCCAGCAAAAAAGCAGGCAATAACAAAGGCCAGGACTCTGTAGCCCATTACATTTACACCTAATGACTCGGCTAAGAGATGGGACTGACCGATAGCATGCCACGATTGACCGAATCTAGACCTCTCCAAGCTATAGAAAAACAACAAGGTAATAACAAATACGATCAAAATCAGGTAATAGAAATGCGATATGGAAGAAAAATTTATCGGCCCGATAGGATTTGGCGGCGGGATATTATATATCCCCATTGGGCCGCCAAACGGCACGTAGTAGTGTGTGAGGATCATCCTCACCACTTCTAAGAAAGCAAATGTCGCTAGAAAAAAATAGGGCCCGGTAAGTCTTAGCACAGGCAAACCCAATAAGAACGCGACAATTCCAGAAGCGAATCCCGCTAAGAATATAGTGAACCAGAATGGCAATCCCAGGTTCATGACTAACATTGTCGAAGTATAAGCCCCGATAGCCATAAAGGCCGGGTGAGCAAACGAAACCTGCCCCAATATCAGCATCTGACGCAAGCTGACTGCCAAAATGCCATAGAGGAACATCAGCATCAAGACATGGATCCAGTAGGAACTGACGAGTGTTGGCATTAAGAGTAATCCAACTAATAAAATCGCAATGGTAATCAAGGGACCCATATTGCTTCTTAACTTTATACTAACCACGGCCGAACAATCCTTTCGGTTTAAATATGATGAACGTAAAGGCAACCACAAAAACAAAAATGTAGGCAATGTCAATACCAAACAAGCTACTAAAGAAGCTATCCATCATGCCAACAATAAGCCCCCCGGCAATAGCACCGGTGACACTGCCCATACCACCCAGAATGATAATCATAAAGGATTTGAGCATTGGGGCTGTGCCCATGACCGGGTTTACCACCATAATCGTCCCCATGAGCGCTCCAGAGGCTGCCGCCAGCAGAGCACCAAGGCTGAAAACCAAAGCATATGTTCGGTTAATTCCCATACCATACGTGGTAGCTACTTCGGGATCCTGCTCGACAGCCCGCATCGCCAACCCCGCCTTGGTCCGCTGAATAAATAAATATAATCCCGTTACTAAAGCAATGCCGACAACGACGGCCATCAGCCTCTTATAGGTAATGGCGACACCAGCGAATTTTATGATACCCGGGAGGACAGGGGGGATTGCTTTATCCAAAGGCCCCCAAACGGTTCTAGCCGCAAACTCAAAGAACTGCCCCAGCGCTATAGTCATACACATGACATACAACTCTTGATCACGAATGGGACGGAGTAAGAACCGTTCAACAATAAAACCAATGGCAGCCACAATGATCACTGATAACAGTATAGCTAAGACGTAGTTTACATGGTGAATGGCAAAAAGCCACCATAAGAAAAAACCACCTAGCATGTACAGCTGGCCATGGGCAAAATTAATGACGTGCATAATACCGAATATTAAGGTTAGCCCTAAGGCCATTAACACATAGAGGAAACCCATCTGTATTCCGTTTATCAGCGTCTGTAAAAAGAATGTTAGCTCCATCTCTGCCTACCACCTTTAAATGCCAAGATACTTCTCCTTCACCCTCTGATCATTAAGGAGCTCCGCAGTATCCCCTTCCATGACAATGCTCCCGGTTTCAAGTACATAAGCTTTCTGGGCCAGCCTGAAAGCAAGGCCAGCGTTCTGTTCCACCAGAATAATCCCAACCCCTTGCTTGTTGATTTCGGTTGCAATATTGGCAATCTCCATCACCAAAAGGGGAGCCAGCCCCAGGCTTGGTTCATCGAGTAGCATCAAGCTCGGTCCGGCCATTAATCCTCGAGCCATAGCCAGCATTTGTTGTTCACCACCGCTCAAGGTCCCCGCCATCTGTCCCAGCCTTTGTTTAAGGAGACTGAAATGATGGAATACGTTTTCCAGGTCTGGACCTATCTCGCTATCCTTACGCAAATAAGCGCCAGCCTTTAGGTTATCATTCACCGACATGTAAGGGAAAATCCTTCTCCTCTCCGGCACATGGGCAATTCCCCGAGCTACAATTTTTTCCGGTGATAGTTTATCTATCCTCTCCCCCCGGAACCAGATTTCACCTGTAGTCGGTTTCTTGACCCCGGATATTGTTTTCAGAATGGTCGATTTACCCGCACCATTAGCACCAATGAGGGTGATTATTTCTCCCTCCGCAAGATCTAAAGAAACACCACGCACCGCTTCTGCCATCCCATAGCGCACCGTTATATTCTTTAATTCAAGAAGCGTGCTCATTCCACATTGGCTCCCAAATAAGCTTCGATTACATCTTTGTTTTTAGTTACTTCCGCGGGTTTACCTTCAGCGATTTTCCTACCGAAATCAAGGACAATGATTCTCTCACAGATACCCATAACCACCTTCATATTATGCTCAACCACCAAAATGGTGATGCCTCGGTCCCGTATTTTCCGGATGGTATCCATCATCATTACCGCTTCCGCCGGGTTCATGCCAGTCACTGCCTCATCCAGTAGCATTAATTCCGGTTTGGTAGCCATTGTCATGCCTACCCCCAGAATTCGCTGGAAACCATATGGCAGATTATAAGGAAGCTCATTCTTATAAGAATCCATACCTAAAAACTCAAGTATCTCCTCCGCCTGCTCAACGGCCGCCGCATCATCCTGGCGAGATCTCAGCGTCTTAAACAGACAATCAAAAAACCTGGGTTTCTGGTGAAGATGGCAAGCCAAGACCACACTATCCAAAGTAGTCATCTCCTTAAAGAGGGTCGTCTGCTGCCAGGTGCGCGATAGACCATAACCAGCAATCTTGTGCGCCCTTAAGCCGGTTATATCCCGCCCTTTGAATATTACCTTGCCACTGGTTGGACGATCAAACCCAGTGAGCAAATTGAACGTGGTCGTTTTTCCAGCTCCATTGGGACCGATCAGCGCCGCTATCTCCCCCGCATCAACGTGAATATCAACATCCACCACAGCGGCCAAACCACCAAAGTGTTTAGTCAAACCTTTAGTTTCAAGTAGCCTCAAGCCCTTCTCCTTCTATTGGTTGTTCACCAGCTCTGCCAGATTTTGGTTTACTTAAACGAGCTTAAATATATAGGCACAGTTATGCAAGAATGTATAAACAGCCCGGATGTCTGAAAAGGGACTTCAGTTTATTGTCAGTCTTTGGAGGCTACGGAGCACTCCAACGACAGCAGCCTTCATGCGGCCAAGACCGGATATGGTTTCACGTCCAACGCCATTAGATTTTACGTCGTTCCATACCTGCTCTGCCGGAAGGTTATCTTATAAAACCTACAAGATAAACTTTCTATTTTAGCTCGGCTGGTATTGGCATCAATTCCAAATGCACGAGCTTGCCACCCTTAACGATACCAAGTGGAATGGGGTGTAAAACCTGGCGTTTGATACCAAACAATGGCTTGCCACCGAAGGTAACCGGACCATAGACGGTATCAAATGTTCCTGTCTCCATCGCTTTTACTACCGCATCCGTATCAAGTGTTCCAGCCTTCTGAATAGCCTGTGCCCAAGCCTGCATGGATGCGTGGTACTCAATCACGCCATACATTATACCTCTTTTGTATGTCCGTTTGGTCCGGGCATCCAGGTCGGCAACTCCTGGATTAATAAGCTCGGCGATACAGTTTACAAAGAACACATTCTCAGCATATTTAGCACCCGCTATCTCTATGACCTTATCAGGGTCTTTGGTAGCATCTGTGAAAATATAACCCTCAAAGCCAAGTTCGCGAGCTGCCTTTGTCGCTAACCCCACCTGGTCAGTAGGAGAACATGCAGCGTGAATCATGTCCGGTTTACCCTTGAGGAGCCGTGTCATCACTGGCAGATAGTCAACGAGGGTTCGCTCAGTAACCTCTTCGCCTACAACTTCCCAGCCCACAGCCTTAGCCGCAGCCTTACCATCTTTGATGCTGACAAAGCCGCAGTCATCATTGGGACCAATAAAGGCTACCTTTTTGATTTCGGGGTATTTTTTAGCCATATATGGGAAGGCGACTGGGCAGGCCAGATCGCTACCAATGATGGTCCTAAAAGTATAAGGCTTATCCGGATTGGTAACTTTTGTACCGCCGTAGGAACAAGCCAGACAAATAACTTTTTCTTTTTCGGTTATCGGCTGGCAGGAAGGAGTAACACCGCCACCGAGAATCCACTGGAACTTTATTTTGTCTTCATAGGTGTGTCTCCGGGCGTTGGCCAGTGCATCGGCAGCTACATATTTGCTGTCATAGGGCACCACTACCAGCTTATAACGGTCTTTGCCGACTTTCAGGTAGCCCTGTTCCTCAATCTTCTGCCTCAAAAACTCAGCGGCGTGGACTGAAGTAATTCCCCAGTCACTCGCTGGCCCAGAGAGTGGTACATTGAGCCCTAATTTGAGTTCTTTAATTTCAGCCGCTTGTCCGGAGGTGGCAAAACCAAACATCGACATCACCACTATTGCCATCAAAATACAAAATATCCTTTTTTCCATTTTTCCCTTCCTCCTTTCGTACTAAAAGTAATTGACTCGCTTCATCAACGAGCACTCATAGATTTATCGTCGGCTTTCAATCGCCCCCTTTCATTCAGTAATTTCCGGTTAGGGATTTGCATAAGACATAAATATTGAAATCAATTACCATTAAATGGATTTGAATGTCAAGAAAAAAACCAAAAGATATGGGCTATTTCACTTTTTGGTTTCATATTAATTTCCTCTAAATTTAAATGAAAAATCAAAAGGGTGCTAAAGATTTTCAATAACAGTCGAGGCGAATTCAGAACACTTCACCTTTTTTGCTCCCTTCATCTGACGGGCAAGATCGTAGGTGACGATTTTGCTTTCGACAGTCTTTCCAAGAGCTTTTTCGATTCTTTGCCCAACTTCACTCCAACCCAAATAGTCAAACATCATCGCCCCAGAGAGGATGAGAGATCCGGGATTGATTACATCCTGGTTGGCATACTTCGGCGCTGTCCCATGGGTGGCCTCAAACACTGCTGCTTGATCTCCAATATTCGACCCAGGCGCCATACCCAATCCTCCAACCTGAGCAGCCAGTGCATCCGACATATAGTCCCCATTCAGATTGGGCATAGCCAACACATCATACTCCTCCGGCCTTAAAAGTACCTGTTGAAACATCATATCTGCAATCCGATCCTTCACTACAATCTTACCTGAAGAGATATGCTTTCGCCCTTTTTCATCCAATTCATTCTCAAAAACCACCTGTTCATTGAACTCTTCTTTGGCGACCTCATATCCCCAATCGCGAAAAGCACCCTCCGTAAATTTCATGATATTTCCCTTATGAACCAAAGTCACACTCCTCCGACCATGAGCGAGTGCGTACTGAATCGCCATCCGGACAAGACGTCTCGTCCCAAAACGACTGATGTGTTTAATCCCAATCCCAGAATCCTGTCGAATCCTTTTCCCCAATTCCTTTTCAAGAAACTCCCTCAGCCGCGCAGCCTCTTCTGATCCTTCCTTCCATTCGATCCCAGCATAAACATCTTCAGTATTCTCACGGAAGACAACCATATCCACCTTCTCCGGGTGTTTCATTGGACTGGGTGTCCCCAAAATATATCTGACAGGTCGGATGCAAGCGTAGAGATCAAGCCTTTGCCTTAGTAATACATTGATGCTCCGTATCCCTCCCCCTACTGGCGTGGTTAAGGGACCCTTGATGCCAACCTTAAATTCCCGAATCGCCTCAATCGTCTCTTCAGGAGCCCAATCCCCTTTCAGATTGAAGGCCTTCTCTCCTGCAAAGACCTCAAGCCAGCTGACCTTATTCTTGCCTCCATAACATCTCTGAATGGCCTCATCAAATACCCGTACCGACGCCCTCCAGATATCAGGCCCAACTCCATCTCCTTCAATGTAAGGAATAACCGGATTCTCAGGTACATGTAAACGTCCATCCGATCGGATCTCAATCTTGTCGGCCATTCTTTTCTCCATTTTTATTTTGGTGATTTAGATCTCATCTCTTTAATAAAGGGCAATGTGCCGCCCAATCTGATAAGAGATTGTTCTCTCTCGTCCAGTGAAGCCGCTAATAATATTTTTTCATTCTTCGTCTTATTGATGAGGAGAATCTCCTTTTTCAGATCCTCCACATCGATCTCAATCTCATCCCCCTGGTCTATCTTCCGGTAATCACCCTCCTCTTTGAAGGTCAACGGAAGAATGCCAAAATTGATGAGATTCGCCAAATGGATTCGCGCAAACGACTTGGCGATCACCGCATTTATCCCTAAATACATGGGGCATAGAGCTGCATGTTCACGACTCGATCCCTGGCCGTAATTATCGCCGGCGACAATGAATCCTCCCTTGAATTCCTTGACTCTTCCAACGAAAGAGGGATCCACCCTTTCAAAGACAAATTCGGAAATGGCAGGAATGTTGGAACGGAAAGAAAGGACCTTCGCTCCACTCGGAATAATTTCATCAGTCGTTACATTGTCCCTTAACTTGATCAAGACGCGACCTTTGAGCTTTTTCAACAACGGTTCTTTTAAAGGGAGGGGTTTGATATTCGGGCCCCGGATCACCTCGGCGACCTCGGCCAATCTGGCTGGCAAAGGTTGAAGAATCATATTGTCTTCCACAGGGTGAACCTTTGGCATTTCTATGAAGGGAGGTTTTCCGAGGGTTCGAGGGTCGGTGATGACGCCTCTTATTGCGGAAGTGGCTGCCACTTCAGGGCTCACCAGATAGACCCGGGCACCCTCGGTTCCAGAACGCCCCTTAAAATTCCGGTTGATCGTTCTCAGGGAAACCCCTTCCGTACAAGGTGCCTGTCCCATCCCGATACACGGACCACAGGTGCACTCTAAGATCCTTGCACCGGATTCGATCAAATCCGAGAGACCCCTGCTTAAGGCCAACATTTTTAAGACCTGTCGTGATCCGGGTGAAATGACGAGACTCACATTCGGAGAGACTATCTTGCCTTTCAGAATCGATGCCGCCATCATCAAATCTCTATAAGAGGAGTTAGTGCAACTGCCGATCACCACCTGATCCAATTTGATCCCCTCTATCTCCTTTACAGGACAGACTTCATCCGGACTATGAGGTTGAGCGGCCAGAGGTTCTAAACGATCTAAATCGATCTCGACCACCTCATCATATCTTGCATCGGGATCTGCATCCAACGGAATCCAATCTTTCTCTCTTCCCTGGGCCTTTAAAAAAGTCCGCGTCATCTCATCGCTCGGAAAAATCGATGTCGTCGCTCCCAGTTCTGCCCCCATGTTGGTGATGGTCGCCCTCTCCGGAACAGTTAATGTCTTCATTCCAGGCTCACCATACTCGAATACCTTCCCCACTCCCCCTTTCACCGTGAAGCGTCGGAGCATCTCGAGGATGATATCCTTTGCGGTCACCCAAGGGCTCAATCTCCCTAAAAGCCTTACCTGAACGACCTTCGGCACCTTCAAATGGAAAGGCTCCCCAGCCATTGCCAGAGCAACATCTAACCCCCCTACCCCGATCGCCAACATCCCTATTCCTCCACTCGAGGGAGTGTGGCTATCCGCTCCGAGAAGGACATTTCCCGGGATGGAGAATCGCTCCAAATGGACCTGATGGCAGATACCATTACCCGCTCTGGAAAAGATGAGACCGTATTTCGCAGCAAAAGTCTGTAGAAATAAGTGGTCATCGGCGTTCTCGAACCCGATCTGAAGAGTATTATGATCGATGTAAGCAACCGATAGGTTCGTCTGAATCCGTGGCAGAGATAAGGCCTCGAACTGAAGAGCGGCCATCGTTCCCGTGGCGTCATGGAATAATGTCTGATCAACTGAGATGGCAACGGTCTCTCCACAACCAATCTGACCTGATACCAAGTGGTTATTCAGTATCTTTTCTAAGAGATTCTTTCCCATTTCTTTTCGATCCTTCTTCCAATCGAAAATTTCTATTTAAAGGCAAATATCTTCTGGAAAGTTTGAATTCTTTGGAGTCCACTCCTGACTCTCCTGAGGTTCCTGTTCCCTTTGCGTGTAGACCTCCATCAATTTCTCCAATGACATCTGCTGCAACCTCTCCAAGACTTTCTTGTATCGACCCTTTTCGATATCAGAAATTTTCTCGTAGAGGCTTTCAGGCAAAGGGAGGATGTGCCGGCCATAAATTCGCCTTGCCAGGAGGCCCACATTAGGCTGCGAAATCTCAGCCGGACATTTGGCAGCACAGGCACCGCACATGACACATTCAAAAGAGAAACGGGCTACTTCCTCAATCTCTCCCTTCATTGCTGCCGCCACGTAATCCATCACCTTAATTTCCATGGGGCAGACCCGTGTGCAAGTGTTGCACTGAAGGCAGCGATAGATTTCTGGATAGATTTTCCCCAATATCTCGGGTTCTCCTTTCAATGTTTCGAGGCAATAATTGGCTTGATTCATAGGGACAAAAGGGGTTAGTGCGATCTGCATCTCGGTCTCTGCAAGTGTTTGACAGGCCAGTGCGACTTTGAGACGGTAATCTCCGGGCGTTCGATACTCCGCCACGCATGCCCCGCAGATCCCTCCCCGACAGCCACAGGAACGGATGAATTGATACCCTGAAAATTCCATGGCCTTCTGAATGGTCAGGCCTTCAGGAACCTCGTATCTCCTGCCAAATACATAAATAGGAATCCATCGTTTCTCATCCATTCCCATTTTTCCCACTATTGATGAGTCTTGGCCAGTGCCTTTTCAAACCGGTAATCCGGAAGAAGGAGGGGGGCCTGAATCCCTCTTTTCAATGCCCCCGCTCTTTCCAATTCTTTTTCATATTCAAGGACATGGTCTAAAGATAGTTTCCCAATCTCGATCTCCTTCGACCTCTCGGCAGCTTTGATCCCGGCCCGGCGCCCGAAGACAAAGATATCGAGAAGGGAATTCCCACCCAATCGGTTTCTGCCATGAACACCCCCTGAAACTTCTCCTATGCCAAAAAGATTTTCTACGTTCGTCTCTCCATATTCATCGATGAGAATGCCTCCGTTCTGGTAGTGCTGTGTGGGATAGACAAGAATCGGTTCTCTCGTGATGTCGATTCCAAAGGTGTGGAATCGATGGAAAAGGTGTGGGAAGATCTGGTGGATTGTCCCTTTTCCCTTATTCATCTCCACCAGTGGTGTATCGAGCCAAACCCCTTGCATTCCTGTTGGAGTGGCCACTCCGTTTCCCCTTTCCACCACCTCCCGAATTGCGGCAGAAGAAGTGATATCCCGGGTTTCGAGTTCGTTAATGAACCGTTTTCCTTCGCGGTTGACTAATTGGGCGCTCCAGCCGCGAAAGGCCTCTGAAACAAGGAGACCCAGTAACTGCTCAGGATAGGCTGTCCCTGTGGGATGGAACTGGATAGCATCCATGAAGATGATTTTCGCGCCTGCCCGATTGGCAATCACCAATCCGTCTGCAGTGGCTCCATAATGATTCGTTGTTGGGAAGCCCTGGATATGGAGTCTACCGATTCCGCCTGTGGCGAGAATGACCGTTTTAGACCGGATGACAAATCGCTCTCCTGTATCGAGATTGATGAAGACAGCACCAGCACACCTTCTTCTGTCGTCCAAAACCAACTCTGCAGCAGCGCAGAACTCAAGAACTTCGATCCCTTGATGATAAACTTCATCCTTTAATACCCTCATGATCTCCATGCCCGTATAGTCAGCAGCCGAATGGACCCTTCTCCGGCATTGCCCCCCTGCAAAAGAGGCGAGGAGATCGCCATCGTCCTTCCGGTCAAACATCACTCCGAGATGGGCGAGCCATTCAAGAATCATCGGGGCATCAGAAACAAGGGCATTCACCAGATAGGGAAGGTTTTGAAATCCTCCTCCCCCCATCGTGTCCACATAATGGAGAGCGGGAGAATCGAATTTTCCCACGGCCGCTTGAATTCCTCCCTCGGCCATGATCGTATTGGAGTCTCCGAAACGGAGTTTGGTTGTAATCAATGTCTTGCCTCCATTCGCTTTTGCGAAGAGGGCGGCTGAAGCGCCCCCTCCTCCACCCCCGATGATCAGAACATCGGTCTCTCTTTTCACCCCGCTGAGATCCACTTCATCGGGACGCACTCTGCTCTCGCCTTCAAATAGGTCAGCCAGCTCATGGGGGACCCTCTGTCCTTGGTTGATCCCCACATGGATCTCCCGTCTGCCACCGTCCCGGTAGTCGGGGTGATATCTCTGAAGGAGCTCCTGACGCTCTTTCAATGACAGCAGGGGAATCTCCTCCTTTGCTCGGTGAAGGCGAGTTACCTCCAGCTTTCTGATCGATTCTTGCACGCTCTCCGGGTACCCTGACATCTCTCTATCCTGAAGAGGAATATACCTTTTTCGAGATATAAACCCGGCCTTCCATGATTCTTCTTGCCGTTCTACCGATGGTACAGCTAAGGATACGAGGCTGGGCACCCTCCTGCTTCGCCAGTACCTCCACTTCAAATTTCCCAGAGGGATGTCCGATGGTGACTTTTCTCCGAATGGCCTCTTCTTTGAGGCCTTCACCCCGATCCCATCCAATGCACCCGGATACAACTGAACCAGGAATGACCGCTGCGGCCGCTGCTGGAATTCCAGCAGTGATGGCAAAAGTTTTATGCATCTTCCCCATCGCCATCACCCGGGCCACCATATCCACCTCATCCTTTCGGATTTCTCTTCCCGCGCTCGTCTTGAAATCCTGAGGAGAAGCGACAAATGCAATCTTTGGAATGGAAGGGTTCACAGGTATTCCAATAAGTTCTCCCACCTTTTTTCGTATCCCTTCAAGTTTCATCTTTCCCATTACATTCTGATCAAAATTTTCGGGAAGCTCGGTCCCCCTGAGACCCAGGGCATCTGCATGAACGAAGGCAGTTGGGTTGCCTGCATCAACCACCGTCACCGGAAAGCTTTCTCCTGAATCGAGAACGATCTCATCCACCACCTTGCCGGTGGGAATGAGCCTCCCCGTTGCAGCCCCTCCGGGATCTAAGAAACTGAGTTCAATCTTCGCCCCTGTCCCCGGCACACCATCAATCGCATACTCTCCCTCTGAAATGACTCTCCCTTTTTTTATCGGAACTTTTGCATGGATCATCTTCCGGGTATTGGTATTGAATATTCTCACTGTGGTGTAAGGTTCTTCGGACCGGACCCATCCCTTTTCGATGACAAAAGGGCCCACTGCTGAGCTGATGTTCCCGCAGTTGGCAGAATAGTCGATGAAGGGTTTGTCAATTCCAATAGCACCGAAGGTATAATCGACATCACGATCCCCTGTTTTCGGAGAAGCGATGAGGGCCAACTTGCTCGTCAGGGAATCGGCTCCTCCAAGACCATCGATCTGACGGATATCAGGGCTTCCGAAGATGGCCAGGATGACCCGATCCCTTAAATCCGGATCTCTAGGGAGATCCTCCTCCATGAGGAAGATTCCCTTACTCGTTCCTCCACGCATGATCGTACATGGAAATTTGGTCTTTCGCTGCATGGTTCCCTCACCTCCATTCATTCATAGACCGGCGTTCCAGTCTTCTCGATCAATTCTTTGAGCCTGATTTCTGTCTCATTCGTAGTGGGCCCGGGCCTGCCATCCCCCACCTCTCTCCCATTGATTTCGATGACCGGTGAAATTCCTGATCCTGTGCCGGTGCCAAAAATCTCATCCGCGGTAAACAATTCGGAGACGGTCATGTCTCTCTCCTCAACCGTAATATTCATCTCATTTAAGAGTTGGATGACGACATCTCTCGTAATTCCTCTTAATATGCTGGAGGTAATGGATGGAGTAGCAACCCTCTTATTTTTCACTAAAAAGATATTCCACGCGCATCCCTCTGACACGAATCCCCTCATGTCAAGCAGAATGGCATCATCGGCCCCCCTTTTCCGGGCTTCCATTTTTCCCAGGATGTTGTTCATGTAGTGGGTGATTTTGCTTTCCGGTGGAAGAATGAAGGCGGGTGGCCTTCGGTACGATGAAATAATCGTTCTTATGGATCTTTCCTTTTTAAGGACGGGGGTCGGAGTAACATATACAATGATGCTCGATTCCTTGCAAGTTCCAGGATCATGTCCGAGTGAACCGACTCCCCTCGTGACTTGGGGCCTGATGTAACAGTCTTTATATCCTGACCTTCTTACCGTCTCTATGATAATATTCTTAAATTGTTCCTTACCCAAAGGTATATCCAGATCAATGATTCTTGCTGAATCGTATAACCTATTCATGTGGGCATCAAATTGGAATATTTTGCCATTGTAAACTCGGAAAGCATCAAACACTCCATCTCCATATAAGAATCCATGATCCATGACTGAAATATAGGCTTGGTTTTCATCGACGTACTTGCCGTTAATATAGAACATTGTCTTTCCCATGGCCGTTCCTTCCCTTTTTTTGACCTTTTTGATCTGTGAATCTATCTTCGAGCACCAGCAACACTTCTCCTTCTCCACCAGGAAGAGAAGTAAGAAGACCGCAGGGTATTAGACTGACCCTTTGCATGGGCTGCGGTACGGTCATCCTAAGATCTCCCTTAAAGGTGAAATGACAATATTCTCTTTTTCAAATTCCTCCCTGATCTCTTTAAGAATCTCTACCGCATTCGGTGTATCACCATGAACCAGAATGGTATGCGCTTTCATCTCAATATCCTCACCTGTGGTTGCAGTCATTTTCCCTTCTTTGGCAATCCGGATTGCCTTTTTCGCAGCCTCCTTCGGATCCGTATGCCTCTTTTTTCGCTGCAGCACCGCCATCCCATCAGGACCATATTCAATATCGACCCCAACCGAAATAGCCACCTTCATTCCTAACGCTTTAGCAATTTCGTATGTTGCTAAACCGGGCCTGTGCACAAAAATTAATTCAGGATGGGTTTCCTTTATTGCTTCGATGATGGCTCGTGCGATCGCTTCATTTTTTGCAGCGACAGAGGATAGCGCTCCGTGTAACCATACATGCTGAAGCTCCATTCCCTCCCTCTCAACAAAGGCCTTCAATGCGCCGATCTGATAGATGATATAATTCCTTGCTTCCTCTGGTGCGATCTCCATCTTACGCCTTCCAAAACCCATGAGATCAGGAAATCCGGGGTGAGCACCGATCGCCACTCCGTTCTCCTTAGCCAACTTTACCGTATGGGCCATTACCATTGGATCTCCTGCATGGAATCCACAGGCAACATTTGCAGAACTGATATATCGCATGATCTCTTCATCATTTCCCATTTTGTAATTCCCAAAACTTTCGCCCATATCACAATTTAGATCCATTTTTTTTCGAAACATCATCACCCTCCTCTCAAAATGTCCTCCATCTCAATCCATTCCTCCGCATCGATTAAGATTTGATAGGCTTCATCGATTCCCACTCGTCTGAAAGAGGTCAGATCATCCGGTGTGGATTGGCCGATCTTCCACACGTCAGCACTGATGATCGTCGCAATCATTGCATACCCCGTCGAAGATGGCCCATCCACTCCTATCGCGATGGGTTCCTCACCTCCTGCAATCTCGATAGCACCCACAGGGACCCCCTGACTTGGAATATTGGAAGGGTCGCCCTTCGGATCTCTTTTAACCTGATGGGGAGGTCTTGGTTTAAAATTAAATTTAGCTCCAATATATCTGACACCAAAGCGAGATGCCTTATAGGAGACGCGCCATGCGTGACTGAAAAACATTTCAATACTCTCTTCCGTAAAAAGATGATCATGAGGCCCTAATATGACTCTGATCTCCCATGGGTCATCAAAATGAGGCCTCTTCATTTCACTCAATCTTCTATTCTTTAATTCGCTGAAGGGCAGCAGACTACTTCCGACTTCAATCCGATCGCCTTTTTTTAGAGCCCTTCCGTTAAAACCACCAAAATTTCCCGGAAGACAAGTTGATTTACTTCCTAAAATAACAGGGACATCAACGCCGCCGGCCACAGTTAAATAAGCCCTACATCCCTTCAGGGAGGAGGTTTTAATGAAGGGGAAGGAAAGCACATCTCCCTTCTCGATCTCGATTGAACTCCACATCAGGATCTTTTCCTTATTGAGCATTGGACCAAGGTCTGCACCCGTTACTGCAATGATCATCTTTTTTAAGGCTGCCAGCTGTAACCCGTTAAGCAGAATTTCGAGCCCCGCTTCTCCTGAACGATTGCCCACTAGTAAATTCCCGACCTTCAATGAAAATGGATCAGCCGCCCCTGATAAGGGTATTCCTGCGGAGCTATAACCCGGCCTCCCAAGATCTTGGACGGTTGTCATGATTCCAGAATGAATGACCTCAAACACTTATCGCTTCTTTCATCAAATTTCCAGAATACGTTCCTTCTTCGATCTCATATGGATAACTGTCCACATTCTTTTCAATCTGTAAATATTCATTTTCCCCAGATAAAGGGATCAGCCTGATCCGATCCCCTGGCCTGAAGAGTGCCGGACTATCTTTAAAGGCGGGATTTTTTTGGTTGATATTAAAAATTAATAAAGGAGTCCGACCAACCATTTTGACCCCGCCAGGAGTATTGACGGCATAGATACAATTCCCACTTCGATGGACCCCGACGGCTCCGGGTGGCGTCCAGGTTCTGGGGCTTTTCAATTGCGGTGATCTTAGTTCCTTCCGCGAATCAAGGGCATTAAATGCAACCAGACCAGGGCTGAAACCAACATATTTTACCCAATAGTCGGTGCTCGTATAAACACTTACAAATTCCTCAATGTTGATACCATTATATTCGGCAATCGATTCTAAATCCGGAGGCAGGTGATGGGCCTTCGAGCATTCTCTTGTCCACCGGTCATTGAATAAGACGGGGATCGTAATCAACCGGGAAGGAATTTTTTTATCTAACGCGATCCCTTCCTTCTCCAATTCTTTCAATATTTCTACTAAGTCATTCATTCTTATTTCAAAAGGATTATAACCGATCATTAATGCACAGGTCCCAACGACAATATCGGAGATACCTTTTATATTCTCCTTTTTAATGACTTCCTTCATGAATATGGCCTTAAAATTCAGGGACAGATCGACTTCATCTCCGAACTCCACAATCAGAAAGCGATCACCACATATTCGATAAGTGGTCATTTCTTTCCTTCTGACGATCTCTTTGCAGGCCTTGAAATGTTGTTAGGGATTTCTTTACTGCCCCATTTATTACCCCTTTGGAGGGGCTTTAGATTTCAACCTAATCAAATTCGGAGATAGGGTTCATATCCAATCAATGAATTCTCTCAAACCCAGATTTTCTAATGTTTCCACCGTCGGCTTTCCTTCTCCGTCCCAACCTCTCAGAGCATAATACTCTGGGAGCATCTCCTCTAAAGGAACTACATTCCCTTTGGATGGGCCATCCGGCATCGGTTCGAATAAAGATCGAAAAGGCAGCGTATCATCCTTTTTGCCAAATCCCTCCCGAAGATTGAAAAGTCTCTCGGCTGTATAGATCCGATGATTTTGATGCTCAATCTCCTCCGGCGTGTAATTCCAACCTGTGACGGCTGAAAGGAATTGCATCCGGGAAAGGTTATTCAAACCGTAACGGGAGAAGGAGCAGTAAACTAAAGAATCCATCAGGCAATAGGAATTCTGGTTTTCAACAAGGATCTTTGCCTTTCCTTTGCCAGTTAGAGGGTTTTTCACCTCCTCTCGAAAGGTAGGACCAAAAGAATGATTGGCTCCGGTTGAGGCTGTTGCAAAGAGGAGGCCCATCCCGACCACGCTGCGGGGTTCGAAAGAGGCCAATTCCTGTCCTTTGCTGTGCATCGCAAACTTCTCAGCCTCTCCCCCCAACTCCTGCGAAAAGGCCCTCACTCCTTCTGCCAGCTTATGTCCCAGGCCTTCCCTTTTTGCAATTCGATCAACGAAACTGAGAAGAACATCTGCATCCCCGAATCTCATCTCCATTCCGTCCGTATCCTGTTTTGTCAAAATTCCCTTATGAAAAGCCTCCATTGCATAAGCGATCACGTTCCCCGTGGAGATAGTATCCATCCCATACTCATTACAGAGATAATTTGCCCGAGCAACGACTTCAATATCCGGAATGCCACAATTCGATCCAAGAAGCCCTATCGTCTCATACTGGGGGCCTTGAAGGACCGTACCTGCATAGGGTCCTTCTTTTATAAGGCTTAATTTTCCGCATGGGAGTGCACAGGCAAAACATGATTCATCGTGGATCACAATCTTATCTCTCATGGTCTCCGCCATCAGTCCCTCAATTCCTTCAAATACTCCTCTGGAAAAATTCTTCACGGGCATGACACCCAATTCATGAGCCACCGCCACCGTGCTTGTGGTACCATACTTGATTCTTGACTGGGAGGCTGGGTCTTTCTTAATCGAATCGTAGGCCTCTACCAATAGGCTTTTGAATCGGGAAATATCTGCAATCTCTACATTGCCTGTTCCCCTCACCGCAATGGCTTTTAGGTTCTTCGACCCCATGACCGCTCCTGTTCCTCCTCTGGCAGCGGCCCTCGATTCATGAATGACGTTTGCAAACTTCACCTTCCTCTCCCCGGCTGGACCGATGGAAATTACTCTGATCGTCTTATCCCTTAATTCCTCCTTAATCAATCTTTCCGTCTCGCCTGTTGCCATCCCCCAAAGGTGGGTAGCATCTCGGATCTCAACTTTTTCGTCATCGATCAAAATATAGACTGGCTTTTGAGATCTCCCTTCAATGACGATACCGTCGTACCCTGCAAACTTGAGTTCAGGAGCCCATTGTCCTCCACTGACGGCACGGGTGAATGTCCCTGTGAGTGGCGATTTCGTCAAGACAACGAACCTTGGTGAATAGGGGGTGAGTGTTCCCTGAAGAGGGCCTGTCAGAAAAAAGACCTTATTCTCAGGAGAAAGAGGGTCGATTCTGCTTCCCAACTCTTTTAATAGAAGGTAGCCACCCCATCCCCTTCCTCCCCAATACTTCCGGGCAACCTCCTCATCAAGCTTTTCGACCTTGACCTTTCCTTGGGATAGGTCAATTCTCAGGTATCCTTCTTTATAACCTCCTTGGAACATGATCTTCGTCCTCCTTCCCTCAAAAGGCCAAAGCTCCCGTAGGACAATGGGCAACGCATGAAGGCCTCCCGTCGCATAGGTCGCACTTTCTGGCAAATCCCTCCCGACCCTCAACAGCGATCATTCCGAAAGAGCAGGCATCCACACAGAGGCCACAGCCCGTACATTTCTCTCTATCGACGACCCATGCTCCAGTCGCAGCCTTCTCGATAGCTCCTTCAGGGCAGGCCTCTGCGCAGGGAGCAGGGTTGCACTGGAGGCAGATGATGGGCACATCAATCTCCGAGGTTTTTGTTCCCGGCACCGGCAGGCGGTCCATCTCTATCCGGAGGAATGCCTTTCTTGGATTGAAAAGACCGAGATGGACCATACTGCAGGCCATTTCACAGATTCGACAACCACAACACTTTTCCGAGTCGGCCCTTAAACTTGCCATAATGGGACTCCGCTTTTACTCTATAATTCACGGGCAATTTTTGAACCCTCATAAATCGCATCCATCGCGTTTCGTGCCTTGGTACAGTCTCCTACGGCGAAGATCTTCTCGCTTTTCTTTCCCCTAACAGCATTCCAGAGGGAGTCGTTTGCCACTGCGCCTGTGGCAAGAACCACTGTATCCACACCGAGAATCTTTTTGGCCCATCCCTTCTGAAGGTAAACAACCCCCTCCCTATCAATGGCCGTAACCTTTGCATTGAGGAGAATGTCCACCCCTTTTTCTGCAAACCGATCTTCGAAATAGATCCGGTTCGCATTCCCCGTATCTGCGGCCATCGTATCGAGCATCTCGAGGACAATCACCTCCTTTCCTTTCTCAACGAGGGAGTCCGCCGTCTCCAGTCCCACAAGCCCTGCCCCGACGACGACGACTCGATTCCCAACAGAAGCTTTTCCGGCCAACACATCGATGGCGTAAACCACGTGCTTCTGACGGATTCCCTTGATCTTAGGAATGAGAGGCACCGCTCCCGTGGCCACCACAATCGCATCGGCACTGAGACGATCGACCATTGCAGGAGTGATCTTTTTTCCCAGTTCGATGGAGACTCCCAATTTCTTCACTTGGCGGATGAGGTAATCGGTCACCTTTCCAAGCTCGTCCCGGTGGAGCGGCATCCGGCCCACCCTGATCTGTCCGCCCAATTCCTTCTCCTTCTCATAAATCGTCACCTGGTGGTTTCGCAGGGCAGCAACCCTTGCAGCCTCCAGCCCTGCAGGCCCCCCTCCGATGACCGCTATCCTCTTAGGTCTCTCGGCCTTCCGGATTTCGAACTCCCTCTCTCTTCCGATCTCCGGATTCTGGAGGCAGGTGAAGGGTTTCATCTTGTGGAGCGTATCGATGCATCCCTGGTTACAACCGATACATTCCCGGATGTCGTCGAACCTACCCGCTTGAGCCTTTTTGGGCCATTCCGGATCGCTCAATAGCCCTCTTCCTAAAGCAACCAGATCGGCCTTTCCCTCTTTGATCACTTTCGCCGCTCCGACAGGTTCGATGATTCGTCCGATGGCAGCCACGGGGATGTCCACATTCTCTTTGATCAAGGCGGAAAGGTGGATATTGATAAACTCGGGAATCGACATGGGGGGTATCATCATGTAGGGCCGCGATTCATGAAGTCCCACTGAGGCAATAATGGCATCAGCACCCTCTTCCGCTGCAAGCTTCGCCGTCACTTTCGCTTCGTCAGGGGTGATGCCTCCTTCCACATAGTCATGGATGTTGAGTTTTACGAGAACGGGAAAGTCCACTCCGGCCTTCTTCTTCACGTCCCGAATAATTTCGCACAAGAAGTTAGACCTTCCGATCACATCCCCTCCATATGTATCTGTTCTTTTGTTGGAGTAACGCGATAAAAATTGAGTAACGAGGTATCCGTGGGCTCCATGGATTTCAACAGCGTCAAACCCTGCCACCTGGGCCCTCTTTCCGGCATCGCCAAATTTCGAAACCATTGCCTCAATCTCTTCCAACGTCATTTCTCGGGGGGCCTCAATCTTCTTGGTGATGGCCCGATACCGCGAAACCAGGCCGGTGGGACCTATGGGTTGGAGTCCGGTGATCTCAGAGGAGCATTCTCTCCCCCCATGGAAAATTTGAAGAGAGATCTTTCCCCCAACCGCATGGACCGCATCGGTAAGGCGCCTGTATCCAAGGATGAGCTTATCGTCATAGGCACCCAGACCATCGATAATTCGCTTCCCCTCCAAGGAGACATAGGAACTCTCCGTCACATTTAAAGCACAGCCCCCTTTGGCGATGTTGACGTGGTAATCGATCAAGCGATCCGTCACAAAACCGTCCCGGGTGGCGAAGTTTGTGACCATGGCTGCCATGATAATCCTATTTTTCAGCTCCAGTTCCCCGATCTTTATCGGTTCAAACAATTTTTTTACATCGCCCATTCTCTCCTCCTTGGAAAACTTCATCGTTTACTTCTTTTGGCTCCTCACCTCAACGCCCGCCAGTCTCTCAAAAGGTCGTATCACAGCGGGATGGTATCTCTTACTCTCTCCGCTTGCTCCTGCTAAAACGTAGTGCTGAGCCGCAAGGGCTGCGAAATGGAGGGGAACGCGCAAAGCAACACCTGTGGATAGAGCCAATCCCAAATCTTTGAGCATATAGTCCACCGGAAAAACCCCCTCTTCAAACTTACCCTTCATCACATGGTTCTTATAGTGATTCTGCAAGACAAAGCTGTTTCCGGATCCGCTCGACAGGGCCTCAAAAAGAACGTCTGGATTAACCCCAGCCTTCACACCCAGGATCATGGCCTCGGCCAATGCCGCCGCAGTGGTCGCAACCATGAGATTATTCACGATCTTGCAAACCTCTCCAGCACCGATATCCCCTACATGATAGATGTCGGTTCCCATGGCCCCCAGCACTGCTCTGCACTTCTCAAACACATCCTTCTTCCCACCAACATAAATCACCAAGGTCCCTTCAATGGCGGCAGCCACACCCCTCGCCACCGGTGCATCCAGCATTTCGGCTCCCTTCTCCTTCAGAACCGATGCTATCTCACGAGTCATGATGGGATCGATGGTGCTCATATCAATGAGAATTGATCCTTTCCCAACTCCTTCGATGAGGCCACTCTTCCCGAGGACAGCCTCCTTCACATCCGGAGAGGAAGGAACGATCGTAATGATCGTGGGACACCTCTCCGCCACCTCTTTGCAGGAGTTCGCTCCTTCTGCTCCGAGGGCCTTCAAAGGCTCCATTCTTTCTGAAAAGAGATCGAAAACGATCAGCGGAAAACCCTTCTTGATTAAATTGGTTGCCATCGGTTTTCCCATCGCACCCAATCCAATAAAACCAATCCTTTCCATTCACCCACCTCCTAACAGAAAATAGATCTCAAAAAGGACACGATCCTTTTCCTTTATGGAATGCTCTTCATCTCCAGCAGATCAGGATCATGGAGCGCCAAGATGATATCAGCCTTTTCTCTAAGTTTCAGAATGCTCTGATAGGCTTTTAGGGCATCGACCATGATTCCTGGAAGCAGCACAGGATGTCCTGCCATGGGATGGGTTTTTTTCGGGTAAAAATTCTCCTTGATGGAGCAAAAACCACTTATCACAGCTTTCCCATCCCTTGTTTGAATGGAGACTGCCTGACCTCCCAAGCTATGGCCCGGGACATGGATGAGTTCGATTCCGTTGAATAATACATGATCACCTTTCACCAATTCAAAATCAAGCCCCTCAAAGAGTTCCTTTCGATAGAGACCTTGGAAAGGACCGGTTGAATAGGCAAATTTTAGTTCATCCTCCTGAACGATCACCTTTGCATTAACGCATTTGCGGGTATTGTAGCAATGATCAAAGTGGAGATGGGTTTGGATCACCACGTCGACCTTCTCCGGGGTTAAACCAACGGATCCCAGCGCCTCCTCGAAGCTCATGATCTGATCCATGGAGAGGTTGTTGAAATCGGGATGGTAATTCTTGTAGTCTTTCATTTCGATTGCAGTATCGACAATGATATTTTTCCCAGCCCCTTCGATATACCACATGACAAAAGGTCGAACGATGGGCTTACCATAGTCAGTAAGGAATGTCATGAGGCCCTTTTCACCTTCATATTTTAATAAAACGAGAGGTATGATCCGGTAGTTCATCCCATAGCTCCTTCCTCCAAAGATTGTGAATTCTGTATCGATGGAACTCGTTTTTACCGCTTCTCATAATTCTTTTCGAACACGGGAGTCTTTCTTGTCGATTTTTCCAAACTCCCCGGCCGAACCCACTCGATCTGCGGCCGAATCTTGCACCGGTCATGGAGCGCTCGGCTGATTTCATTCGCCAGACCTTCAAGATCAGGCTCCCGAGTTTCGACTCCAAATTCAAGCTTCAGTTTGAGAGGAGGAAGGACCCGAGGCGGGGGCTGATCGAGAACAATCCTTATCTCTCCGGTGACCTTTGGTACAAAAGAAGAGACAACCTGTTTGATGGCAGACGGATAGATGTTCACCCCTTTTACGACCAGCATATCGTCGGAGCGACCGATGATCTTGATCCGCTTTCCAGGGAAACCGCAATTTGGACAGGGTTTAGTGTAAGCTTGGGCAATATCTCCGTAGGCATATTTGATCAAAGGTGCGGCTTCCCGTTTGAGAGAAGTGATCACCATCTCGCCAATGGCACCGTCCTCCATGGGAACAGCTTTCTGGGTATCCGGATCAATCAGGTCATCAAAACTCGCACAAAGATCTGGAGATAAGCCGTGCATTCCATGATAAGCATCCGAGTCACATGTAATGGCAATAGCGTGACCGGCAGGTGCCCAGTAATCATAGGCTCGGCAACCATAGGTTTCCTCAAGTTTCTTTTTCACCTCCCGGATGCTGACCCCGATCTCTCCTGTCAGAAGGAGGCCTTTCAGTTTCAAATCCTTGACCTCCTTGCCAATGGTGGAAGGGGCCTTCTGTACGAGATATTCGGCGAAGGAGGGTGTGGTGGCCATATAGGTTGGCTTGGTCAAATCTGCAATGCGCAGTATCAATTCTGAGCCTGCACGGGCATCGATGTCAATGGGAAGAGCCCCAAGGCCACGAATTCCCCATAGGGTCATTGTGGTTGCATAGATGCCTAAAGAAAAGACGAAGAGAATTCGATCTCCCTTTCCTACACCGTTATAGGCGAACCGGTGACTCAACGCTTTCCCGATCAATTCAATATCATTCTTTGTGAATGTATATGTAAATGTAGGAACTCCGGTCGTCCCAGATGTTGTACCTGTCAAATAGATCTCATCCACTGGAGCACAAAGATGGCTTCCAAAAGGATGGTTATTTTTTTCGAGCGACTCTAAGGCACATTCTCTTTCCACCTCTTTGGTCATAAAAACAGGTAAGGACCTCAGATCATCTAATGTAAGAATGTCTTCGGGTTTAGCCCCTATCTCATCAAATTTTTTACGATAGAAAGAAGAATGATCGTAGCAGTAGCGGAGCTGTGGATAGAGACGCTTTTCCTGAATCACTCGAATCTGTTCTTCCATCTGATCAGGAGAGAACGAATTCAGCTCCGGATTTGAAAAATAAGCTTTGGAATTCATTTTCTGAACCTCCTGGAAGGACAGAGAAATTACAATGCTCCTCAATGATGCATGGGGTTAAATCGAAACCTCTTTGAATTCTTGTATGAAATCACAAATATAATCCACCCACCCTTTGACAATGATCTCCCCTTTTTCTCGAGTTGCATGGCTTGGATCCCCCATGACTCCTGAATTCGTCACTTCCTTCGATAGGCAATAAAAATTGATATGTCGATTCTTGAACAGAATTTTTAAGCTTCCCTCCTGTTTTGTCCCTTCCATAGGAGTTCTCTCAAACTCTTTAATCGCCCTCTCCATATTGACGAGATCAGGGCGGAGGGCAAGCATCACGGAAGTCATCATCTCTCCTGCGTGTGCAAACTTCTTCTCCACCAACCCCCCAACGTCCTTAGCCATCTCATTCGCAATCGCCCAAAGATGGAACATGGCAACTCTTGCTAACGATTTCATTCTCAGCTCGACCGCCACCTCCATGATGGGAGTCTCGTTGCCCACGTGGGGATTGATGAAGACAATTCGGTTCAATCCCTGCTCCACCAAATCCTCACAGATCTCCCTGAGCATCTGGGTCAAGGTAGAGATACTGAGGCTCAGGGTCCCAGGAAAACCCTTGTGCCATTCAGAATATCCGATGGACACCGCCGGCAGGATGATGACAGGTAATTGAAGCGCCACCTTCTTCGCCACTTCTACTGCCACAATGGTGTCAACGCCGAGGGGCAAATGGGGCCCTTCTTCCTCCACGGAGCCGATAGGGATTAAGGCTGCTACAATTTCCTTCCTGGCTCTGTCAAATTGCTCCCAGCTCATCTCTTCCAACATCTTCGTTCCCATGATCGTTCTCCTCCCCCCCATGAATTCATGGGTTAAGTCCTCATCCTAATCGAGTAACTCACTGGTTGTAATGATGTCCGATCCAGTGTTCAAAATATTCCTTACAATAACGTCTCCTACCATCAGGGGAGGCTCCACTTTTATTCTTGCCAGATGTTGCATGCAGTCAAAAAGTTTCTCTCTAAGTATAACCCGATTCGTTCTCACGGGCACCAGCGCATGCCTGCTCTTTCCAACAATGACGGTCGTCGTGAGGACGCGCATGGGTGCCCTGTATTCGGCCACCGCGTACTCCTTCCCTTCCTTGCACTGAAAGTTCGCCACTTCGATGAGACGCCCCTCATCGTCCACAGCCACAGAAATGCAGCATGCCAGAGGACAGATGATACAGGTAATTTCGTTCAAGTTTTTCACCATCTTAACCTTTCTTTTGGCAGCTCACGACAAGTTGAGTGGTTCCTTTTTTCATCCTATTCAAATGTGTTTCAGAAAGGATCAGATTCAACATCTCGCTTGGTTTGACTACTTTCAACGTCTTTGTCATGATATCCCCAACTTTTAAGATCACACCCTTTTCTGGCTCCTTCACTCGCAGCCGAATTGTAACCTCCCTTTCACCCGTAATCATCTGAGGAATGACATACCTCACATTCTCACCTGCCTCCAGTCTTATCCCCATCTTCGGCGCAGCTTTTCCTGAGGCGTGTTCAGCAGCATTCTGGCCAGCCTTTTCACCTTCCAATGTAACATTATCCACGAGATCGTTGACATGGACGCAGTTGCCTGCAGCAAATATGCCGGGACGATTCGTCTCCATTCTCTCGTTCACAAGCGGTCCTCCTGTAATCGGACCGAGATTCACTCCTGCCATGAAGGACAATTCGTTTTCAGGAATCAGACCAACCGATAAGAGAAGGGTATCACAATCTATGGACTTCTCCGTCCCTGAAATAGGATTCCTATTCTGATCCACTCTGGCTACCGTCACTCCCTGGACTCGCTGGATTCCAAGGACATTGATCACGGTATGTTCTAACAAGACAGGTATCTTAAAGTCGTAAAGACACTGAACTTCATTTCTGATTAACCCCCCTATATAGGGCAAAATTTCAACCACTGCCTTGACCCTGGCCCCTTCTAAAGTTAATCGACGGGCCATGATCATCCCTACATCCCCCGAACCGAGGATCACGATCTCCTTTCCGGGAAGATAGCCTTCGATGTTTACCCATCTCTGGGCTGTGCCAGCAGTGAAAATGCCGGCAGGCCGATATCCTGGGATCACAATCGATTCTCTTGTCCTCTCCCGGCATCCCATCGCCAAAACAATCGATTTAGGACTGAGCGTCTTGACTCCATTCCTGTTGCACAGGGTCACCTTCCGATCGGCGGTTAATCTTAGCACCATGGTCTCTAAAAGAACTTCGATTTTTGAATCCATCACTTTTTCAACAAATCTCTGACCGTATTCGGGTCCAGTCATATCTTCATTGAAATAGATCAAACCGAAGCCGTTATGAATGCATTGGGAGAGCAAACCGCCCAGCTCTTCAGCCCTTTCCACAAGAAACACATGATCTGAACCGGACTCTTTCGCTTGAATGGCAGCAGCCATTCCAGCCGGACCAGAGCCGATGACTAATACATCAATATTATCTGAGATCATGCAATGCCTTTCTCATTTCTTAACAGCAATTCCTTACTCCGACAAAGAAGAAGAGGCGAATCTAAACTTCTCTTCTTCACTTCTGTAACAGGAATTTTTAATTCCCTTGCCAGTATCTTGACCACTCTGGGGCCGCAGAACCCTCCTTTACAACGGCCCATCCCCGCCCTCGTCCTCATTCGAACTCCTTCTTCTGTGCTGGCTCCTCTTTTGATCGCTTCAATGATCTGTCCTTCGGTAACGGTTTCACATCGACAGACCACATGACCGTATCGAGGGTCATTCCTTATCAGTCTATTTCGCACTTCATCACTGAGGTCTCTAAATCTTGGAATGGTCTTCCGATAAGAATGGAAATCATCTTTTTTAACTAATTTGCATCCTGCATTTTGAAGCATTCCTACGACATGTCCAGCCATCGGAAGGGCACCGATGATTCCCGGTAATCGGATCATAACGTTGAGAAATTTCTTATTCGAAGGATGGAATTCGACGATATGATCTTCCACATCCCGGGTATTGAAGACCCTCACCCCAGTAAAGGTATTGATGATGTCCTTCTCTGAGATGCGGGGGATGAGGGTTTTGGCTACAGCCATGCTCTTGATCACATCCTCCCGAATCGTATAGGTATCGTCCGGACGATCGGTCGGATCGTAGGTTCCGCACTCGATCAATATATTATCTTCCCGGCGTTGAACGAGATCCAATCTTCCAGGAACATTCGGCCACCTGACCATACCATTGACCAACCCTTTGCATCGAGTGTCCAATATGATCATGACCGTTTTTCTATACTGGAGGCCCCAATCACGTCCTCCACCCGCCATATCACATACCTTATCGCCCCATCCACAAGCCGCATTCACAATAAAATTTGTCTTAATAGGCCCCTTAACGGTTTGAACGATCTGATGATGACCATTTTGTAAAATTCCAATGACCTCCGTATTGAGCAAAATTTTACAACCATTTTGCACGGCATTCTCAGCTAAGGCGATGGCCACTTCAGGGGGAAATATATCTATGACATGCCTTGAAGCATATAGGGCAGTTACAACCTCGGGATTGACATTCGGCTCCCTAGCAAAGATCTCTTCTCTATCGATCTGTTCAAAATCAGCATACATACCTCCCAGCTGCCTTCCCAGGTCGCGGATTTTTTCCAAATTTTTTATTTGATCTTCATCCTTAGCGATTATGGTCAACGGAACATACCTATGTTTTATATCCAATTCATTTAAAACTGGTTCCCATTCTCTAAAACCTTCCTCACACCATTTGGTGTGAAGAGTGTGGGGATGATATAATTCAGTTAAAGGGGTGCCGGGGGGCAGTAAAACGCTCTTCAAAATCATGGATCCGACCAGATTCAAACCGGTATAAATATTTCCAAGGCTCCCTTTCGTCTGTCCAGCACATAATTCTCCCCTCTTTTCCACTAATACCGTTCCCAATTGATACCGTGACAACTCTCTGGCGATTGCTGCTCCTGTTACTCCACCACCAATGATGACTACGTCGGCTTCCAGAATTGGTTGCTTCATAATATTTTTCTTCTATATCGTCCCGAGGAAAGGGAGAGGCATCCTAATCCCTGCAATGAATTATCTACATTTCCACTGAGGCTTGCGCTTCTCTTGAAAAGCCCTTTTACCCTCAGCCGCATCTTCAGAATTCATCACAGGTGTAAAAATCTGTTCAAGGAGGGTCAACTTGCTGGTAGAGTCCATCTCCCGACTGCGTTGAAAGACCTCTTTCATTGCCCTCAGGCTGAGAGGCCCGTTCTGACAAATCCTTTCCGCCATTGACTTCGCAGAATCTAAAAGAAGATCCCGGGAAACGACTCGATTCACCAGACCTATATCATAAGCCCGCTTTGCATTGATTCGGTCAGCCACCAATAGAAGCTCCATTACAAGGCAAGGGGAGAGATAGTTACGCAAAGAGGATGCAAACAGTGTGGGTATGCCTAGCTTAGGTTCGGGTAGGCCGAATTCAGCATTTTCCGCAGCAATGATAAGGTCGCACTCCAAAGCAAGATAGAAGCCAGCGCCCAGGACGTGTCCATGGACTGCGGCAATGATAGGTTTCCATACTTTGTAGTTACTTGGTCCCATTTTCTTTTTGCCATAGATGAGCGATTTCCTCACGTTCCATATTCCACCTAATGTCATTTTATCCACGTCTGCCCCAGCGCAGAAAGATCTCCCTTCCCCGCTCAAAATGGCTACCCAAAGCTGATCATCATCCCTGAAATTGATCCATATCTTTATCAATTCTTCGGTGGTTTCTAAATCAATCGCATTTAACCTTTCTGGCCGATTCAAAGTGATAAAGGCTATTTTTTCTTCCTTCTCATACTTCACTGCTGGCATAGATGTCTCCTCCACAATCGCCAATACGAAGGAACAATTCAGAGGCTCCCTCAATCTTCAAAAGAGGAAGGGAGTTCTCATTATTAAAACTGCAAAAAAACGAAGTCTGCGTTAGATTCTCTCCCAGTAAAAGAAAATTATTCAAAAAATTATCTAAATATCCCTAAAGGTAATGTCAATATCCCCTTTTGGAATAGGAATGACTAAAACGTGTTCATTGATTCGCTGTAATACCTTTTCTCCAACACCTCCCGTTTATGTTTTTGATAAGCATCCATTTACATTACATCCCTTTCCTCGATTACAACCCTTCTGAAATCGGTAATCCTTTTCATAAATTCATCTTCGGGACCTGTGAGCAGCTTATTCAATGCCCGTTTGGCATCCTCCACGCCATCAAAGTATAATTGGGCGGTTCCGAAGAATTCTTCGCCTTTCCCAGGTGTGTGAAGTACCCTTCCAACAATGTACTCTTTCAACTCAGGAGACATCGCCTTCTTTACATAAGGAACATGTTTGTTAATCCAAAGTTGATAGCTTTCATCTGGATCAAATCCCGTTTTCAACCGAAAGGTGGTAATAAGTTTTACCATTGCTTTTCTCCCTGACCACTTCCTTTGTCTCTCCATCTCTGGTAATAGAAACCTACTGCTTCATTAAACCTAAAAATCCCCAAAGTGATTTTCTTGGACATCTTTTTAAACCAAGAACCCCCCATCCATAACTGAGTCTTGGAAATGGTGCTCCAAATCTTAAATACAGGACGTCATCTACATGATGTCTTTTTCATCGATGATGATCCTTCGGATATCTGTGATACGTTTTGTGAATTCATCAGGCGGGTTGGCGAGGAGCCGACTCCATGCCCTTTTTGCATCATCTAAGGTGTTATAAGATAACTGAACAGCTCCATAGAATTCACCGCCTGTCAAACTGTGAACCACTCTTCCGACGACATATCCTTTCAATTCTGGATGCATTGTCTTTTTCACATAAGGTACATGCTCTCTGATCCAGAGTTGATACGTCTCCTCTGGATCAAATCCGGGCTTTAGACCAAAGGTGCTGATGAGCTTTATCATCCTCCGCCTCCTTTTTTAAAAATCATCAAACTTCAAAGTAAATGATTTAAGCCTTCGGTCCGAATACAAGAACCCTGTTCAGTTCCTGCACATCTTCGACATTGAGCTTCTCGAGATGAGCGATTGCATCCGCGGCCCATCTAATTTTTTCTTCCGACATGACCCCTTTCGTGAACTTAATGAAGAGCGCTCTGAATTGCTCCATCGGGAGCGGTTCTTGCGGTGACCCGATGGCGGTTTTCCTTTCTCTGGAAAACTCCCTTCCATCCTTCAGTCGAACCTCAATTCGGGCCGGTGTTTCCATCGCATACTTCGGAAGCCAATCTGAATGTTTGATAATCTCCACCTTGGAACGGGCTTCTTTGAACTTCGGATCATGAATTTTATCGTCGGCAATGTGGCTGAAGTTAACATCTCCGTCCAACAGGATGGCTGCCAATGCATTTTGAAAACTGAATTGAAGGTCCCCGAGCGTCTTTGGCTCCGGTCGATTGCATATCTCTTCGAGATGGGAGATATGCACCTTAATGCTCTCCACCTGTTCGTAGGAGATCTTCTTTTCTCTTATAAGTTCGAGGAACCCGTCGATGTGTCGATGCATGTGAAAGCAGCAGGGATACTTTTTCACCCAGATATCATGGACTCGCCACTCCTTACCTAAATCGGCGATAAACTTCTCAGGGATGACCTTTTCCTTCCCGATGAAGTTGGACATAAAGGTAACGATGTCCGGATTGCCCACCAGCCCGTTTTTCGCCAGTTCCGCTCCAATCAAAGCCTGCAAACTGTGGAGTGCCGTCTCAAAGTAATGAGCGTCCGTACCGAAACTGACATATGCGACTGGTACTCCTGACAAGGTGAGGCCCATGGCCGCCATCGTCTCTTCCTCGCTCAGCTTCAAGGCTTTGGCAACTCCTGCGGATGGCCCCATCGCTCCAGGAATGACGGTAAGCCCCAAATAACCCTGAGGGAAAAAGAGGGTGGTGCGGGAGTGAACTTCAAGGCCGACGGCACAGATCTCCGTTAACTCCCTACCGGAGAGTTTGAGCTTTTCCGAAAGGGGAAAGTAGATGGGGAAGCTCGTGATATCCCACGACGTCCCCCTCAGAAAACTATCATCTTCTAATTCGGCCGCATGGGCAAAGATTCCATTGTTTAATACAGCGTTCCAGAGGGAAGTCTTGAAACCGCAGCCGATGACACCTACTTCAGGCAGATGCCCCCGCTCCTGCGTCGATTGGCTTACCTTTTTCCCTACCGGCATAACGGACCCAACGAGCATTCCAGCAACCGTTTTCAGAGCAAGCCCTTTTGTGAACTCTATGGTCTGAGGTGGGATATCGGAAAACTTAGTCTTAACTGCAAATTCAGCTAATTTTTTTGCAATTTCTGTACTCATGATCAACCTCCATATTAAAACGATTTTTAATTTTAGGGCTTTAAAATGTATAAGAAAATTTGAAAAATCATTGCTTCTTGCCGCCTTCCGGATGATTTCCAAGGAAGAGCATCATTCTTCAACTTCAAACGAGGGGCTATCTTCATATCTGCCTACCAATACGAGCTCCCTCATACATGGCTTCTTTTGCCGTCCGGGCATTTAATGAATCACCGATTAAAAAGAAATTCGGAAAAGTTTCCTTCAGGGCTCTTGCAAGACCTCTATTCGGAGAAGCCCCCACTGCCAAGACAACCGTATCGCACTCTATGAACCACTCCTTTCCATACGTAGCCAAAATCACTTGATCATCTTTTATCTGTACAAGCTTGGCATTCGTCAACATTTTCACCCCATAATTCCCAAGCCGTTGCAGAAGATACCTTCTATCATTAGGTTCAATTGCTATGCCAATCGTGTCCAACATCTCTACAATTGTCACCTCATGTCCTTTCTCGACTAAAAACTCCGCTGTCTCACAGCCGACCTCTCCTCCACCTGCAACAACTACTTTTCCCCCTATTTTACCCGTCTTCCCCAATAAAACATCCCATGCATTGACCACATTTCCAAGATCAACTCCTTGAATCTTAGGGATTAGCGGCGATGCTCCCATAGCCACAATCACTTCATCAGGCTTTTCTCGATCGATTAAGGCAGCGTTCCCTTCCTTTCCGCAGTGAATTTCAACTCCTACCTTCGCAACCTGAGTTGTTAAGTAGTTTATTAAGCCTTTCACTTCCTCTCGGTGAGGGGGTATGATAGCTAAATTTAGCTGCCCACCTAATTTGTCATTTTTCTCGTACAAAACAACCTTATGTCCTCTTATCGCAGCCACCCTCGCGGCTTCCATCCCCGCTGGGCCACCCCCAATAATTACAACTTTTTTGGGAACCTTTGCTTTTTTTATGACAAACTCTTTTTCTCTTCCTGCGCTAGGATTTACAAGACATTCCACCGGTACTCTTTTAAAGAGCGAATGCACGCAATTCATGCAGGCGATACATGGCCTTATATCCTCCAATAACCCCGCCGCCACTTTACGGGGCAACTCTGGGTCCGCAATAAGTGCCCGTCCCATACCAATCAGGTCAGCTCTTCCCTGTTTTAGTACTTCATTTCCCAACGCAGGGTCATTAATCCTACCCACAGCAATTACAGGTATTTTGACTGATTTTTTAATCTCCTCTGCTAAAGGTAGAAAAACACCCCGAGGAAAGACCATCGGAGGAAAGGGAGGGTACTTAGGAATCGGATTCGTTACCGCTGTTCCCGAAGACACATCGATAGCATCTGCACCCTCTTTTTCAAATATTTGACAAATACGCTTTGATTCCTCAACGTTAAGTCCATTTTCAAGACCCTCATCAGCGCTTATTCTATAAATAACGGGGAAATCTTTCCCCACCTGGGCACGAACGGACCTCAAAACCTCAACCGGAAACCTTATTCTTCCCTCCAAATTCCCACCATAACCATCCGTACGATTGTTTACGAGAGGCGATAAAAATTCGTGGATGATAAGGCCGTGAGCCCCATGAATCTCAACTGCATCACACCCTGCTTCCTTAATTCTTCTCGCTGCAGCGCCAAATTTTTCAACCATCTTATGAATCTCATCCGTTGTTATCTTGCGAACCTCATCATTACTGCCAGATGAAATCCATGCAGTTGAACCCGCCAGACCAGAGGCCGATTGCCCCAGCTGATGTGTGGCCGCAATCGACACAAATCTCCCCCCGTGACATATCTGAATGGCTATCTTTGCTCCATAGGCGTGGACAGCCTTGGCCAACTTTTTCAATCCGGAAATCCGTTCATCGCTATCCACCATGAGCGAAACGTATTTTGAGCTCCCTGGATTGTCTACGGGCGCCATCTCAGAGATGATTAAACCAACCCCACCCTTGGCGCGCTCTTTAATAAAGTGCGTTAATTTATCCGTCACGTCGCCCATTTCGTTGCAGTAATTTGTCGCCATGGCAGTCATTACAATACGATTCTTTAAATTCATACTTCCGATCGAAAATGGCTCAAGTAATTTCTCTAATTTATTCATCTCAAGCTCCTCTCGTAAGATTTACTTCTTTTCGGAATCACCTTTATTTGACTCTTTATGGGATCCCTTAGATGGATGATAAATACCTTTCTCCGTAAGAAAATTAAGAATACGTTCAGCAAGCTTTTCCGGCTCTCCCCGTAAGAGGTTCTCATCGTCTTTCTTGCCACTCGCTCCAGAGATCATCTGCCACATTAATTCTTCTCCTGATAATTGCTGGGAAGCAATGGCTGTCCGTTTGGTCCGCGGTTTGGGTTGACGTACTTTGACAACTTTGACAGGAGATTGACTATCAATGAGTTCTTGAGGCTGTAAACCGAGTTTGTTCAGGTTGTAGATTTCAATAGGTTTATTTTCTGCCAATCGTAGTCGACGTAATGAAATATATTGGTGTCCTGACAGAGCAGGGTAAAAAGCAAGGAGTGTGGGGAGGTTGCAAAATATTTCGAGTCTACCTCCCTTCTCCCCTCTCTGCAGCACAGTAATTCCTGCAGCATCCTCTAACAATTGAATGCTGACGACACGATTCACCCATGGCCAACTCATTTTTTCCGCAACGAGGGCTGGGACGATGGCTGAACGGGAATCCTCGCTCATCATTCCGCAAAGAAGCAAGGAACATTGTGATATTCGAGCGACCTGAGAAATTATTTGGCTGATAACGTAGGAATCGCCGATAGGAATGCCTTTATCCCATATTCGCCAAGCATCATTCACTCCTCGAGCAAGACAATATCGAAGCACTTTATCAACATTTGCTGGTCCAATGCTCAAGGCAGTCACCTTAGCAGATGGGATTTTCTCTTTGAGACCCATCACAGCTTCTAAGGCACAGAGATCAGCCCGATTGATGATGGGAGTTGTACCCGGGGCAGTCACGGTATTTGTCCTTCTATCCAAAGTCAAGGATACGCGAACATCAATGACCTGCTTCAGGCATAACATAATACGCATGAAAATTTCTCAGATAGAACCCGTAATATTGTCTAACCTTTCTCAAAGAAAAACGTAGGTACCTCTCTTAGGCGTCTTAACCATTTCGTTTGATTCAAACCATCTCGATACCCAATCTATGCCGCTTTCTCTTTCAGCTTCTGCAATAGAGCCAGCATCACCTCCCTTGCATCTCCTATGACTCCCAGATGAGCCAAACGGAAAATTTCTGCCTTCGAATCCTTATTGATGGCGACGACCACTTTAGAGGTATCCATACCGACGACATGCTCTCTTGCCCCGGAGATACCGATGCTCATATAAAATTGAGGACAAATCGTTTTTCCGGTTAAACCGACTCGGCGTTCTATATTGATCCAGCCTTTATCATTTGCCCTGCGGGTACCGGCCACAGATGCCCCTAGCCTATCGGCCAATTCCTGCAAAATAACGAAGTTATCTTGAGTTCCCACTCCATGTCCACAAGCAACAATAAAGTCCGCTTCGGTAATATCAATCTTTCTGGGATCGGCCGGAAATATTCCTTGCACTTTTTGCTTAAATTGATGAGAAGTTGAATCAATCTGATGAGTATACTCCTTCGCCTTACGGTTTTTCGTTGGCACACCAATGCCCGCTGAGCCAGGTCTGAAGGAAATCACGGCAGGTTCTTTTGAAAAGACAACGATGGTTTCCAACTGTTCACCGTAGGTGATCCGTGTCGCCTCCACATTCCCTTTTATGCCTATCGAAAAGCTTACACAATCATTGGCATAACCGGTATGCCATTTCATCGCCAAGCGGGCTGCAATTTCCTGACCTTCAATGGAATTAACTATGATCATCAGGTAGGGTTTTTCATATTTTCCACTTAACTCTTCCAAGATGATGGAGTAGGCTTCAGCAGTTAGGTAGGGCATCCCTATTGCACTGACCCGGAGCAAGTGATCTGCTCCAAATGCACCCACCTGTTCATCCCAGGGTTCCTCGGCAGGGTCATCCCCATTGATCAAAATGGCCCACACCGAGACTCCCAAAGAGCGAGCAACCTCATCCGCATCTTGAAGCATCTCTTTGGTGACAAAAGTGATCTGCCCCCTTGAGTGGTTAACGAGTACCCAAATGGGACCTACTATTTTTTGTTCATCCAATTTTTATATCTTCCTTCCAATCATGTGACCATCCCAAATAGCATATTGAGTTCGACGCGGAGCGACGCAATCGCCGATACGATAGAGCTCCGGGACAGTCCCCTTAAGTTCTCTATAAAGGGCATCGTTGGGATTTTTGCCCATGGCCAAAACAAATATGTCAATATTTTCCAAAGTTCTTTCCTGGGTTGGAGCATAAACATTATAAATGGTGGCCTTATTCCCTTTGATCTCTTTGACAAGATGAGTAGGAATGAAGGTTACACCCTTCTCAAACAGTCTACGATAGTACAGGATAATATCGTGAACCGGCGCCAAATCCATGCCCGGATGATAGAGGCGAGTGACGATCTGCACCTTGCCTTCTCCCTCGGCGATATAATCAGCCGTGGCATAGGCCTCATGAGCTGCATCATTATCGATAATCAGAACATTTTTCCCCTTCACATCTACTTTGTCTTCTAAAATATCCCAGACTGAAAAGATATTTTCTTGCTCTACCCCTGGCATTTCTGCTCTCAATGGTAAGGCCTCTGTGAAGCCTGTGCGTTGTGGTGTGGATCCGGTGGCCACGATCACAACATCTGGATTGAGAGCTTTTATAGCATCAGCCTCTATGTGCGTTTTGAGGTGAATTTTTACACCCAATTTTTCAATCTGATTTCCCTGCCAACGAATCAAATCAGCAAACTCTGCACGGATGGGAACCTTGGCCAGAAGATTCACCTGCCCGCCTAGCTGGTCTTTCTCCTCAAAAAGCTGCACATTGTGCTTGCGTATGGCTGCTACCCGGGCTGCTTCCATGCCGGCCGGTCCACCACCAATGATGACCACATTTTTCCGTTTATCAGCCGGCTTTATGGTGCCAATTCCCAGCCATTCTTCTCTGCCGGCGGCCGGGTTTCCAAGGCAGGTGACGGCCCGTTGATTATAAAGACGGGAAATACACCCTTGATTGCAGCCTAAACAGGGCCTGATATCGTCAAGGCGGCCTTCTTTTGCTTTGTTGGCCAGTTCGGGATCGGCTATTTGGGCCCTGGTCATCCCCACCATGTCAGCTTGTCCGTCAGCAAGGATTTTCTCTGCCAACAAAGGATCTTTTATTCTTCCAACCGTAAATACAGGTATGTCTACGACTCTCTTTATTTCTGCAGCCAAATACGCTCTAAATCCATGGGGTAATAGCATCGGTGGTGTAAAAATGTATGGAGTATAGTAAGTGCCACTACTCACGTTGAAATAATCAACATGCCCTGTCTCCTCTAACTTTTTTGCTATGACTTTATAATCATTAATAGTATTCCCTCCGGGTATGAGTTCATCGGCGCTAATTCGAAGACCTACCACAAAATCAGGTCCCACGGATTTCCGCACAGCATCCAGCACCTCTATAGCGAATACCATCCTCTTTTCTAGGCTGCCCCCATATTTGTCTGTCCGTTTGTTAAATAACGGTGAGAAAAATTGATTGATCAGGTAACCATGAGCTCCATGGAGTTCAATGCCATCGAAGCCGCCTTCTTTTGAATGGACGGCTGATTTTGCAAACCCATCGATCAGCTCCTGGATATCTTCAGTTTCCATTTCTTTGCACGCTTCCCTTATACTCACATCTGGGATGCCAGAAACACCCCAAACAGGCCGCCATTGGTCATCATAGACTCCCCCATCACCGTGGCATCCGGAGTGCACCAACTGAGCAAAAATCTTTGCTCCGTGCTCGTGAACTGCGTCTGTCACCATTTTTAGGCCAGGAATCACCTTTCGGTCGTAGGCAAAACAAGCCTTAGAGAAATTGCTGCTGCTGGTATGGTGAATATGCAACATATCACATACAATGAGGCCTGTCCCTCCTTTTGCTCGTTCGCCATAATAGAAAGCATGGCGCCGGCCCATCATGTTGTCCTCACCATACTGCTTAGAATGCGCTGAAATAAAAATCCGATTTCGAACTGTGACGTTTCCGATCTCCAGCGGGGTGAATAGATACTTAAATTCCATATTTAAAATCCTCCTTTTTCTAAGGAACGTTCATTATTATTTGCCAAAATAAATTTAGGGTATTGTCTTTACATTCAAAAAAGAGGGATCATGACAAGGAATCAATATGTCTGCTAATCCTCTAATAAAAAGGGCATTTTCGAAACCATCCACAGCGTTCAAATGGATTCCTGGTGCTATCACGGGCATTATCTCCCGCACTTCCTCAGGTGGCTCAAAGTTCTCTTTGACACAACAAAATCCCGTGATGATCGCTCTGCCTTTAGCTGTATTCACAGACACAGATTGACACCCGGGAGTGTGGCCGGGTGTTGGAATAAGCTCAATTCCAGGAATAATCTCGCAGCGGCCCCTTACGACCACAAAATGGAGATTTTTTAAAAGGCTTCTCTTATAGGTGGGAGCTAAAATGGGGTGAGGAGCCAAAGCAAATCTTAACTCTTCCTCTTGAACAATCACCCTCGCATTTCTGCACTTAAAGGTGTTAGCACAATGATCCCATTGAAGATGAGTTTGGATGACGATATCAATATCATCAGGTTTCAAACCTAAACCGGCTAAGGCATCTTCAAAAGAAGCGACGTCTTCAGCAGGAATTCCCCTAAACTCTTTTGCAAATATAGCGTCAGTGGCGGTATCCACCAAAATATGTTTGTCCGCCCCCTCGATGTACCAACAGTAACAGGGTAAGAATTTCTTCTTCCCATAATTAAATCGATAGGTCATAGCCGACATATCCAGTTCGATATTGGCCAAAGGTAATGGTCTAATTTGATATTTCATATCTGCACCCTCTCAAACACAGCGGCAATTCCTAACCCTCCGCCGCCGCATATACATTCCAATCCAAAATGGGCATTACGCCTGCGCATCTCATAAAGTAGGGTAACTGAAACTCTTGTGCCCGTGCAAGCGACAGGATGACCTAAAGAGATGCCTGACCCATTCACATTAATCTTATGGTAGTCTTTGTTTGTGATTCCCATTTCTTTCAAATCAGCCAATACTTGTGCGGCAAATGCCTCTTGAATCTCAATCAGATCCATTTGATCAACAGTTAGGTTCGCCTTTTTAAGGGCTCGGCTCACAGCTTTAGGTACAGTTTTATATGTTCTTCGTGGATCATCTCCAATCACAGCGAAGGATTTCAACTTGGCAAAAGGTTCAATACCGAGTTCTTTGGCTTTTTCCTCGGAGGTCACTATCACGACAGCCGCCCCATCATTTTCTGATGATGAATTCCCTGCAGTGCAGACCCCTCCCAATACAGGTTTAAGCTGAGAGAGTTTTTCCAGGCTTGTATCTGCTCTAGGACCTTCATCCTCATTCATTATCATGGAATCACCTTTGCCTCGGGAAATTTTAACCGGCACCATCTCTTCCTTGAATTTACCAGCCTCAATCGCTGCACAGGCCTTTTGATGACTTGCCAGAGACCATAGATCACACTCCTCCCGTGAAATCCCCTCTTCTTTTGCAGCCGTCTCCGCCCATGACATCATGGCAGGCAAAATTCCATATCGTTCCTCTGGTTGAGACATTACCCTGGCCCTCTGAATACGATCATAGAAAGGGATTCCCCAGAGAGAGAGATCACCATGCCCTCTGGGCATACCCCTTTTGCCTCCAATTCCCCACTTGATTTCGCCGGGGAGATAAAACTCTGCATTGCTCATGCTCTCAACACCTCCGGCCACAACGATGTCTGCATTTCCAGATTGAATCTTCATGGCGGCAAAGCAGACAACATCTAAACCGGTGCAGCAGCGGCGGTCCAGGGTGATCCCAGGAATGGATTCAGGCCAGCCGGCTTTGAGCAAAACCATTCGTGCGATATTGACATACTCACCGTTCTGATAGGCCTGACCCAAAATCACTTCATCGACCGACGATGGATCGACTTTTGCCCTTTTTATTGCCTCATTTAAAACGATGACTCCCAGATCATAGGGTTGAACATCTTTCAGAATACCCATGTATCTCCCTATCGGGGTTCGGACTGCACTGATAATGACTGCGTCTCTCAATTTCGCTCTCCTTATTGGCATTTATATTGGGGTTTTCTTTTCTCAATAAAGGCCCGGGCACCTTCTTTCATATCCTCAGTGACTGTAAGATTGGCCCATAAATCGGATTCCAGTTCGAGTCCATGATTCAGAGGAATGTCTCTCGTTCGGTTCATCACCTTTTTTGCTGCAACAACTCCCAGTAGCCCTTTTTCCATAATCTTAGCTACAAGCTCCAGTGCACCCTCCATCACTTTTCCCGTGGGAACGACCTTCTCAATCAATCCAAGCCGGAACGCCTCTGCTGCATCAATCATCTGCCCGGTATACACCAATTCTTTCAATTTACCTATCGATAAATGATACATCGCACGCCGCATGCCTCCATTTCCTGGAAAAACGGATAGATTGACCTCAGGAAAACCAAACCTGGCGGTTTCTTCCGCATACCGAATGTCGCAACAGAGGGCCAACTCCAATCCCCCACCAAGACAAAAACCATGAATGGCAGCAATGACCGGCCACTCAAAATTCTCCACCATCCCATAGATCTGGTGACTTCGAGAAAGGCGCCTCTTAGCAATGTCAGGTGTTAACTCCAAGAATGCCTTGATATCAGCCCCTGCGGCGAAGGCTTTCTCTCCAGCCCCATGCAATATGACCGCCCTGATTTCCTGTCTGCGGGCATCGAGCTCCGCAAATACTTCACCAATGGCTTCCTTAGTGGCTACGTCCAAGGCATTCATGGGAGGATGATCAATGGTCACGATAGCAATCTGATTCTTTATTTCGTAATGCGTAAGTTTCTGCCCCATTTAATTCCCTCCCTTCCGGTTAACCTCTTCTTTTTTATACTCATACCAACCTCTGCCGGTTTTGCGCCCCAGATGACCGGCCTTCACTTTGCGCCTTAATAACTGTGGAGGATAATAACGAATATCCTTGCTTTCCTCATAGATCGCCATCAGACCGTTACAGCTCACATCCAGACCCACCAGATCTCCAGTCTCGAAGGGACCCATCCTGCGACCAAATCCCAGCTTCATTCCCTTATCGATCTCTTCCACCGTACCTATACCCTTTTCGACCAGACGAATGGCTTCAACGTAACTGATCAGATTAACCCTATTGAGCAAAAATCCAGGTACATCCATTTCTACTCGAATAGACTCTTTCCCTATCTGCTTGACAAAATCCAACCCTGCTTGAAAGGTCTCCTTAGAGGTATTGACCCCCTTAATCACTTCAACAACGTCCATCATCGTTGCCGGGTTGAAGAAATGAAGGCCCAGAACCTTTTCCGGCCTCCTTGTCACACTGGCAAGCTCCGTGATTGGAATGGTTGACGTATTACTGGCAATGAATGCTTGAGACCTACAGGATTCATCTAACTTTTTGAATATTTCTTTCTTAAGATTGAGATTTTCGAAAACAGCTTCCAGGGCCAAATCAGTTTCCCCAGCCCTGGAAAAATCGACCGCTGCTTCAATACGCCCCAATATCGCCTCCTTGCTTTCGGATAATTTCCCTTTTTCAATAAATTTTCCAACAGACCATGAAATATTCTTTAGGCCTTTCTCTATCAATTCTTGAGAAATATCATTCAGTGCCACCCCCATGCCTGATTGCGCACAAACTTGTGCGATCCCGCTTCCCATTGTTCCAGCCCCAACAACGAATACCTTTTTTATGCTCATCTTTTTCTCCTTTTAATGATGTTTGCTAAGTCTTTCCAATCCATTCAGAGGTTATAATATTTCGTTAAATTTTCTAAAAACTTCGAATCGATGTTTTCTTGCAGTTTCCAAATGATTGGACATTAATTTTTCAGCCCGCCCTCCATTTCCGTCAAAAATGGCCTCAAGTATTTTATTATGCTGGCTGTTATAAAGATTGATGATGTCGGGGGACGTCTCTACCGCTCGAAACCGATAAATGCGCAACCGAGTGTGATCAATGAGGTTTGAAACAATGTTACTTCCGCAATTTTTATAAATCTGTTCATGAAATTGATCGTTCAATTGGAGCCAGACCGTATACTGGGATTTAACTTCTTTCGTCTGCATCCTTTTCTCCAGGCTCTCCAATTTTTTAATACCAGCATGATCTCCCCGGTTAGTAAAAAGAGCTGTAGCGTATGATTCACAACGAACTAGGATATTGTAAATAATATCAATATCTTCGAGCGATAGCTTGGAGACAGCAGCTCCTCGATTGGGCTCGATGGTCAAATATCCTTGAGTGGCAAGTTGTCTAATAATTTCCCGTATCGAAGCTCTGCTCACCCCATACTCTTGGGCAAGAAATTTCTCCGACAGGTGTTCCCCAGGTTTGAATTTCCCAAAAGTAATATCATTCCTTAACTTGACATAGATTTCCCGCATGTCGTGTTCTCAAAGAATAAGGGGTCTCTTCATTTCAAACATATCGGTTGTCCGGCAATAGAGCTCTTCTCCGAGTCGACCAACCGCCTTTAATCGATCTGCTTTTATCTTATTATCGATCCATAAATCGTCTTTGACATGAACCCGAAGTACCTCGCCGATCACAAAATTGTTGATTCGAGGTGCCTCACCAAACTCCAAGATCTTCACTAATCGACACTCCATATTGACCGGAGACTCGGCCACCAATGGCGATCTAACCAGATCACCTTTAACCGGGGTGAGGCCGACTTCTTTAAATTCATCTACATCACTGGGATAGTCTTTCGATGCCTGATTCATGGCGTCAACCAGTTCCTCTGTAACAACATTAATAACGAAATCATTTGAGAACTCAATATTCACAAGGGTATCTTTCTTCCGCCCTTCTCTGTACCGACCTATGCTGAAACCGACATAGGCTGGTTTAACCGATATCGATGTGAAGAAACTAAAAGGGGCAACATTATTTACTCCATCCTCGCCAATCGTCGAAACAAAAGCGATGGGCCTCGGCAATACTGCTCCCACCAGCAATTCATGGGCATCCTTCCAATCTAACTGAGATGGGTCAATTTTCATTTCATCCCCCAAATTCACTAACCTTTCATCTACCTTTGCAACCTCTTTTCCAGAGGCCATGTATTTCTCTCACGGGAGGGGAGGATGATTGTCGAATGACCAGGCATGACATCTTCCCCTCTCTGATTCTCAGCCCAAGTCTCTATATCCACACAAGACTCTCCAGCTTCGTCGATATACTTCTTGGTCACCTTTCCTCTCAACCAAAGGACGTCTGATAGATATACAAAACGCCTGTATTCTGCATAGCATGTCTTCAACCAACCTTCATCTCCCATCCAGTTAGTCGTATGCTGGATCAACCATTGTTGCCGCTGCGTACCCACATCATACATATAGGGAACTCCAGCACTCTTTGCAGCATCCATATGATAATGCACCGCAAAGGTGGGTTCAAAGGCACCTGTATTGAGATCCCGAAAAGCCCAACCGGGATGCCTTTTATAATCCCTAAGAGCAGCTCCCAGAGCTTTCAAAGGTACCGGACATGAACCAATACAATAGGCAATCATATCAGTAATCCCTAAAGGCCCTATAACCAAAGGATGCAACGCTTCCCCTTCTTTCACGTCCTCCCAATAGCGAACCTCTTTTCCCCTGATCTCCTCCGCCAAAACCTGTTTTTCAATCTCCTCGAGTTCCTTCTCTGTCCAGGGATGGGGGAGCTTCAGATCGGAATATTTACCTTTTTCCCGTGCTGCCTGTCTCTCAGCTCGCACACTCCAGGCCTTTACATTTGCCACCACCTCCCCCTGCTGATTGAAATAGTTGTCATCATAGTGAACAATAATGATCCTTTCAGCAAATTTGCTCTTTTTCTCATCAAAATGGGTGAAGGTGAGCTCTGGAGTGATGGTATCGCCTTCAAAGATGGGTTTGTAAAAAGTCCAGTCATTGCCTGAATGGAAGGCATGCACCCCTTTTAGACCTTGAGGAATCCATGTGGGGAATACGCTATACGGCCAGGAAGGAGGAGCAATGATTCTTCCATATCTTGTGTTTTTCGCATACTCATCATCCCTGAAAAGGGGATTTACATCCCCCACCCCGTCCACAAAATGCCGGATTGCATCCCTTGACGC
>Ga0315279_10001259_pt1 | contig 42911 bp, 31 predicted proteins | sample YL17G06_20_MG_FD_203694 | JGI IMG/M metagenome (GOLD analysis project Ga0315279, IMG submission 203694) | Sediment microbial communities from Yellowstone Lake, YNP, Wyoming, USA - YL17G06_20 | ecosystem: Environmental > Aquatic > Freshwater > Lake > Sediment | place: USA: Wyoming | collected...
CCTCTAATTGCTTCAGACGCCTGGCTTCGCTTATCGTCAGATCGCCGTACTTGGCCTTCCAGTTATATATTGTGCCTTCGCTAATGCCATACTTGCGGCTCAGCTCTGACAGCTTTACCCCTGCCCCTGCTTCCCTTAAAATCGCAATGATCTGCTCCTGCTTGAATCTTGTGCCACGCATTGTCCGTCTCCTTTTTTTCGGGTTCTATCATGCCGGCACTCTAATTACAAGTGGCACAGTTTTTGGGGGGAAGGTCAAATACCCTGTAGTTTCTAAAATTTGCCTACCAATATGGCAATGATTTCTTTTGAAAAAAGATCACCAAGCCACATATGTTCGTCCTAGGAGTTTCATGTTGGCTAAATTTCACATGACAGTTATGGCAACCTTTCTCATGAAGTATCTGGAATAATGTTGTAAGATTATATTCATGTATTTGAATCATCGGAGACTTAAATGGCTTTTTGAAATAAAAAACATTAAATAAACCGTTTAAAAAGGGGATGTTATTTCGCCCCCAATATATAAATCTGCTTAGTTTAGAGCTTTTTTGTATGAAGTAAGTAAAATGTAGTACCCCTATCCCATCATCTTCTAATATATCAATCAACCTATCCACGATTTTTTCACCACGGTTACGCGGGATATGTTGAAAAACAATGTATGAGTGTATAAAATCGAACTTATCATATACTTGTGATAATGTATCATCCGATTTTACGAACTTTACGTTAGAGATACCCGATTGTAAGCATAGTGTCTCTCCAATTTTTAACATAGAGTCAGATATATCAACTCCTGTTACTGATTCGCACAACGATGATAGAGGTAAGACTATGCGTCCAACTCCGCATCCGAAATCTAAAGCTCTTTTGGGCACAAAAGACGAATCAACGTGATAGCGAACAATGTTTAGCACATTTTCTACATGCCTCCGACCAGACTGAAAGAATTCGTCCAGAGATTCAGAATTTAAGTTTTCTATATGATACTTGTCACAAGATAGCACTGACCAGTAAGGATCTGTTTTCCCCAGAATCTCCCATGCTTTATCAGAATTAATGGTCATAATTTTCCTCTATCCATGCACATGCTGACCGCATGGAAACATTGATCTCCGGTAATATCTTCCATACAATACATTCGTGGATGTTTACACTGTTGCAGCCCGCAGGGAGAACAGGGGACTTCATGAACAACCATCTCTTCGGATGCAACATATTTGCCGAATTCATATATTGAATTTGCCCCATTTCTTAAAACGATAGCTTTTGTGCCCACCGCATTCGCAATATGACGGGCGCCGGTATCAACGGTGATCAGAATATCAATTTTCTTTAAAATCGCGGCCATTTCTTCCAGCGATGTTTTTCCCGCCAGGGAAAAGGTTTTGAAATCCAGTTGGGATCTTATTTGTTCGATCAGGCCTTCAAAAGGCTTCGTTCCTAAAAACAATAGATTAGCCTTCCACTTTTCATAAATCATCTCAGAGAGTTCGACATAATGCGATGATGGCCAAAGGTAGTTGTGCTGCGCGCCGGGGTTGATCCCGATCACGGCCTTGTCCGGTTCAAAACCCATCGAAACCATAAGATTATCCGCTCTTTTTTCGGATGCTTGAGAAAGAAAATAATCGGGCTTCAGTAAGTAATGGTTTGTATTTTCTCCCAACCAATGACCGACCATACGCAGTTTTTGCTTGGCGATTAATTCATTGCGTAAAAAAGAAGGGCTGCAAGTTAGAAAATATCCGAATCCTTTATGGGCAAATCCAACGCGCTGAGGAATCCCGGCGAGCCACATGGCCAGGTGCTCCCTGTGATAAGAAGTTGAACTGAAATTGAGGGCAGTTTCCGCATTAACTTCCTTGAGAACTTTTATGAACTGGAGAAAACTTCGAATGGCCTGTATAAAGCCGCCTTTCTTTTCCATGAACCAGGGCAAATCGATAATTTCAACGCCGGTAAGATAAGGATTGTTCTCTATAACGGCTTTGCTGGATGATGAGACAATACAGATAATCTCTAATGCCGGATTCTTTTCTTTTGCAAATCGTATGGCTGGTGTTGAAAGAAGAATGTCGCCGAGATGTGTCGGGCCAATGAATACAATCCGATTCTCTTTGCCCGCTTTAATTTTCACAAGGTTTAAAAAACAGCATATTTGCCATAGTGCTTTGAAGCCCTTGTTAAAGAATAAGATCAGATAGTAGTTTTTCTTCGAAACGAAAAGGGTAGGATCTATCGCACCTCTTTGAACAATTTGCCTGTAAAAGAATCGCCTTTTTGATGCGTAATTCATGGCTTACGCGCAACTGCAATAAAATTGTTAGTATATATACCTGGTAACATTCGATGATAGGTAGCAATAATAAACAAATTTATAATTGGCCTAAGAAATAGTCTCCATAAGATTTTCTTCAGTGTATGTATTGAATTAAAATTATGGGGTGGAATTTCATAATATTCGAATGGGGGACAAAAGCCTGCCAAAAGGAACAGCTGCTTTATGCTTTCAACAGTAAAAGCCCTGACATGTGTTAAGTCGCCATAGACAATAGGATTTATTAGTGATGCCCCATTGGGCACTTGAACAATGAGTTGGCCGCCTGGTTTCAAAGAATTTAAAATCTTTTGGCACAGATCAACAAGGTCATCAGTATTTAAATGCTCCAGAATATCAATGCACAAAATCACATCAAAGGAGGATTCCTTATCTTCCAACCAAGTTCTCGCATCTGTTTTTTCTAAATTATTTAATCGAAGCACATTCCTTGCATAATTGATCTGTTCTTCACTGATATCAATCCCATAACACCTTTTATATCCCAGTTGAAGTAGTGACTTCAAATATCTACCATAACCGCAACCAACATCGAGAATATTAGCTTCCTTATTTGATGGAAGAAATTTTACGTAGTGTGCTACAAAATAACTATGACTCCATTTTAAAACTTTACTTATATCTTGTCCATTAGTAAGTGCTTGAGTTGTCGAGTAATGTTCATATATCTGGTTAGTTTTTATGTCTGACATATTGTTATGCTTTTATTTTTGTAAACCCTTAAATCGGATGGCGTTGACGATTTTGTTTCCTACCCATATAAAAGAACGAGGCGCAAATATCATGGGCGTAATAATTATCCAAAAGAACCAATACCTTTTGTAAAGCGGTAACATTAATCGAAATATACCTTCTAGACTTTTACTATTTCCTTTTCTATAGGAAATATCATGCAATACATCGTTTTTGAGCACTAAATGCTTAGCATGATGTATTGCATTTTCTGAATATCCTTTTTTCTGAAGTTCTTGAAATATCAAAGAACTCCCCGTTACGAAATACTTATACCACCACGATCTATCTACATTCGTATGACACCCTCTTTGCGCCAATAGTGGCTTTGTAATGAAGTATGCCCGGCATTGATTCAATACAGCATAATAAATGGAATATAAAAAAGGGAACCCGTATTCTCTATAAGGTTTGTACTCTTCTTCAGGAAGCGAACAAAACCGGTCTTTTTTCATGACAATACACGATATAAAACCTAATCTCAGACCAAATGTATTCATTAGAACATTATGATCAAAAAAAATCATATCCTTCCTAAAGGGAAAGACCTTTGGTTTTATTATTTTTGAAAAATCATTTGTCCAAAGTGAATAATTGGTGATAATTAGATTGTAATTTGATTTTATTTGCTTAATTACCACACTGATGGCTTCTTGATTCATGTGATCGTCATCACTGAATAACCAGATATATTCCCCATTCGCTAAGCCAGCCACTACGTAATAGTTTAATTCAAAAATATTTTCATCATTCCTATGATACCTTATGAAAGGGTACTTGATCTGGAATTCACGGACAACATCTCTCGTCGAATCTGTACTTGCATTATCAGATATGATGATTTCAATCTTATTTTCGTAACCTTTAGCTGCCGCGAGAATATACGCAAGACCTTCCTTCAAAAGATGAGAACGATTGAAAGTTGGGATACAGATGGAGAGTGTTTTATTGGCCACGTCCATAACGGAGTTTCCTTGTTGCGATAAATAAATGATATTCGAAAGACAACATCAAGGTGAGCGCCGGCTCTTGAATATTTTGTCAGCTAAACCTCAATTTTCTATAAAACTTTTTCAAAAATTGGTAAACTGAAACAATCACTCTGGCCAAAAATCTAGCTGATGGGTAGCGTAAAATACGAATGATCGGAAGACATAAATTGTCATACCTCGGTCTTCCCCGGAACCACTCAGTGAGTTTTTTTTCTACGGTAGATAGTGATTCACTATTCAAGAATCCTCCGTTTCCTAACAAAGCCTTAGGTAGCCAATGCAAAACATTGGTAGCACGCCATTCAAGATCACTTTGTGTTATCAGACCCTTGGAATAAAGATCATGATAAAATTCATAATAATCGATGCATAAATGTTGAAGAGAGTCATAATCTGTTGACATGGGCATATAGCATGCCAATCCCCTGTACCCGATAAAATAAGCCGGCAGATCCGATGAAAGCATTGATAGTGCAGCCACGTATCCGATGATACCGCGACGTTTTTCATAATAAGATATAGGCTTTTCCGGCAATATTTCTTGCAATATCGCTTTGGATATCTTTGCATTGAAAACATATCCTGAGAAATGACCAACCGAGGGATAATTCCAAAGATCGTAAGCTCTTTTGAAAATCTTATCTTTTTCTGGTGCGAAATTTTGCAGATAGGGCTTAAACTGATTTTTAATAAAGCCATAATAATTCAAAGCAATAAAGGCATATTCCCTTTCTTTAATAACTTTCATAATACGCTCAAGCTCACCTTCCATATAGATATCATCGTCCATTAGTGTGGCGATATAATCTCCTTGAGCATATTCAAAACATTTTATTTGATTACCCGTGTATCCAAGATTTTCCGAATTACGAAAGTAATGAAGGAAAGGATATGTATCCTGAAATTTGTGAACTACGGATGAGGTTTGGTCCGGAGAGGCATTATCAATAACAATTACCTCTACAGAATGATTTTTTACCTGTGGCAAAAGCGACTGTAAACACTCATTGAGAAATTTTGATCGGTTGTAGGTTGGAATACATATGGATAATTGTGGTTTCACGGCTTTAAATATTCATAGTTAAAATGGGGATATGTTGGCATATTTTCTAAGAGTTCTTTTTATTGTAGTTCCGATTATATATGGAACGAACAGAAGCCATCTAGGAAAAACGAGACATGGATACAAGAAGAAATAAAATGATTTATATTTTTTACAAAGCATAATCGCCATATCAGACCATTCTTTTGTAAAATACGGATCACCTTTACATCGTATAGGAAGAATTAGTTTGTAAAAAGTCTTGACGTATCCGTTTAGAATTTCGTTTTCAGTAGCTTCTTTAATTAGTCCTTTTTGAGTTAGCAATTGATGATTGCGTGCAACGTCGGTTAATATAGTCAACGGATTATAATTATTGCCTTTTAATGGATTTCTTACAGCGACACATAATTTTCCAACAAATACAAAAGGTCCTTTAGTCATTAAGGCAGTATAAGGTGCGATAATCAAAGAATAACCTCGCTCGAAATTCAGTGCCCTATGTTCATGTACCACATCAAAGAATTGAATCGCGATTTTTCTTTTTATTACTATGGAGGATAAATGATTTAACAAAAGATCACGCAACATTATTTCGCCGTCGTAATAAACAATATCTTCTTTATCCGAATTGCGTAAATATACAATATTAAAATCCTCGTTTTCTAAGTAGCCAGCATGATGTAAATAAATCAAATTCGGAGAATATTGGTTAATTATTGACTCGATTTTATTAAAGCTTCCCGGTAATGGAATATCATCATCTGAACAAAGCCAACAATATTCGCCCTGTGCCCTGATAATACTCTCCAAAGTATTATTATCCAGCCCTATATTTTCGCTGTTTTTGAAATATCGTATGCATTGATATTGCTTGATGTAATCTTCCACAACTCTGATAGTGTGATCGCTTGAATTATTATCTGAAATTACGACTTCACAAATCGATTGATCAAGCTGTGGAAGAAGATAAGAAAGGGTCTTATTAAGCAAATCCCCACGATTATATGTTGGTATACATATCGATAATTTTATCATAACATTCCTACTTTTAATCCATACCATTCTTTTCTTTTTTTTCGAAATACATAATAATATGCAGGAATACCAACTAAAATCGAAATTACGGCAGTTGAAATGGCCATAATATTCGCGTTAAAAAATCTAGCTGAAAGATAGGCAGATATTGCAGTAATACAGGCTATAAAAATCGAAACAACCATTAATGGCTCCTGCCTATGGGCACGTAAATAACCGGCAATACCATTTGAAATATTGACTAATGCAGTTGAAAGACATAGTATTCCAACAACATAGACGGGTAGGGTGCGATTGCTGTATGAGGGTAAATATCTGTACAAGATTAACAGCCCGGCTACTATAGCAGCTGTAAGTAATAATCCAACTATAACTGCCTGAAACGTACTCTTTTTTGCTAGTATTCGAAGATCTTCATGTTTGCCTTGTTGAATCAAGGAGCCAAACAAGGGTGCGCGAGTATTAACCCAGGCCATACTTATCAAAAAAACGATCCCATTAAGCTTTAAACTCATCCCCATTTGCCCAGCTTCCACGGCACCTCTGTATTTGAAAAGTAAAGGGAGAAATAGATAGCCGCCGAAATAAGCAGCCAACCAACTTACAGCAATACGCCATTGCATGGGTAATATCTCATTAAACCAAGATATTTGAATATCAGATGATAAGTTAAATTGGGAAATTTGCTTGAAAAGTCCTTTATAATTGTAAATAAACCAAATAGCGAATACTAAGACGCTTGCCATAACTTCCATTGAAGCAGCAAAAAGATTGCCTTTCAGTAAAATAGTAGACCAGACAACGATAGTGCCAATAACGGCCTGAAAAAGGTGTAATCTTTGAACATGAGTCACTCTCCCACATCCTTCAAGAAAAGCGGATAAAGGAATGAACCATGTTCCTATTCCAAAAAACAAACTCAGCAAAATCCAGGGAAGAATATAATTTACGTCTACACCATTCTTATTTGAAGCGAAGAAATACAGACCAACTGGAAGGATAAACATAACACATAATATGCTGATGATCCCATACCACTTAAGAGATTTTCGCAAAAGAGAAATTATTCGATTGAGAGCAACTGGGTCACCGCACAGATTGCCTTCTTGCGTCCACGAAACACGCGCGAATTCATGGCTGGTAAATTGAGTTATTACAACACCCAGCCCTAACTCAAAAAATATAGAAATCCCTAGAAGGCTGTAAAAAGTATAGTAGTAGCCTTGTACTGAAGTTGAAAAATGGGTAGTAATTAAATATAGTGTTACTGGAGTAGTAATAAATGAAAAAAGCTTGCTGGAAAGAACATATAATACCGCATCATTTATACCGAATTTATGTAATACTCCCTTAACGAAATCAAAATTCATATAATTTGAAGAATTAGATTTATGGAACTAAACATGGATTCTTCGTCTCGTGAACATGATAATTAACCGAATCAAAAGTATTAGAATGTTGAATTTAAATTATCGATTGAGCAATGTTACCTCCTTTACATTCTATGACTTTCCTGTTAAGTAATGAGTGCACGCTTGCTTCACTAACCCGATTGAATCCGCGTTTGCTTCGATGAGATTACGTACAAAACGAACAAAAGACTGATGCTCAAGGCTGGCAACAGTGACTATAGTTTTCAAACTCGCCTTGGAAACAGAAAAAGCCTGGAAGAAGCTTTAAGGTAGTGGGAATGGTTTACCATAGCTTTTCAGGATTATTGGTTAATAATATATTTTGATTCCTCTTTGATTGTATCCATGGAGCTGAATGCCGGCTTATAGCCTATGCAGGCCACATTGTTATAGTTTGAGCAGTAAATATTTTTCAAGCCTGTTGGACTGACATGGCTCAAAGACCGGCCTATCTCATATTTCAAACCATATTCCAATGAAAAATAATCAAGAATTTCTCTCTTTTCGACCGGCTTGGAACTGGTCACATCAAACGCTTCATTGATCTTTCCGACATCCATGCATTTTCTGATTATCGAAAAAAGGTCTTCTGGATGAACGTAATCACGGACAATGTTCATGTTATTGGTTGCGAGCACCTTCTTATTTAAAATACAATCCAGTACTTCAGTGATAAAATAGCCATCCGTCAAGTCGATGAACCTGCTGAAGTAGGAGAAAACCCTGAGATCAACAATCCTCAAGCCGTTAAATGCCCTGTGCTTCGCCTCGGAGTTGAGTCTGACAATAGCGTAATAATCTTCAGTGGCAACATGATTCACCCTGATACTGTTCATTGTGTTTTCCTCCACAGGCGCTGAAAATTCCCTGCCATAAACCGCTCCGCTGCTGAAACTGATATAAAGAGCATCAGGACAGCTATTACACAGATACCCAATAGCCAGATTGTCATATTCTTCAGTAACCGTGAAGTAATCAGTATAATTACCTCGCAGCTTCAGGGTTCCCACTCCGACGCAGTTGATTACGACATCATAGGAAGATTTTATAAAATTCTTATAACCTTCATGAATAACACAATCCTTTTCAGTAGATTTTCCTATAGCGCCAAGAAAACTGCGGACTTTATCCGGCGACCTCGTATACAAATGCAAGCTGAACTCTCCACCCTGGATAAAGTTATTAATCAGTCCCTTTGCGATATGGGAAGTGGAACCAAATATGGCAATTTTTGGTTGTTTCATCAGTATAATGTTATTATTTCGTTGTTTAATTTTAAAACTTCTTTAATTTGATGGGCAATTTCTTCCTGGTAAGAATAAGTTGATATCAATATAGGAACACCTTCTTTAATATCATTAGGTTGTTTTACTTCTAGTCCACTTAGTTTCTTGCCGGTATATCTTGTATTGGAATCAACAAAAAATAATATCTTCGAAAGGTCTAAACCAGAACCTATAAGCCTTTGAGTATGAGTACCTACACCCCATACAATTATTTTGTTTTTATTCAATAATTTTTCCTGAATTAATTGCTTAATGCCTAAATCATTCGTAGAGCATTGGGTTATATAGTTCCTTATGCTTGACTCACTAATGTCGTCTCGAATTATTTTAAAGGCATTTTCATATGTTTTTTGTGATAGGCTAAAAATATCAGGGTCTGTAGTCTGATTTAACTTATGCTCGTTCTGCTGTGTCTCAATTACTCTAAATGAAAAGTTTGATAATAAATTTCTTATAGAGTACTGCGAAAAATAATTAATGTGCTCAGTGCTGAATTGTTGGAAAGGTGCCGAGATGTACAAAGAAAACCTTTCTGCATCAGGGACTTCTATAAATAATAAGCCCCGATCTTTTAATAATGCCTTAAATTTCTGCATTGAGTTACTAAAATCAACTAAATGCTCTAAAACAGCAGATAAAATAATTAAATCAAACTTTTCAGCAGGGTCAAAATTAGAAATAGTATTAGCGGTCGCCTCGATGCTGTAAAGTTCCTTTGTAATTCTGGCGCATTCAGGTGATGGGTCAATTCCGACAAGATTTGAATATCCTTTTAATTTAAATACTGACAGTAAACCACCAGTTGAACACCCTATATCTAATATTTTTGCATTATTATCATTTATATGTGGAATTAAAAAATTAACTATTTTTGTAAAGTAGTCAATGTAGTCATTTGAGACAAACCCGTCTTTATAATTAAATTCGTATTTAGACATTGTTGCATAATAATTGTTAAAATCAGCTTGCGGGGGGATATTATCCGCATACGCAAATCCGCAACTATCACACACAACGACATCATAGTTGTCCATTAAAGAAATAACTTTATTATTAAAATTCTGCTTATAAAGAAATGTTTTTTTCGAGCAAGAACAAATAGGGCAAAGTCTATACATATCTATTCCCTCAGTCGTAGAATTTTTTTAGCCGCTCGGCATCATTATTCAAAACATCTTCCGGAAACAATCTATACTTAATTATGTTACACTTCGCGCACGTCTCGCACACATTTTTAGCGCCATCCAGCATCGTGCGTCTAAAATGTTGAAACTGCTTCCCATTCCATATTTCATATACCGATTGATTATTACAATCACCTATAATGCTTGGGTATTCAAAAGAAAAACAAGGAACGACTTTACCATCTGGATTGATTTGTAGCGTAAAAAAAGGCTGTGGGCAAATTTGAACTTCCGAAACGGGCAACCCAAACTGAGTAAACGACATATCTTTATCCTTTAATACATTTTCATAGTCCACACCTGAATGAATAGGAACGGCATGCTCAATTGCCATGGTATCGCAAATATCACCAAAAATTTCGTAAAATCTCTGTTCATCGTCCTTGCTATCCAGTGCACAATCTATGATTTTGATATATACTTGCGCATTGCCTTTATTATTAAAAAAATACCTTAAATTCTCAATAAAGTTTTCAAAATTTATATTTGTTCCGCATACTTCTTGGTATTTGTCTTTTGTTGTTCCTTGTAAAGATACAACTAATCTTAAAAGTCCGGCGGAGATAAGCGAATCCGACATTTTGGGAGTCAAAAGCGATGCATTTGTTAAGATTTCCACTATATTTGCGACATCTTTTGAAACTGCATATTCAACCATATCTGCTATTTTCTTGTGCAAAAGCGGCTCTCCTATTCCTACAAAGCGCAAGACCTTCACCTTGTTGGGAAACATAGATAGATCGTCTATAAATTTTTTATATAAATCAAAATCCATAATAATTTTATCTGAAATAAAATGCCTCTTCGCCTTTTCTACTGAAAAAATACAATAACCACATTTAAAATTGCAGGCATACACCGGAAATATCTGCACCACAAACGGCGTATCCAGAGGAAGTGCTTCTGCGAGTATTGTTCTTTTTCCCCCTGGTGCTTGTCCGCTGATATCTTTTGCTTTCAATATAAAACCTCCTCAATTGTGAAATTTAGTTTATATATACTTTCTATACATTTCATGACATTTTATTAAATTGGCAGGACAAAAATCATGCCACATAAGATAGCCTGCGTCCTCATTAGAAAGTCCTTTGTTTTCCGGGATAAACGTACTGGGGAGAAAGCATTTGTATAAAATCGAAATGAAATGACTCCTTATATCACGCTCAGGATGGATAATTTGGTTTAATGCCATCGGAATCGTGTCAAAACTGATATTGACCCCTATTTCAGTTTCAGCTACTTTTTTAACCCTTGTTTCTAAGGTTTCCTTAAATCTAACAATCCCACCCGGCAAATGCCACCCTTTCCCCGAGTATTGGTCGTTTCTCCACGATAAAAGGGCACGTCCATTTTCATCTCTTATCAAAAGGTCAACATTCACTAACGGAGTTGTCTTACTAATGTAAAAGAACACCTCATCAGGCAAACCCGCTGATGGATTCGGAACGTGTTTGTCAAGGGCCGCTATAGCATCTGTGATGTTCATAACGTCTCCAGATTATTCCAGTGCAACCAAGTCAAATTGATTGGCATAGTCTCTCCAGAATGTCGAGTTTTCTATAATCTCTTGATATCTTGCTTTGTAATTCAAGTATTTCTCATTTAAACTCATCTTTTTGCAGCATTTCGCCGCAAAATAAAAAGCAAATGCATGGTCGTTTCTCGCTCTTATTGCATTCTCGAATCCCATTAATGCTGTCTCGTAATTTCCTAATTTTAAGTCGCTGTTTTCTACAAAATTAAGTTCAAGATTCAAGGAATAAGCTTTTTCTTGTATATATTCTGCAGTAAAATCTTCAGTTTCGACAATCGCCCTTTTGAAATCGCAACTAATATAGTCACCTACAAGATAGTTTTTTTTGAGACATATATCAAGCATTTCACTGCCCAGAAGAGGTGTCGCCATACTAATCCTGAACCAGGTTGCGTTGGTGGTTTTCAAAAATAACCGTGTATCTTCTATGTCTTGCTTTGTTTCCCCCGGAAGTCCAATAAGAATAGATACATCTGAAGCTATTCCTAATTGCCGGCAGTCATCAATGACGCGTTTTACTATGGAAAGGTTAAGGGGTTTGTGCATGACTTCCTTTAAAACTCTATTACTGCCGGATTCCACGGACAAAACAAGATCATTGACTCCAATACCTTTTAGAGCCTCGAGCATATTTCGGTCAAGAGCATACAGAGCCAATGAATTTGGGAAAAAGGCAGTCATTTGAAATTCATTAAGTATACCAATGATTTCAAAGGCTCTTTGTTTGTCCGCCATTAAATGATCATCAAAGAAAACCATTATTTCGGCCCCATATTGTTCCCTGAGGCGCTTAAAATCCTCTCTGATTCTGGTGATGCTATAATAACGCATTTTTCTTCCATGGACCGTGTGCGACGAGCAAAAACAACAGCGGTGCGGACAGCCCCTTGATGTCATAACCGTCATGCTTCTTTTTTTCCCCTGAGCCAGAGGGAACAAAGACAAAAGGGGGTTCAATGTATAGGCATCAATATCTAAAATGTCATAATCAAAAAATGGTATTTCATCAAGATTTTCAACAAAATCATGCTTAAATGACTGCTTGTTTTCCACTTTCTCTCTGGTAATCCATGATTGATGAGTCTTCAAAAATTCTTTTTTATCAATTGCCTTCACAAGTTCCAAGAAAGGTTTTTCGCCTTCACCATAGCACAAAGCGTCAAAATTTATGCTGTCTCTGAATATTTCACTATACATATTGGTCGGCACGCCACCCCCCGCTACTATCAAGGCATTGGGAAATATAGTGCGCGCTACACTGGCAATCTCCACCATATTGTAATAGGAGGGCGTAAATAATGTTGATATCCCGATTATGCCGGGTGAATAATCAATCCATTCTTTAGCCGAAAGATTGTTATAAAACAACTCCGAAAAAGATTGGTAATTAAAATGCTCCACCTTATTCAGGACATTATTGAAATCGACGATTTTTACTTCTACTGACATGTGTTTTTTCAAAAAGGCGATTATAGAAATCAATCCAATCGGCATATCATTAACAATGCTTCCATAATTGCCTGATTTTTTGGCTACTGTACGTTCATTAAAAGCAGGATGCACAAAACTATCAAAACTAATATTTGGCGGGACTATAAACAAGATTTTATCCATTATTTCATCCCCTCATTAAATCGCTTTAGCGTTTTATCCTCATCCGTAAAGACTTCGGAACAGGGAACCGGCAAGGGCTTATGGTATATCCGATTTACTATATATTTATCAATAAAATCTCTATCTTCGGCAATAAGGCACGTGTTGACATGCTCACCAAAGTATTTAATATTCATCCCCCTTTGAATTATATCTTTCAAAGGCTCCTCAAAGACATTCCCGATAGATATGTGAATATATGGGCAAGGTAACACATCGCCATATTGCGTTACAGATATCATTCCCTTAACCGATATGCACCCCATGTCAAGCCCATAGGCTGGGGTTAAATGTGTGAATACGTTATATTTTTTCTCAAGTTTCCGCATATAATCCATATCGTTTTTATCGACAAGTACATCAAACTTACCCTCCCATGCCCCCACCGGCTTTGCATAGGTCACAAACACCCCTATACCCTTTTTATTGAAATATTCTACAAATTCAATAAACTCATCTGTCCGGAGCCTTTGTTTAGTAACAACAGTTTGTATGAAAATACCTAAACCTGCATCCAAAGCTACATCAACCGCTTTCATTGCCCTTTCATGTGAGCCCTTAGCTTTTCTGAAATTGTCATGTTCATTAGCATCAAGGCTGTCTATGCTCAATTGGATCCTATCAACACCTATGCTCTTTATATGTTTGGCTCTCTTTTCATCCAAAAACCACCCATTCGTATCGCAGTTTATGTAGAATTTTTGAGGGTCAATAGCCTCTACCAACGCATCAAAATCCTTAAATACCAATGGCTCTCCGCCGGTAATTACGAAACGCGCAAGCCCCATTTCATCCGCCTGTCGTGCAAGCTCTTTTACATCGGCCATGGTAAACGTCCGACCATCTTTTTTGCCTTGAAACCTTTTTACAGAGCAGTGCTGACAGCGGAAATTGCAAGTGTAATTATACTGAAACTGAATGATAGCAATGCTTTCCCCTCTCTTCATCTTTTCGTCAAATTTCATGATTTTCTCATAAACATAGGGCTTCTCTTCTTTGAGCTTGTTCCTCTTACTAGTTTCCTCTGGTTTTAATTTTTGAACTGCCATGGTAAATCCATCCTTTCTTGACATTATTACGCTTTTTATGCTATTTCGCATCTGGTAAAAATTGAGCAGCCCCCGGCATATTTTCGTAGCACAACAATGGTTCCTCGAAAAATTTTTGATTACATACTCTACACTTGTTTCCCATTTTTTTTACGAAATTACCATATTACTCTTGAATTCTTCCCGCCCCAAGAATGGCCACAAATCCTCCAGCGGTGAAGAGACCATCGAACCATCCTCCAGTTGCCTGGAGGAAAGTTTTGGGGCAGTCACCTGGTCAGGCAAAACCATAACCTCACAGACTACCGGCCCATCAGAATCCAGTATCTGACGAACCTTTTCCCTCAGACCACTGTGGTTCTGAATGCGGGCGGTACCAAGCTCATAAGCAGCGGCAATCTTAAGAGTATCCGGAAGTGTTAACCCACTTGAGGGACCGCTGGCAACAAAATGGCCTCCAAAGTAATTCTGTTGTGTCGCTCTAATAGAAGCGTACCCTTGATTGTTTAGCACGAAAAACTTTATCGGAAGATTGAGACGCTTAATGGTCTGTAGCTCCTGAATATTTAGCTGAAATCCTCCATCCCCATCAATACATACTGTTCGCTTTCTGCCGCTAGCGAGACAACCGCCTATGCTGGCAGGGATTCCAAATCCCATAGGTCCCAACCCCTCGGAATTGAAGATGCGCATGCCCTTTTTTACCTTGAAGGCTTGCATAGTCCGTTCACTGCAGGCTCCTGAACTGCCGGGTATCAGTAAATCATCCCCGCACATTTCATCGGAAAGGATTTCCAGCAGCACATAATTATTTACATAATCTTTCTCTTCCCAGTACTCTGGTAGCACTACAGGATACCTATCAAGCCAGGATTTACACCTTTTCAGCCAAACAGAGCAGTTTTTCCGTGCTATTTTCTCACCTTGCCGAATAAATTCCCGTATGAAGATCCTGGCATCAGCACATACAGGCACATCAATTGGCATCATCATCTTGCGAATTTCAGCAGGGTCAACGTCAACAATAATCTTTTTAGCAGCTCGGGCAAAATTGTGATGGTCATATCCTGTCTGTCCAAAATCCAAACGAGCTCCAATTGTCATTATCCAGTCTGAGTTCTGCTGTGCAAAATTTGCACCCCTTTGCCCCACAGACCCAGGTCTGCCTGCGAAAAGCCAGTGTGATTCAGGCAAAAAGTCAATAGTTTTCCATGTGGTGAGAACCGGTACTTTTAGAATTTCTATTAGATGCAGGAAATCCTCTTTGGTTTTTGCCAGTCTTACACCGTTTCCAACTAAGATGACTGGTCTTTCAGCTCGATTTAAGAGGTGGATTGCTTTGCTAACCTGTTGTTGAAGCAGATGTCTATCTACCGGCTGTTCCACTTCGCGAGAGTCGAATCTGACCAGTTTCACATCGTCAATCATTGCTGCCTGAATATCCAACGGGATGTCAATCCAAACAGGGCCGGGACGACCATTTCTGGCTAAGTAAACTGCTTTTTCCAGGTGATATCTAATGGAATCAGGGTCGGTAACTGTTACAGCATACTTTGTAATTGAGTTAACAAGATTCACGATGTTAATTTCCTGGAACCCCATCTGTCTGATACCTCGATTTCCAACCATGTCAGCTTGTTTGACCTGACCTGAAATGAGCAAGCAGGGGGTTGAATCGAGCCAGGCGGCAGCAACCCCTGTAATGGTGTTTGTTCCTCCTGGCCCTGTTGTTACAAGTGCTGCGCCTATGTTATTAGTATATTGCCCATAAGCATCTGCGGCAACAGCAGCTGCCTGCTCATGAAGATTACATACGTACTCAATATTCGAGCATTTTCCCAGGGAATCCACCATATGCATGCAGCCGCCACCAGGCAGCATAAAAATGTGTTTTACACCGAGATTGGCAACAAATTGCATCACGTAATCTGAAAGTTTAATCACAATTTCAGTCCTTAGAATGTTATCACTTCAATTCTTTAAGCAATTCGTCAAGGGCTTGTTCGAGTGTAGTTTTTCCATGGTTCCATGCTCTTGGTATTAAGATGCAATTTATTCCTATTGCCTTGGCTGAGCTGACATTCGATTGATTATCGTCAACTAAAACATCAACCTTTCCCAGCCAGCGGAGAAAATCAGTCTTGGATTGATGGTATGTGGGAATAATCTGATCTTTACGCTTTGCAGGGATAAAGTGAAATGACCTAATCCATTTCCCAAAGTGGCGAAAAACCCAGGCAGAAGCAGCAGGGACAGTCTGAATAGATCTGGCAGTAAGAGCTATGTGTATGAACTTATCACCATACCTGTTAAACCAGGATAACACCTCATGAACTGGAGGCATTTGCTCGGCGGTTTTGGAAAGGCGGAAAGTATCCAGTGAAATATGATACTCACTCTCGTTTACACCAAGCAAACGGTTAGGTGGATTTTCAGTTATGTCATTATATTTTAGCGTGCAGTCAGGATGAGCAGGCAACCATTCTTTCTCAAACCACAATCGCATAAGGTCGTTGAGAACATCGTCAACATCCCACGCAATCGTCAGCATTTATTTTATTTCCGTTTCCAGCCAATCTGACCAATATGTCAATTCAGTTTTTCTTTTTTTATTTTCTTCTATTTTAATGTCATCATAGTAAGAGTCACTTTTGCAATGTGTCGTGGATACTTCCTCAAAAATAGCACCGTTCTTTGTTTTAAAAGAATGTCGTGCTCCACGTTCTATGACAACAAAATCGCCCGGTTTATACTCTTTTCCAATCCCATCGATGGTTATATAGATGTCCCCATATAGGACATGAAATGTTTCCTCCTTTAGCTTATGAAAATGTACTGGATGGGATTGACCGGGGACAAGCACAACAATTTTCTTGCAGTATTCTCTATTTATACAATTGATAATAGTTGCTCCATATTTGTCAAATTTTTCAATACCATAATGATGGGATAGTTCGAACTCCAATTTATTGGGTAGTGCTACATTGTATGCAAGCAATAGGCTTTTAACCTGTTTTATAATTTCTGCGACTTTGGTTCTGACATCTTTTTGCACTACGTCCCTTTTCAATATCGGCTTGTTGGCGTTGATATTTGTGGTAGCCTGAAATTCAGCGTATTTCGACATGTCTTTTGCAAAAATCTGTCCTTCTACGCTTGGAATTGCAAAAAATATATTGGATAAGCCTATTTTTTCACCTTTTTTAACAGATTCTTTGGCATACACAGCTCTGCTTAAGGCTATCAGGCTTTCTTTTTCACCTTCGGCAGGTTGCATCCTTCTTTCGATAATGCCTCCCATTTCAAAAGCTTTCTTTGCTGATTTTAACCATTCTTGAGCCTGTTCGGGGGTGGCTGAGTATGCATTTAGACCGTCACCAGAACCGACATGTTTCTCAAAAACCTTTGCTCCTTTTGCTATTGCTATTTTTATTGCGTCAAGGTTATCAGGGCTTTCGTGTGTAGAGTAACCTATTTTTATATTAGGATATCTTATTTTTAATAAATCGATTTGATTTAATTGCAGATGTTCTTCCTTCGTTGGATACTCAGCCACACAGTGCATGAGACAAAATTGTTTGCCTCTATGTTCCAGGAACATTGCAATCTTATCTATATCCTCCAGCGAAGCACCGGCAGTTGAGGCGATGATGGGTTTGTTTGTCAAGGCTATTCGTTCCAATAAGGGCCAATCTGTAAGAGAACAACTGGCAATTTTTATTATGTCGAAATCATGTTTTTCAATCAAATCGACCGAATCTTCATCGAAGGGGGTACAAACCGATATGAAACCCTGGTTTTTTATCTCATCTTTCAGTATTTTAAGCTGATCATTGCTAAGTCGAGTATCTGAGAAACGCTTGACGAATTTTAGGTCATGTCTTTTTTGAAAATCTGGGTGAATAAAGGTATCCAAATTTCTGTACTGGAGTTTAAACGCGAATTGAAAATCAAAATGGTCACAAATTTTACGGATATCCCTAATGGTTTTTAGGCCACGTTCAACACTTCCCATATGGTTGTTGGCCATTTCAAAAACGAACAGGTTTTGAAAAAGATTGTTTTTTTCCCCCATCTGCATATCTCCGTTATACTCCATTTTTCCTTGTTTAAAGCGTCTTTTGGAAAAGATTACTTGGGTTCTCTATGTAGATAGAATTATGAAGAGATCACCACATTTTCCAGGCGGCCTGATTATTGTTCCATAGGTTATTTAAATACTCAACATCTCTTGCAGTATCCATACAAGACCAAAACTTATTGTGCTTATAGACCATTAACTGTCCTTGCCTTGAAATTTGATTCAATACTCCTGTCTCTAAATCACAATCGTCTTTGTCCTCCAGGTAGTCAAATATCTTGCGGTTAAAAATGAAAAAGCCCCCATTTATATAGTTACCTGAATATTCTGGTTTCTCATCAAATCTTACAACCTGGTCTTTTTGAACATCAAGCTCACCGAATCTTAAAAATTTTGGACGTACGCCGGTAACAGTAGCTGTCTTTCCATGAGATTTGTGAAACTGTAAGAGAGCATCAATATTTATATCTGCAACTCCGTCTCCATAAGTAACCATTAATTCATCGGCATCGATATGCTTTTCAACTTTTTTCAATCTTGCGCCTTTCAAAGTATGGTCTCCGGTATTGCACAAGGTTACCTCCCAATTGTTTTCATCGTGGATACTATGAACCTGGTAATTGTTATGAGAACCCAATTTAATTGTGATATCGTTATTCATAATCTCGTAATGGTAAAAGTAATCTTTAATCATCTCTCCTTTATATCCCAGGCAAAGAATGAATTTTTTAAACCCATAATGTGCGTAAATTTTCATAATATGCCACAGGATCGGCCGATTGCCGATATTAACCATAGGTTTGGGTCTAAACTCGGTTTCTTCGCGGAGGCGGGTTCCAAGACCTCCACATAGAATTATAACGGGAATGTTTTTACTCATTTCGAGGCTCTCTTTTGGATGTTCTTGTTAACATAATTTTTTATACTATCCAGCAAATAATCAATCATAGCCTTGGTCAGCCCGGGATAAACACCAACCCAAAACACTTGATTCATCACAAAGTCCGAGTTGGCCAACTGTCCTACTTTACGATACGGCATATTTTTGTAAGCTGGCTGACGAGTGAGATTGCCGCCGAAAAGAAGACGTGTATCAATATTACGCTGCTCAAGATAACGGAGCAATCCATTACGGCTAAACGGCGCATCAGCACGGATAGCTATGGGAAAACCAAACCAACACGGTTTGGAACGAGGGGTTGGTTCGGGCAGAATAAAAAAGTCCTGAAAATTACGTAAGTTTTCATATAACAGTTGAAAATTCCGCTTACGCTGTTTAATAAAATCCGGAAGTTTTTCAAGTTGGGCCACTCCTACCGCTGCTTGCAAATCAGTCATTTTAAGGTTGTAGCCGATGTGTGAATAAATATATTTATGATCATAACCACTTGGCAAAGAACCCAACTTCCAGCTAAAACGTTTGCCACAGGTATTGTTGCTACCGGTCTTACACCAACAGTGTCGTCCCCAATCTCGGTAAGATTCTACCAGTTTCTTCAGCTTAGTTTTGTTGGTAAGTACACATCCACCTTCGCCCATTGTAATATGGTGGGCTGGATAAAAGCTAACGGTCGCTAAGTCACCAAAGGCACCAACGTATTTGTTATCATATAAGGCGCCAACAGCATCACAACAATCCTCAATCAGCCAAAGATTGTGTGTTTTTACAAAGCTTGTAACCTCCGACAAATCAAAAGGATTGCCTAACGTATGTGCCAGCATTACGGCCCGTGTACGCTTACTAAGAGCAGCCTCAAGCTGGCTTACATCTACGTTGTAAGTTGGAATTGTTACGTCCACAAACACAGGTACAAGCTGGTTTTGTACAATTGGATTTACGGTTGTAGGAAAACCGGTTGCTACCGTGATGACTTCATCGCCGGGCTGCAGACGCTGCCGGCCCAGCTCAGATGAAGTAAGGCAGCTAACGGCCAATAAGTTGGCTGATGAGCCGGAATTGACCAGCAAGGCGTGGCGTAAACCTAAAAATCTGGCGAATTCACATTCAAATCTCTCCGCAAACCGACCGGTTGTTAACCAAAAATCCAGGGCAGAATCAACCAGCTTCTCCAGCTCATCAGCATCAAAGACCCGACCGGAACAAGGCACATGTGTTTCGCCCGGGATAAAGTTTCGCTTGCTCCATGCAAAGTCATAGTACTTTCTGACAAGAGCCAGAATTTCTAATCTTAGTTCGTCTGCTTGGTTACTCATTAACAATACTTTTGTAGAATTAGATATTACGCTACCGGGTACAACTAAAGCAAAGAGCCGATAAACTGTTTATCATTCGAATTGACTGCCGAAAAGTCTTCACAGAATTCTTTAATTTGATTCAGGCAGACTTCATATACGTCTGTGTATTTATAGGCTTTATACCAATCAACCGTGGCTTCTATCGCCTTTTCTATATTCCAAACAGGGTACCACCCTAAGCATGATTTTACTTTGGTTATATCCAAAGTTAGTAACTTGGCTTCGTGGGGTTCGTTTTTGTCAGATATGTCAATCCAACTTCCGCTTCCCCAGCAGATTATTACCAGATCGGTAATTTTCCTAACCGATGTCACGGAAACGTTATCTGGGCCGAAATTCCATGCACCATAAAACTTTACTGGGTTCATGTACATTTGGGAAGCCAGAAGTAAATATCCACCCAAAGGTTCCAATACATGTTGCCAGGGACGGATAGCATTGGGATTTCGTAGTCTAACAACTTTATTGTTCTCCAAAGCTTTTATGCAATCCGGAATTATTCTGTCCTTTTGCCAGTCGCCGCCACCAATCACATTGCCTGCTCTTACAGACGATAAGCTTTTCCCGTGGTTTTTAAAATCATTCGAATTAATAAACAAATTTCTGTAGCCAGATGTTACAAGTTCTGAACATGCCTTACTTGAACTATATGGGTCATACCCACCCATAGAATCGTTTTCACGATAACCCCAAATCCATTCCTTATTGTCATAGCATTTGTCGCTCGTAACATTAACGATGGTCTTCGCAGAATCACTTAATCTGCAGCATTCAAGCACATTCACAGTTCCACCAACATTAATATCATAAGTTTCTTTCGGACTGTCATAAGATTCCCTCACAATTGGCTGGGCGGCAAGATGAAAAACAATTTCAGGCCGATATTTCTCAAATACACCATACACGCTGGGGAAATCTCTAACATCGCCGACAATATGAATGATATTATCTTTCAAACCTGTAACAACAAAGTTATCCCTTTGAGTATATGGTTCCAGAGCATATCCAACAACATTAGCTCCCAATTCTTTCAACCATATGCAAAGCCAGGAACCCTTAAAACCGGTATGCCCCGTCACTAAAACCGTTTTATTCTTGAAAACATTGTCGAACATAAACCACTTTCTTATTGCCTCTGTAGAAATAATAGCTAACGAGCTGGCCTGGCAGCATTGTATGTCCGCTATCATATTTCAGAAGTTAGCAATCGGTCGTCGGATGTTCTGTTGATTGTTAGCTTTTAGCCTTGAATAAGCAGTTGCTTGGCAGTTTCAAGTTCGAGAGTCGGAGTATCCTCTGCTTTGTTTGGCAGATTTGTGATGCTGTGCTCCTCAATCAGTCGGGCAAAAAGCGTCGCCCGGCGGCCGGCGGATTCGAGAGAGCCGTTTGTGTAAATATGAGCTTCCAGGTTCAGACGTGACCCGTAGCGACGGTCGCGGACAGGTAAAGTCATTTTGACCGTGTCGTCCGCCTCGCCGTTGTTGCCGTCTTTTTCCCAGACTAAAATTCGTTTAGTTCCGTCACGGTTGGTTAAAGGTAGTGAGTTTCTTACAAACCCCATAGTATCGGTGGCCAGGCAGACTGCCTGCCACCATTGGTCAAAGGTTTTGGCCTGGTGAAAGTGAAGTGCGGCTTTTTCGAAACTTTCTATTTCCTGCCTGGTGCTATGAGAAATAGTCTTTTTTTGCCTCAACCCGGCTATTGTGTCCCGCAGTCGGACGGCACCAGTTATGCGAAAGACCAACACCAAAAGCAAAAGCACACAGAAGAATATGGCGACAGCGCCGACATCACGGGCGAGCATCATAAACATCCCCAGTCCTGCGGCAAGTGTCGTCAGAGCATACATAATAATCACCACGTGGCGGTGACGCAGCCCCATATCAAGCAGTATGTGATGCAAGTGGCCGCGGTCTGGTGACATTATCCCCCACCGGTTAAGATACCGCCGAAGCATGGTGAAGATTGTGTCGAATATCGGCAGGCCTAAGGCGAGTGTCGGCAGGGCGAGGGCTATAATTGTTCTTGATTTAGTCGCACACAAAACGCTGGACGAGGCCAGAACAAAACCTAAAAACATACTGCCACAGTCGCCCATAAAGATTCGAGCCGGGTTGAAGTTGAAGAACAGGAACCCACACAGGCTGCCTAACAGGGCAAGCATAAGCACCACCATCAGCGGCCGGCCGATTTCAAATGCGAAAATCGCGATGACTATACAGACTACCGCCGAAATCCCGGCTGCCAGACCGTCGAGACCGTCTATAAGATTTACGGCATTGGTAATGGAAACAATCCAGAAAATGGTAATTACATACGATAGCCAGCCGAAATGAAGGGTAAACAGATTTGCAATGTTCAGCATGTCAATCCGAATCCCGGCTATACATACAGCGACTGCAGCACAAACCTGAGCTAATAGCTTATATCGAACTCTCATTCCACGCAGGTCATCGATAAGACCTACCAGGAAAATAAATGTACCGGCTGCTAATAAGGTGGCTACTTGTGTTTGCACGCGGCGAAACGCCTCCCCGATACTGTTATCCAGGAACAGTGCTGTAATTGTAAGTATAGTTGCCGATAGAAAAATAGCAACTCCTCCGATGCGCGGAACGGCCGAGGCGTGCACCTTGCGGACGTCCGGTTTGTCATAAATTCCAAAGGCGTGTGCAATGCAAATTGCAATTGGTGTAATCACAAGTGCCAATAAGGTCGAGCAGAGGTATGTGAATAGGTAGGTTTTCATTGCTTATAAACGCTCATCATTGGTCAGTTGCAATCAACTCGGCGCAAACTCCGTCCCCGTCGGCGTAGCGACGAGGAGTTTTGGTAATCAGCATTAGAGGTTGAGCAATACCTTCAACACTGATTTTATCCATTTTTCAAGAACATCAGGGCAGCTCACTGTCTTCGCCAAGGGTAGCCGGGTGGACAGCGAGGTCCTCAATAAGTTTTTTGGCTGCCTCTAACTGTGGCCGGACCTGCAGACATACCCTTGCTTCGTGCATTGCTTCCGGTATTCTTTGCGTCTGGGCAAGCAGTCTTGCGAGGTCTAATCGCCACTCCACCCGGCCGTAGTCCAGAGCCAGAGCACGGCGGTAATATTCTATTGCTGCATCATTGTTCCCCTGTTTTCTGTAGATATTGGCCAGAGATGCAAATGCCGGGGCAATGGCGTCAGCTTGTGAACACTTTGCCTCCAGCAGGTCTTTTATTTTCTCCCTCGCTTGCTCGGCAAGGTCGTTATACTGCATGTCCTCAAGAACATCGGCCACGTGGTTTAGTCGGCCAATATCGTCTCCGGCGCTTAACATGGCCAGGTCGGGGCGGCTAAGGCGATTGATATATATGTTTACAGTGGGCGCAAATAACCCGGGGTCAAGTTCCACAGCCCTTTCGAATTTTTTGACGCAGTCTTCCGTTTTTCCTTCCAGGACATCGAGCCAGCCGGCTACAAAACAAGCTATTGGGTCACACGGTGCAAGACGGAAACCTTTTCTAATTCTTTCAGCGCCGGAGTTGTCGTTGAGAATGAACTTTTCGATTTGACCAGCTATGCTGTAGGTTGGCCCGTATGTCGGGCACAGCAGACGTGCCTTGTGAAGCTGGTCAACGATATGATAAACAACCGGCATTGAATTCTCGTGGATAATAGTATCTCCCGTATCAGGGTCTGTTATTTGGCTGATTGAACGCCAGCGATATACATTTAGCCAATGGCGGTATTTTATATTATGCGGTTGATAGGCTGATGCCGCCTGTGCATGCGAAATCAAATCTGCATACTCAGTTTCTGTTCCGTGCCAGTTTTCATCTATCAAGTGTCTTTCAATGGTGAGGACCTTTTTCCAATGGGCCTCAGCGATGCGCGCATTATTTTCACCGAGAAGCGCCCACACCCAAATCCCGGCTACGCCAATAAGCGCAGCTACCCGCAGGTATCCAGAGTTTGTGGAGGGTCTGGCTATGGGTAGGACAGAGGTCTTATTTTCTTCCCGCTGGCCTAATCCTAATAAGAGGGCGCAGAATATAGCAGATAAAAATGCATTTGACGGCAGGTGCTGACCGAAATCGGTTAAGCTCTGAGTAAGTATTGCGAGTATGCCGAAGCCAAGTCCGTATGCTGCCGCGCGAATAGGGGGCTTAGCTTTACGAATGCTTCTTGCATAGTTTGACCATATAATTATTCCGAAGATTATTAGCGAGCCCAGACCGACCAGACCCATTTCTTCTAACGTCTGGGCATATTCATTTTCTGCGTGTGCTGCTAATGCGGTTATTGTTGAGCGGTCGAACATAGGGTAAACCACGGAATGGGTGCCAAGTCCGGTTCCGAATATTGGGAATTTGGTCCATGCAATCGCTATGTCTTTGAGTATTTGCAATCGGCCGGATTCGACCTTATGGAAATCTCTTATAGTGGCTAAACGGTTGTAAACAGCGTCGAAACCTATGTATAGGACACAGGTAAATGCAGTAAGCGCCATAACAACCATTATCCAGCTATGACCTTTAATGGACCGTTTCGCAGTGACCAGAAGTGCGGTAAAGATGATAGCGATGAGCATAGCAACCATACCGCCCCGCGTTAGAGAGACGAAAACTGTTGCAGCACCCAGACTCATCATTGCCATCAGGACCCACAACGGTTTTGAATAGCGGGAGATTAGATACTCGAAAACCGCTGGCGGTGTTACCTTTTTGCCGGTAAAGGTCTCGTGCAGTTTCACCATAAGCAAGGCGAGCGAGGCTCCAATTGATAGGTTCATAAATTGCCCATAGTTGCTGTGGTTGACGAACGGACCTGAATATCCTCTGGTGTGTTGGCTGGATATGAACCAGTAGATTTTGCCGTTTCCGAAAAGGTTTTGTGCGAGGGTAATTGTGGCGATAATACCGCCGATTATTGCTATGGCCATCAGAAGGCGTTTAATCTGGTCCGGTCGGCGGACAGTATTTAGAGCAACTACGAACACTCCGGCAATTGCCAGCACTAACCACAAATCGTGTTTCGTGGCGTTAGGATAGAAGCTAAGAGTCATTGACCTTAGCGCTGTCTCGGCGTTGGGTAAATCGTCTAATAATTCTGTTTTTACCTCTACTGTATTTGGCGAGAGTATGTTTGTTAAGCTCGCAGGCAGGGGGATAAGCTGCAGTCCCACAACCAGTAGAAATATTCCTGCCGGCACGTATGCCCAGCTCCAGATAAGGCTTTGCTCGCGATGGAATACCAGCTTAAGCAAAAAACACAGGACGATAGCACCTGATAAAGCGATGACAATCTCTTCGCTCCACGCGTGGACCACACCGAATGCGAGGGGCATAAACGCCAAAAGGATTATCAGCAGCAATTCGACCATAATATCGAAGCTGCTTCCGGATGGTTCTATCATGTCAGGAACTGCTTGATACTGTCTCATCGCTATATTTACTCGTAGTTTGTGTGCAACCGGATGTGATATCACGACCTTTTAATACCCTTAACGGGTTTTCGATACACACTAAGCGGGCGGTTATCTGGCCCATTTTGCTGCTGATATGCTCGAAGGCATCTTTCATCCTGGGTCTGCGTTGACCCAAATTGTGGGAATCTGTCGCGACTAATGACGCCCAGCCGGAGCTTAAAAAATCCCACGCTGCTCTTTCAGCTATAGGCCCGAACTCACTGAGCAGGCTGGCAGAGGTCAATTGCAGATGGGCTGAGTGCTCCAGCCATTTGCGCAATATTTTGGGTTGTTTTGCGAGAAAAGGGTGGCGTTCGGGGTGCGATATAATGGCCTGGATGCCCAGAGAGGATAGTTCCACAAGCAGCGGCTCGATATCTATGAAAGTTTCGTGTGGAAGTTCCAGCAGGATATATTTGCCGCCATCTGCGAGTGTGAGTATTTTGTCTGCCTCGAGTAGTTGACATATCCTTTCATCAACCCGGACGTCTCCGCCGGGTGTCACAGTGAGAGCGATGTTACTATTCTTGAGTTCTTCGTTAAGAATGTTAACCGCCTCTCTAATCTGTGTAGATTCGTTGCAGTCACTAAATCGTCCCAGTTGATGCGGTGTAGCTATGACGGTGGTGATGCAATCATCAGCGAGCCTTTGGCACAGCGCAAGTGCCTCGGTCATTGTGGCGGGCCCATCATCGACAGCAGGGAGGCAGTGACAGTGGATATCAATATATTGCTGCCGGGCAAATCTCTCAGACGGAGTTTTTTCGGTTCCAGTCAAATTGTAGCTGGTATAAGGTGTCATGTTTGCTTAATTGCGGTACCCCCAAAAGCCCAAAAGTGTAACCCCCATAATATGTTCAAGTATAAGCCGTTTTACTCTTACCCCGTTTTCTTTTCCCTGTTGCCGTAGTAGCTGTAATAGCCATAGGAGCCGTAGCCATAGCCGCCATAGCGACCGTAACCCGAATAGTAGCCATAGCGGCCTCGCTTTGGTGAGACATCGTTTACAACCACACCGAGTATGTGCGCACCGACACTCAGCAGAGCATCCCGAGCTTGTTGGCTGAGCCTTCTGGTGGATTTTTCCGCCCGAAGGACCAGCAAAGTTACATTGCACAGCGCCCCGAGGACCTGGCTATCGGCAACTGGTGTTACGGGTGGCGAGTCTATAATGACACGGTCATACCGTTCAGAAAGGTTCTTTAGTGTCTCAGCAAACACGTCGCTGTTGAGCAGCTCGGATGGGTTGGGCACTTCCGGCCCACAGGTTAAGATATCGAGTCCCTTGACCGGTCCGGACTGGACCGCTTCATCCAAAGTATGTCTTCCCGCAAGGACACTGGATAGTCCCTTATTCTGGTCGATTTCGAAAATTTTGTGCTGCGCAGGTCTGCGAAAATCGCCGTCAATGACGAGCGTTTTTTGCCCCGCCTGTGCCATTGCAATGGCCAGGTTGCTGACGACGGTACTCTTGCCGTCACTTGGTGCAGGTGAGGTGACAAGGATGGTCTTTGCCTCGCCCTTGGGTGCTCCGAAGAATACAGCGGTGCGTATTGTTCGATATGCTTCGGCTACGATAGATTTGGATGAGAGGTGCACCTTCTGGCCGCGGGCTGCGATGCCTTGTTTTTCTGATACTGTCTTGCTATCGCTGTAGATGGGGGGGCTGACTGCCATAACCTTTGGTTTGGTTCCGCGAATGTCGCAAAGTGCATTGTTTCGCATCGCCCGATAGGCCGCTGCACGAGCCATAATGGTTTGCTCTTCTGCATTTGCCTCGCCCTTGAGTGTGGATGAGAGTAGCGCGTGACGTATCTGTTGACAGCCTTTTACGACAGTGGATTTAAGCTTGACCCATAGCTTTTGGCCGTGGGTTACAATAGTCCGGCCTTGCGATATAGTCGGAACCACCCCAAGAATCGGGATACCCAGAATAGCTGATATCTCGTCGGTGGACCGGAGCCGATAGTCCAGCCAGTCACGAAGCAGCGCCAGACCGCAACCGAGCATAAGACCGATTGTCAGGGCCATTGCCATAGTCTTGGTTTTCTCTGGCTTTGAAGGAGCGTCTGCCGGGCGTGCGACTTCCAGGATACTAATGTTGAGTGCCCCTGTATCTTCTGTGACATTGAGTTCCTTAATGCGGTCATCGAGTATCTCACAAAGTCTTTCCAGCCGTTTCAGTTCCGATTGAATCACTGAATACTCGACAGCCTTGATGCCTAAATCCTGTGCAGCTTGACGCTGTGTGTCAAAAGACGTCTGAAGCTCATCTTCCCTTTGCTTTGCGGTTACCCATCGCAGTTGCATCACCTCGATATAGGCGTCGGCAAACTGCCTGGCTTGCTCATCAAGCTGCTGCTTTATCTGGTCGATCTTGCCGTGGATTGCCTGGACAGACGGATGGTTCTCCGTGCAATGGAGTCTTGCATTTTTTAACTCAATCTCTACTTCTTTCAGGTCCGATTGCAGTTGAGTTTCCACATCGTTGACAAATATGCGGATACCCATAGTGGGCGAGGCTGCAGCGAATTGTTTGATTTTAGCTGGTTCTTTGGCCATACTTTTGACAGCTTCGAAGTCGGCTTTTGCATTGGTAGTCGCCAGTTGTGCTTCGGTCAGCGCTTCAGATAGTTTGGTCAGTCTTTCGAAGACCACGTTGCCCCCATTATTGTTGAAAGAAACCACGCCATTCCTGCGAGTAAATTCAAGCATTTCTGTGAATTTTTCTGATAATTCCTTGTCGCGTTTGACCTTTTCTTTCTGAATGATTCTTAGCACTTCGGAGACGGTGCTTCGTTTGCGGATAGAGTGATAACTCACGTAGGAGTCCACCACTGTGTTGACAATCTGGGCGGCTTCTTCGGGATATGGCGAATTAAATGATACGGAGATGATATCATCTTTTTTGCCGACGCTGATGTCCAGATTCTGTTTGAGGAACATAACCAGATTGTCCACGGAGCCAAATGTTCTGAAGTGCTTGACTGGAGTGTTATCAACCACATCTGCAACGATTGGGCTGGATTTTATCAATTCGGCCTGCGTGTAAAGATAGTTTTTGGATTGAGTCATCAAGCCTTCATACTCGTTGATGATTTTGGGGCCGGTTTGCTCAACATATACTCGTGATGTGCTTGTATAGATTGGTGTGGCCTTTGATAGATAAAACAGCCCCACAGCTAAAAACAATACCGTACTTAACAGGATAATCCATCGATTGCGAAAAGCTATCTGCAAGAGAGCATCTTGCGGCAGACTATCACTATGTGGCAGCGATGGGTTTGAACTTCCATTTTCTATATTATTATCCATTTTTCCGGTAAAAAACTCCAACAGGTTAATCGTTAATATGGACGGACGTCTGCTCCGACTCGGAACTGAAATAGCCCTGAGAGGAACTTGTTGGTGCGGGTGCTCAGTGTGTGGTCAACGTATATGACGTCACCAGGTTTTATCGAAACGCCGTATGCTTTAACCATGGATTTGCTGTCAACGCTAAAAATGGCTGATACCACTTTTCCACTGGTATCCTGGCGGAAGATTTTTATGTAGTGCGGGTCGGCGACCATATCGAGTCCACCCGCAAACGCCAACGCTTCCATCAGGTTGTATTGCACGTCCGGTGGATAGGGAAAAGCATCGGGCTTGTTGACAAGCCCCAGAACAGTGAAGACCCTCTCGTTTTCCCTCTGGTATTTTGCTACCTGACAGACTACCATAGGTGGGTCAACGACATATTTAGGGTAATAGGCGTTTATAACTATTTCTTCTACATCAGCAAGGGTCTTGCGCGCAACGGGTAGCTTGCCGACAATCGGCAGGGTAATGGTTCCGGCGTCGTTTACCCGAACCAGGTATTGCTCAATGTCTTTAATGCCGTATGTCGGCCGAAGCCACTCGGTTATATTGGCGGAGATGACCCGCAGGATGGCGGGCATCCGAAATTCCAGTATGTCGCCGCAAACCACTTTGTAGGGACCAATGTGGGCTTTCGCTCTGGTTATGCCGTTAATTTCTATTTCCGAGCCGAGTGGCCCCGCTTTTTCGAACTGCCCTATCTCATCGGGAGATGATAAGGCAGGTCCACATCCTGTAAGAGAAAGCAAGCAGAACAAAACGATAAGTGCAAAAACAGTTTTACAGTATCGAGCAGACATCCATGGCTTCGATTCTTGTAACACGTATCCCCCCAGTTATTACCGCCCCATTATTTTATATTGCGAATATCCATTATTCGTTTTGGTTACACCTATCGGCTTTTTTGAGGCCAAAGGATTAATTTTATTGGGCCTTTTTTGGCAGTCAGAATATTTGTGTAATCACCCCTTTTTTGAAGCCTAAAAATCGGTTCTATGGCTATCTTTAGGAGTGGGAAAACGGATTTTATCGGTCTTTTGTGCGAAAAGAGTATTGATTTTATAGCCCCTATTAGCAAATAGAGGGCCGATTTTATCGGCCTATTGTGGGGCTAATTCACCCAGGATTTTCATTTTTGTCTTTGACCATATTGGCGCGCTGACGGAGTCGCGGTTGATTTAGCTATCGGTTTTGGATTTGGGGTATGTTGTCACAGCAGGGAAGGTTTTGAGCCTAATCGCGAAAGGGAGATGCTTTTAGGGGCCGACCCAATGAACTGTCAAGGTCTGCGTGGCCGTGTATGTGCCGGCGTTAGCAAGGTCATTTGCGTAATTGCTCGCTTTGACATGAACAGTCACCTCTACGTCATTATCGTCTGTTACATGCGTCACAGGTGCGGCAGTTGTCAGGAATCTATCATAAGTTTCATAGTTTGTGCCGGCGCCGCCGGTCGTGCTGGAACCATCACCGTCGAACGTCAGCTTGTATTCTGTGACAAGTGTATCCCCGGCAGAAGATAACTGAGCTGCGGTGGAATTGTCAGCGGAGATTTCCCCGTCTCCGTTGATTGAAAGAATGGCGGACGAGCTGCCTTCGCTTATCTGATTTTTGCCTGTGATACTTGGTAAAGCTATAGGACCGAAATTGGAATCCCAGTACATGAGGCTTTCACCAACAAGCAACTCGGTCCACACAGAAATTAGTATGAGAGCTACGAGGATATAGACCGGCGTCAACTTCATTTTGTTAAGGTCAGTGTGCATCTAAAGACTTACGTTCTATATTGTTTTCGACCGAGTTATGGTCGGGCGGACGTTGCTCTTCGGGAGTGATGGAGTCTCCCTCCAGGCCCTTAAGTTCTTTCGCGACACTTATCTTGCTGTGGCTATCGAGAAACGGGTCCCTGTCTTCGCGGATCAGTCTTGGTGTAATAAATATTACGACTTCCTTATCTACTGTGCTGGATTCTTTCGCCTTGAACAAACCGCCTACAAGCGGAATTGAACTAAGCAAGGGCACACGTTTGTCCTTGCTTCGTTCCTGGGTTTCGATCAAACCTCCTATGACTATTGCATCGCCTTCCTTTACGCGGACGCACGTGTCAACTTTTCGCCGTCGAACTAACGGAAGGTCTCCCGAAATGTTGCCCTCTATTTGATTCTGGCGAGAAGCAACGTCGCTGACTTCCGTGGCGACGTCAACAGTAATGTCCCCGTCATTACCTATATTTGGTTTTATCTCCAGGGTCACGCCGGTTTTGATTACCTTAATCTCCGTTCGCAATCGGGCTGGGACACCGTAGAGGTCTGTGACAATGGTGAAGTATTCCTCAAGGGATATGTCTATGATAGCTTTTTCACCGTTTTGGGTGGCTACCCGAGGTCGAGAGCGTATGGTGGCCTTGTTTTCACCAACCAGTGCCCGTAGAGTAAAGAGAAGACTTGTCAGCCGATTCTTTGGCACGCTTGTGTACTGCGCTGCGCCCGTGAAAAAGCCGAGACCCTCTTCCATACTAAGAGAGTTGTGGTAGTCGGCGTACTCCCAGTCAAGGCCGAATTTCTTGCTGGCTTCTTCCCAAAGCTCTACAACAAGCACCTCCAATACCACCTGCTGACGGGGAACATCGAGCTCGGTAATGATTCCCATGATGTGTTTGGCAATTTCAGGGGCGGCATAAATCAGCACTTCATTTTCCCTTTCCCCCGTGGAGACGTACTGCTCGACAGATTTTGGAAGAGAAGATTTTAGATGCTTTGCGCTTATGTATTTTAGGCACAGCCGCTTATAGTCTGCAATTTCAAGAGAGCTCGGACATGTTGGAGAGCCGCAACTGACAAAGTAAAACTTCTCCCTCTTTTTATGAACAGAAAGACCCCGGCCCGACAAGAGCTCCTCCATACAGTCTCGAAACGGTTTGCCTGGACCGGTGTCAAGCGAAACGAGCGGGTCAGGAACGTGTGGGCAGGTTACAATAGCGGCACCTGTTTCTATTGATATGTCCCGCAGAACCTGCATAAGTGGCACGTCAGCCCAAACGTTCTTGACCATTATCACTTCGTTGGCATCTGCCGCGCCACTGGTAAGTGCGTCCGCGTAAGTAACACAATGAGCCAACCCAAACGATAGCACAAGAGACGCCAGTGCAACCATTTTCCACAAATCAAACTGTTCTCTGGCTATCGATGGAGTCATTGACCGCCCTCGCTTGCTATCCCGATATGCTTGCTTACCAACATATGAACTGGGATTTCGCGTAGCATAACATTATTTTCGGTTTGACCAGTCAGGCCTGAACGTTCCACTTCTATCTGGATAGCTGCGTTGTAATCCTGCGGTTGCGCATCTGCTGGTATTCTGACTGCGCAAACTATGTTCCGCCGGGCGTTCGGCGCGAGCGCAAACTCAGAGCAATCCAGTTTCATCCAACTTTCCTGGAGCTGGTCGTTTTGCACCCGACAGCGAACGGAAACAGTACCTGAACCGGTGTTGGTAATGAGGAGTTTTGTTACTGTGAACCGCCCGGGGTTCAGTGTCAGGTCAATCTTCTGTGGGTTTAACTCAAGCATTTGTCTGTCGTCACCTTTGAAATTCTGGGCCCACTGGGTGGCCAGTTCTTGGCTTACCGAAAACTCCAGATCCCTGGTTCTCGTGCGTCCATACTTTGAGCCGGAGTCAAAGAACACTCGCACACTATACTGCCCTGCCGCTAACGGTTGCGGCATCACGCCGGTAAACCAGCAGGTATGACCGGGCAGTATCTGTCTGCGACTTGCATATAATGGGATATAACCGATGCGGCGCGAGTTTCCGGCATAAAGGAAGGCTTTTCCGTTTGGTTCTGTTGCTACCAATCCGTCATTTTTCAATTGGGCATTTATTTTGAGCACACGGTCTGTCTGACCTTCTTGAGAGGCTTGGTGCCGGGCCGATTCCTCAGGAGTGGCTTTTTCTGATGCGAATCGAGGCAAAGATACGTTCACATCGGTAATATTTGTCTGTTCAATATAGTTTCTTCTCGCTGCCCGCACAAACACACCGGATGCGGTTCTCAATATGACGTGCACGTTCGTTTTCTGATTTTTTGAATTGCCCAACGTCAACATAATTGCAGCCCAGTAATCTCCGTCAGCGCCGGCAGGAGCTGATACCTTTCCTCTTAGCTCTTTAGATTCACCCGGCTGGAGGACTAATTCGCTGGCGTCAAGACTGATCCAGGGGACGGCTGACCGACCGTGTTTATACTCTTGGCCGAAAAAAAGCTGTCCCTGAGGAGAGACTGTGAAATCCACAACGTCCGCATAAACAGTGCAGGGACCTGTTTCGTGGCCTCTGTTTGCATTTGTTACAGTCACAGAGAAAGTGGCCTCCTCGCCGGGCTTGACCTCGACCCACTGTTTTAGTGGACTGACTGCCATTCCAGCAATGGCATCGACTGGAAGGGTGGACAAGACAATCAGTACAAGTCCTACCACAGTCTGTTGTGTTATGCCTGACTGGTTTTGGTTTTGCATTTCGCCTCCCTTCTTGTTTTGCATCACCTTTCCACGACTGCAACTGCAAGCGAGAGATAGTCCTGCGTTTGCCAATCCTGCTGACAGGAGAACCAGACTTTCCCCTGCTCTATCGGATATAAGTCGTACTAATCGCTTGTCCAGGATGCTGTCAGGGTCTGGATGGCAGTGTACGAACCCGCATCGGCAACCTTACCGTTAGGATTGCTGGCCTGCACGTATAAGGTGATATTAACAGCGCCGTCTGTGTTCACGTGTGTTACTTGTGATGCGGGACTTAAGAATGTAATGTAATCCGTCCAGGTACCCACGCCGGTTCCGCCTGTAGCAGTGGAACCATCGCCGTCGTATGACAGTTTGTATTTTGTAACAAGGTTGTCGGTGGCAGACGACAACCGAGCTGCTGTGGTGTTGTTGGCGCTGATCTCCAGATTGCAATTCGTGTAAAGCGTTTGCGTCTGGCTGCCCTCCGGGGCATCAGCTTGGTCGGAAATAGCAGCCAGGCTGATATCTGAGAAGTTGCCTGCCCACTCCATAATGGTAACAACGGTTACCGATATGCTGCATGTTGCTGGCTGGTCTCCTGGATCAGGGGCCCATACCAGGTTCGCATCGAGTAACAACACTAATCCCATTAGCAACGCAACTCTTTTGGCTGACGTTTTCATAATACACTCCTTCCTAAACCACCGAAAAATGGAGCATTCTCCTGGATCCAAACATTGCCCCAGAACCCAGCTCCTGAAAAACAATGGTATGTCCACAGGTTTACCCCGTTAGAAAAACGGCTTTTTTTCTAACGGGGTTGAGCAGGCAATCTGGTCAACCGTAAGTGGCCTTAATCAGAGATGTTACACCAACTCCTGCTCTCGCTCCCAGCGACTTCAAAAAAATCCCCGAGTTTGAGGACTTCACTTGACACAACGTAGACCGGGCACGGCACGGACATACGCTTCCAGTGGCCATTATCGATGGAGATTAAAAAGACTTAAGGGGTTTATTTATAGGAAATAACCATAAACTCGTCGGACCTGTAATGTGATTGTTCGGGATACTGATACTGCACGCTGGCCGTGAAGGAACCGGAAAATTTACGCAAGAAAAAATTTTAAGTCGAAGGCATAATTATTGTAGTCGCCATTTGACGGGCTCTAACGTATGGTGTTTTTATGGGACTTCATAATAGTCAGAGTTACCTCGATGCAATTATGTTGTTGACTTTTTTCCTCTTATTTTGGTAAAATAAGTAATCATGTTAGGGCAAACGTAACTACACCGGGTTAGGACTGGAGGAATATTAGAAGATGAACCGCAATTTCTTATTCTCAATATTGGCCCTTTTTTCGACGCAAAACTTAGCGCTGGCAGCGCACGCCCCTGTCAGTGCCACTTGCGACATATCATGCACTGTGGCGGACATTGTTGAGTGGTCGGACGACAGTTTCTCGGCAATCAATCTTGGAAACCTCACAGCCGAGAACAGAGAGGTGTCCGGCAGTGCCTCGCTGGTCCTTTACACTAACAGAGATGTACAAATCATCGCTGACAACTCGGATGCATCTCAACTCTCAAAGGATGGTGTGCACAACCTTGTTACCCAGTATAAGCTGGAATATGATGCAGGAGGAATGGGCCAAACGAGCGATAGAACAGCAGGCTGGAGTGATTATGACTGCTTTCTCATCAACGGTTCCCAAGTAACACATGTCTCTGGCGATGGGGCTGTCGAGGTAATTTTATCCGTCAGAGCTTTCAAGAATACTGTGCGTGCCGGCGAGTCTGGGCACTACAACGCCAGACAAACCCTTACAGTCTGCTGGAAAATGCTTGACATAGAAAGTGCAAAATGGTAGAATACTCTTGTCTAAATGGTGGGGTTGTCAGTTCCTGTAGGTGACGTGTGTCCCTAAGTTGTTTGGAGGAGGTGCCGTAGCATCGGCGCATCCCAATTGTATGGTAATGGACGTTTGGAGAAGGGTGTTTTTCGGTGCAAAAAAGCAATCAAGTTGGCCCATGGTTCAGGGCAACCGCTGTGCTCATTGTTTTGTGTCTGCTGGGAGGATGCTCGGTTCAACCTGTCATGACAGTGATAGTAACTGGAAAAAGCCTTCAAGGTAAGGCAGATGTACCAGTAATTGAACCGAACCAGGTGGGTTATGAAGGTATTGATAACGGCGTCTGGAATTATGACAGTCAGATAGCTGACAATGTAAAACGTGACATTCCCTGCCGCAGTAAATATCATCCCTCTTACTCGTTGAACCGCTGGATGGTGGTTGAGGGCAAGCTGGATAACGGCAGGAGGTATCCGGTTGTCCTCGATACAGGAGCATCACCGGCCCTTTTTGTTAACGACACCCATATCATAGAAAATAAGCTTGCGGTTCAGCCCTTTGCAGCTAACAGCAGTGATTTCACGGACTGTGGGGTATGTTATCTTCCTAAACTCCACATAGGAGAAATGACGTTAGCTAACTCGTCTTGTATTTACCGACAGCAGCACGCGGAAGTTCGATTATTCGGATTGCCGGTTGCTAAAGACAAGGCCATCATTGCCGGGTTGCCGACGTTGCGAAGATTTAAGTATATCGCGTTCGACAGCGTAAGGGAAGAAGTGGAGTTCTCACTTGGGAAGGTGTTTGAACCTTGCGAGTCGGATTCGTGGGGGCAATATCCCTTTGTGATAGAAGAGGGTTTGGGAGGTAATGCCTTCCTCTTCGTGAAGATTCCTATCGGGGAGGAGGAGACCGAATTGCAGCTTGATACGGGTAGTGGAAGGGGATTGGCGATTGCTGAAGAGCTGTGGGAAAGGATAGGCAAGAAAGTCCCCGAGACAAGGCTAAAGAAAGGCAAAGATTTATATCCTTACATTGGTTGGCTGGATTGCCACCGTGGCATTATTTCAAGACTTGAGGTTGGTAGCAGGATAGTCAAGAATGCGATGATTTCAGTTTTTCCGAACGACAGCCCGCTATTGGACCAGTGCCAGGGACTGCTGGGGATGCAGTATTTTCGAGATACCGTAATGGTCCTTGATTTTGAGCGGAACCTGATGTGGGTGAAGAACTGCCAAGATAGTAGTTAGCGTTTACCTACGGTCTTAATATGGAGAAATCGCCTTACTATGGCAGTTGCCAGGTTTTCTACAGTTCTGTGCAAACCCCGCATCCCGTTTTAGGAATAGGGGGGGCCACCGGATGTTTACCCTCTGGCCCCCCAGATTCTATTTTGAAGTAAGCTTTTTTGGAAATTTGTAATTATGGCACGCTTGGACTGCGGTGGTCTTCGCCGCCGCCTCCGCCGCCAGCTCCTGCAGCGACTGCTGCTGCTGTGGCTCCGCCGGCGACTGCACCTGCGGTTCCTAATCCCATACCACCCATTACTGCTGGTGCGATTGCGATTTTCATGCCCCCTATGCCGGTAACCCTGGTTGCCAGTGTGCTACCGATAGGGCCTATTTTTCCAACCGAGGCTAACCTGCCGAGGCTTTGCATCGCAACTGTGCGGGCGGCAGGTATGTAAATTGTGGCGACAGGATTGGGAGCACCTTCACAAGCCGTTGCCGCGCAAATGTTGGCCACCTGCGCAGCGCCTAAACCCTCATACTGTGCCCACTGAGGCAGAGGCGATTCTTTAGTAACCTTGGGGACGTTTGTTGTCAGCCCAATTTTTCTTACAAGCTTTTCAAACTCGGTGCCCAGACCACTTAAATCTACTGATTTTCCTGTTGCATCGGTTTTGTATGTTGCAACCTCATGGCGTAGTTTCTCTTTTGAATTTGTTTCAGCCTCGAAAACGGATATGCTCATGTAAATGTCATCCATTCCCGGGTTGAAAAGGTAAACAGCACCAATCTTGGCTCTAACACCATCCTTGCCTCCTTTGGCGTTGGCGGCTTTAATAATAAATGGTTCTGATAGAGCCCTAACCGCTATCATTTCGCCAAACACCTTGGTTTTTAGTTGTATGGCTGTCAAAGTAAGATTCAACTCGCCAGGAATCAGATGATTAATGAACGGCATAGTAAAAGATTGTTTCCAGGTTTTCCCAATATTATTTTTTGTTACTTTCTTGAGCGAGCCGACACATTGGTTGTTTATCTTTTCAAGAAGCTCCAGGTCTTTGCTGTCCGCTGATAAGTGTTTGGTCTTTTTGTCAATGACGAATGAAAGTTCCCCGGCAGATGGCTGCTCGCCAGGATTTAGACTGCCCTCAGCTAAGTTAAGGTCGCCCGAAGAGATCAGATACTGTACTTTGTCATCCGATAAAAACTCCTTTTTTACGGTAAGTAATGCTTCGACCTGATTTCTAAATTGACCCGGGCCGGTGCATTCTACTGTTGACAGCATTTTGTAGTGCTGGACGTTTTCGCTTTCTGCCGCCAGGCTGGTTTTGTAGGATGGTAGCGCCAACACTACGGCCAGTGCAATAATCAAGTAAAAATCTTGCCTGGACCAGAGACATCTTGTTCTACTCATGTTTTTGCCCCCTTTCAAAATACTTGTTTTTTGCGATTATCAGTTATTCAAATTCCATAATGCTTGTTATGTTGACAACGCTTTTAAGACACATTTCTTTGGATTTTTACCTTCCATTATGAAGTAGCCAAGTTAACGTCCCAAAGCAGGCCATTTGAGCACTTCTGGGGTTTGCTTAGTCCCATCGGGGTTATAAAAGAAGACCCCCTTTGCCATAAGGACCAATTTTCCCCGAAAGAATCATTTCGGGCTAAACACATACTTTCTAACAACCCCCCAATGGTTGTAACGATATCTAACCAGCTATATCGACAATATTGCCGATATTAATTTCGTTTTTTTCCCATTTTTTGCAATAAACCACAATTTTAAAAGACATTGCGTCAATTTTCAGGCTTTTAGGTTATTGCTGGGGTGCTCGAAAATCGGCTTTGATGCCCGATGATAGGATGATTAAGAAGCTGGTAGGCGTGGATAGCTGACAGCCAGGGTCTTACGTGGATGGGCCCGCAAGGATTCGAACCTTGGACCAATGGATTATGAGTCCACTGCTCTACCGCTGAGCTACGGGCCCTAAGTGCCTGACTTTACAAACCTTTGGCAAGCCTGCCAGCCCCCTCCTTTTCCATTACAACCTTGATTACAGTCAAATTGCAGCGTGCAATCACCACGTTTTCTAATTTCGGATTTGTAGTCAAGCACATCAGCCATGGCCAAATCCACTACTGAGGAGAACACGTTCTGGCAAATTCCTGCTTACTTTACACCCCACAGGCCGATATTGCAAGAAAATTAAAGGCGAGCTTCTAAGATGGAAGAGGAGCATCATAATCTGCCGGTGATGAACTGTCCTTATATGGTTACGGCACACCCTGGTTTTCCTGAAAGGCAAAGACTGTTTGCGGTGTCCCGCCCTTGGCGGGGACGGTTTTTGCGCTTCTTGGCCGTATTAGAAGCCGGCCAAAAGCCCGCCATAGGCGGGGCAAGAGCGAATTATATTGATGCTCGGAGAACGTATTATACCTGTCAAGGTTTCTGACTTTCTTATCGGGGCGTTCGGCTAATCTCACGCCAAAACCATACGTGTTTAGCCAGAAAGTCAGTTTTTCCAGGCTAAAAACGTAGTTTTTCGGCCTTTTTCGGGCAATTTTGAAACCGGTTATGAGGTTCAGTCCATCCTCTTTTGGCCAGTTGAGAGGGGGCGGTTGGAGTTTTACCATGCTAAACGCATGCGCTTTGGTGCATAATCGATAATTATGAATGAAAAATGCAAAAGTTTGCTTGAAATAATGTGGTGAATTTGGTATAAATAAATAAAATTGAGAAATCCGTAGGTTGCGGTTTCAAGGCAAAAACAAAGATTGTCACGTGAGACAGGAAGGAGTTACAGAAGGCTTATGCCTCGAAGATGATTTTGTTACGCTTCGGTTAGCGACTCGTATTGGAATTTTGAGGGAAGGAGGCAGAATCAAACCTTATAAAAGTTGTGCTTTCTATGCACACGATGGAGTGAGAGTGCATAGTTTCTAAGTTTTTGTTGATTATTTATGTGGAGATTGTCCGAAACAGACAGAGTGTATGTTGAAACTCTTAACGTTTGTTGAGGACAAAGCTTGTGTTTTGGTGTGTGGCCAAAACAGAGGTATTTTAACCTTTTCTAAAGGAGGATTATTATGTGTAGAAAATTGATTTATTTAATTTCTTTTGTTTTGGTGTTTGGTCCGATACTGACGAACACAACTAACGCTGCTGACCCAAGTCTTGTCGGCTGGTGGAAGCTCGACGAGACTTCCGGCACTACTGCTGCTGACTCTTCCGGCAATAACAATAATGGAACCCTCATCAATGGCCCGGTATGGGCGGCTGGGTATTTGGATGGTGCGCTGCAATTCGATGGTGCTAATGATTACGTTGATTGTGGGAATGGTCCAAGTTTGCATATTACAGGTTCGGTCACGATTACCGCGTGGATTAACCTTTCTGCAGTAGGTCGCGATCAGAAAATTGGAGGCAACCAGGATGGTACCGCTGGCGGCTATAAGATGGGCGTAATGGATAACAACAAGGTCGAATTTGAGATTCGAACATCTGCTGGCTCGGCCATCCTCAATAGAGGTGTTGCAGGTGGAACGGTTTTGACACAGGGCGTTTGGTATCACGTTGCCGGTGTTTATTCTCAAGGTAATTACATCAGGACATACGTTGATGGAAAGCCGGAAAGAAACTATCCCACAGCAGAAATACTCGGCGCTTCATCCGGGACTTTTAAGCTTGGCTGCGAACCCTTCACTACCAACGGTAATCTTTGGAACGGGCTTATGGACGAAGTCCGGGTTTACAACCGTGCGTTGTCGGATGCAGAGATAAAACAGCTCGGCCCGCCGCCGCAGTTAAAGGCCTGGAACCCAACCCCGGCTAACGGTGCGATAAATAAACCAAATAAGACGTCTCTTCGCTGGTCGGCGGGGGATACCGCAGCCAGCCACGATGTGTACTTTGGGACCAGCCAGACCGCCGTGACCAATGCCACTACAGCTTCACCCGAGTACATAATAACGACAAATGAGCTGTATTGTATTGAAACGAGTGTTATTGGTAGTCAAAAGCCGTCAACGACTTACTACTGGCGGATTGATGAGTATGATGCGAACGACAACCCAATCCCCTACAAGGGCGATGTCTGGCACTTTACAACGGCAGGATTAAAGGCCCATACTCCTAAGCCGGCTGACGGGGCCCTGTTCGTGGACCCGAATATGACGCAGCACGGTCTGCCGAACGAGCCGAATCTTGCCTGGGGTTCAGGATTCAAGACCAAGACTTCGAGCGGGCACTATGTGTACCTCGGCACCGATGTAACCGCTGTGACTAACGTGGCTACCGGCGATACTACTTCGCCGGTATATAAAGCCATGCGGTCCGGCGTGTTCTACTACCCCGGACTACTTGTTCCATCCTATAATACTACTTACTACTGGCGTATCGATGAGCTTGATGCGAACAGCACATCAAGTGTCAAACATTTCTACAAAGGCAATGTCTGGAGATTCCAAACTAAAAAGGTCGGTGGAGGTCTGCGAGCCGAATACCATCACTGGTCGGGCAACTCTCCGCCTTCCCGCGCAGCGGCCTTCTCCAATCTCCGGCTGACACGTATAGACCCTGAGATTAACTTTAACTGGGGCGACCCCGGCTCACCCGACCCAAATGTCAACGTCGATCTATTCTCAGCCAGATGGGTTGGTGAAATTGAGATTCCATTTACAGAGACCTACACCTTTACCTCTGCCTCAGACGATGGTTTCCGCCTGTGGGTTAATGAGCAACTTATCATTGATGCCTGGTGGGACCAGGGAACGACAGAGCACAGCGGCACAATCGCCCTTACCGGCGGTCAGAGATACACCATCCAGGCTGAGTATTATGAGAACGGCGGCGGCGCAGTTGCCCAGTTGTATTGGCAAAGCCCATCTATACCCAGGGATATCATTCCACAAGCCGCACTATCACCGCCTTTACGGGCTACAAGACCCGACCCTGCTGACGATGCTACAGGCGTAGAAGATACGCCCACCCTCAAATGGGTGCCTGGAATGAAGGCAGTCAAGCACGATGTGTATTTCGGCATAGATGCAAACACCGTGGCTAATGCCACAACGGCGACCGCCGGCATCTACAAAGGCCAAATCAACCCCAGCAAATATGACATCATAACACCGCTTGTATGGGGCGAGGAATACTTCTGGCGGATTGACGAAGTCAATACAGTCAACCCGGAGAGTCCGTGGAAGGGCTCTATCTGGAGCTTCACAGTAGCAGACTACCTCATTGTAGAGGACTTTGAGGACTACAATGACTACTATCCTAAGAGGATATGGGAGAACTGGATAGATGGATGGGGCACCGTAGATCCTCCGCCCGGCAAGCCAGGTAACAACACCGGCTCGATAGTAGGTTATGGCACACCTCCTTTTATTGAGCAAACTGCAGCCTTTGTTCACGGAGGCACGCAGTCGATGCCTCTTGATTACGATAACACAAAGGCGCCTCCCTGGTTCAATTATTCGGAGGCCGACCGGACGTTTGCTGCCTCCCAGGATTGGACTGTTTACGGCGCCAAGGCATTGTCGCTGTGGTTCAGAGGTTGGCCGGCATCTGTCGGCAGCTTTGTGGAGTCTCCTCCGGGCACCTATACGATAACTGCATCCGGCGCGGATATCTGGGATACCCAGGCCCCGAGAGAGACGGGGTTCCACGATGAGTTCCACTATGCCTATCAGCAGGTAAATGGTATCCCTGTAACGATTATAGCAAAGGTGGAGAGCGTTACTCAGACCAATGTGTGGGCCAAGGCCGGTGTGATGATTCGCGGCTCGCTGGATGCAAACTCCACGCACGTGTCTATGAACATCACGCCTACCCAAGGCGCTGCCTTCCAGTATCGCAACGCTACAGGTGGTCTGAGTGACAACAATAATGTGGGCGCCGGCACCGTTGCCGCTCCGCAGTATG
>Ga0315279_10001260_pt1 | contig 42887 bp, 42 predicted proteins | sample YL17G06_20_MG_FD_203694 | JGI IMG/M metagenome (GOLD analysis project Ga0315279, IMG submission 203694) | Sediment microbial communities from Yellowstone Lake, YNP, Wyoming, USA - YL17G06_20 | ecosystem: Environmental > Aquatic > Freshwater > Lake > Sediment | place: USA: Wyoming | collected...
ATGCTCAGCATTGCTCCGCTCCGGGTAAATTTGGTGGGTGCAACTACCAAATGTACCGTATGGAGCGGAGTTTGTCTACTTTTCAGACTTGTGGGTAATCACCAGTTTTATCGTATTGATTTTTCTTGAAAAGGGTGTACAATCAAGTTACTACGTAAACATGGTGATTCCATGTAGAAGGGGAGTAAGCACCATGTCGAAGCCACTCCAGAGCGAATTCGAGTTCTACCTGCGTCAACAGCCCGAGCTTGTCCAAAAGTACAATGGCAGATTCATTGTCATCGTTGGTCAGGAAGTGATCGGCGCATGGGATTCACAGCCGGAAGCCATCCTTGAGGCTTCTAAGACGCATGAACTCGGCACCTTCCTTGTCCAGAAGGTTGAGTCTGGGCCAGAAGGCTACACGCGAGTCTTTCATTCCAGAGCCGCCTTTGCCTAATCGTGTTTCATGCTCACACGACGCTTCAGCTTCACGACGCGCTACCCCGGTATAGTTCCCGTCCTGAGAACCGAAGTCAAGGTGGCTCCGGCCATGCCCTTTCAGCCCCCCAAAGCTGAGGATTTCAAGCAGTACTGGGCAGTCTGGGATACGGGCGCGATGGGGACCGTCATCTCCAGGAAGGTGGTACAGGAATGCGACCTGAAACCGATCAGCGTGATCCAGATGCGAGGGGTGACCGGTACAGGATTAGCCAACATCTACACAGTCCACTTGCTCTTACGGAATAATGTCTGCGTCGAAGAGGTGAACGTGGCCGATGGCAACCCTGGCGAAGATTGCGACGTGCTTATCGGCATGAACATTATCACCCAGGGAGATTTTGCCGTCACCAATTATAATGGGAACACAGTCCTGACTTTCAGGCTTCCCTCCTGTGAGGTTTTGGATTTCGTCAAAGATGATGGCCGTCAACGAATCCCGGAAGTTGGCCGAAATGATCCTTGTCCGTGTGGCAGCGGAAAGAAATATAAGCAATGTCACGGCAAGAGGTGATGGGGCACGAAAAGCATCGTCGGCGAAGGCGTGAGTCATGCAGGCTGTGGGCAATCCCCCCACGGCTTTTTCGTTTGCACTGATCTGCCCAACTCGGCAGAATCCGCGTTTTTCACTGATTGACAAACAGTGTAGCGGGTCTATAATCTTGTGTGAGTGGTCGTTGAGGTTCTGGCCTTACCGGGCACTGAGATTTCCCCCTTTTCGCTTCGCTTTACCGGGCTGGTTAGTTTCTTCGGGTTGTTTTATCTGCTTGCCGTGAAATCCAATCTACGTAGGCGGATTCCGTGTAGAGTCCCTACAGGAGCAAAAGACGGGAATTTTCCCAGCTACTGGTTGTTACGCCCAGTAGCCACATTGTTATCGTCGCGCCCAGGTTGGCCGGGGCGCTTCGCCAGTGACCGCGCCGCAACTGAACTCCGCCGTTAGGCGCAGCTCTCGATTTGCCGTGTGACAGTTTTCATATTATGCCATTCAAACTGAAACTATAGGAGGAACTAAATGAACGCCTTACGAAACGAAGTGCTCGGCTATCTTGAAGTGCTTGGTTATAACTTCTTGGAGAAGGCAGAAGACTTCTTGATCGCCGACAAAGTTGGCTTTGGCGGAACACACGACACACAACAGGTGTGGGTTCCCTTGCGGCCAGAGGATGATGAGGACATTCCTCGTCTTGAGCGGCGCCTTCTACGTGAATTTGAAGAGCAAGCTAACCGCTACCCGAAAGCAAGCAGGTGGATAGTTGCAGATACGTTTGGAGGATTCTCGCAAAGATTTCGTGGCGAGGCAGACAGCTTCGGAGTCCAACGTAGAGTACCAATTCAGTTCTTCGACACACCCTTCAAGTCCGAAGGGCTCACTCCGGCCACATCCTTAACCTTATCCGAATTACGAAAGCCTATAGCACGCATACCACAGCCCTTCAGTGTTCTGACTAATGGTGAACCTCAGAAAAAGGGCGAAGATTTGCTGGAACATCTCAGAAGGGAATTCCGTTTCGCAGAGGGCGCAAGCCTTCGCATCATAGTCGGCCCGGCAGGTGTCGGAAAGACGTGGTTCTTTAGATCTCTCTTTTCGGGTCTCTATGATTATTTCCTTGAACAGAAACGTAAACTTGAGGCTTTTCCCCGCCCGGTTCCACTTGTTTCTGACTATTTCCATCGTCGGGGAGTTGCGTTACGAACACAAGATCTGGTGCGAGAGTTTATTGATCAAGAGCTCGAGACTTACGTTTCTCAAGCAACGTTTGAATGGATGCTAGAACACGGCTACGCACTCTGGTTGTTTGATGGTCTCGATGAGCTTTATGCTGGAGACCGGAGGTTTTTTGAATTACTGGCAGACCTGTTAACGCGTCCCCCAGAAAGCAAGGCACAGATACTCATTTGTGCGCGCGAGTCACTTCTCGCGAGTTGCCCGGCTTTTACTGATTTTATCAAGGACTTTCCTCCAGGACAAAGCCAAGAACCTGCGATTGAGCTTTACCGCCTGGAGCGTTGGGAACACCCGTCAAAGCGTGCTTTTGCAGGGCTTCACTTGTCGGATCCCCCAAAGGAGTCGGAGTTTCTCACGTACATTTCACGCTCAGATTCATTGAGATCACTTTCAAGTTTGCCATATTACTGTAACTTGCTGATCGACGAGTTTAAGCAAGGCAACACCGCAGAATTTTCAGACGACTTCGCCTTGATTGCACATACTGTTTCAGCGATTATAGAACGCGAAAAAGGTAAAACAGGCATAGGTGTGCTACTGCAAAGCAACCTCCAATCCAATGGTCTTGATGAGTGGCTTGAAACAGTGGCATCTGAATATTACGCAACGAACTCCAGGGGCGTCAACAAAACAGACGCAGAAACATATGCTATGTTGGTTCTAAACCCCGAACTTTCCGAGGTAGAGCGACAGAGCACTATTACTACGCTAATTCAGTTTCCACTTCTTGCGCGCGGGACTGAGGCCGGCGTGTTGCGTTTTGAACATGAATTGATTGCTGAATACTTAGTTGGACATCACTGGCTCCATAGACTTATCAATGACCCTGGGCGAGTAGCGCATGAGTTGAGCACACGAGTTGATTTCGCTGACTCGCTCATTGGCCGCTACATGGCTAATCAGCTTCCGAAGCAACCCGGAGGCATTGAGGCTTTAACCCAAGTCCTAAAAAACGAGGCACTTCCAGGTAGGGATTTCACTGTCCTTTTGCAGTTGCTTCTTATGGCGATGCCTGCACGAGACTTACTTGGGCGCTATGGGATCAATGTTGAAGGACGAGATTTAAGCCAAGTGCGATTTATTGAGCGGGATCTTACAGGATATTCCTTCAGGAACTGTGACCTTTCTGGTACAGTATTCCAAAGCTGTAACTTACAGAAAGCTCTTTTTGAAGGGGCTTGCCTGATCGGCACAAGATTCGCACAGTTATCCGAAGAGTCCTTAGAGGAGGCCGAATTTGGGAACTTGGAGCGTTTCGAATTTGTGTATGTGGGACAGCGAAGAATTGACGACCGCTCCAAGCTCGCTGAATGGCTACAAAAAGTGACCGGTAGGGCAGAACCAATTCAAGAGCCTTGCCCTTCCGCGCTTCAACTCAGGGCACTCTTTCTCAAGTTTGTCTATCCAGATGGCAGTGGGCGTCGCAATGAAATGTCAGTGAATGTCGTGACCAGAGGGAAACGATACCCAGAAGCCCCAGACCCTGAAGAATTCTACCAGGCTTGTTTGCGCGTTGGATACCTTCAGTACATAGATTGGCATGCTCGCGTCAAGCGAGTGCCAGGTGATCGGTATGACGATATGGTAGATTTCGTGAGAGACTGGAAGATCTCAGAACGCATGAGAGAAATGCTTGACTCAGTATGTTCAATAAACAACTGTGTGCACGTTCCAAGTTCTTTCTGACTGACCTATTCGATATTACAAACAAAACACTGTCGGAGAGCGCCCAGTTCCGGTCGGCGGGGCAGTCGCTACCCCGTCGTCACTCCCGAACGGGACATGACACTTTTGCGTCATTCGACTTTTCAATAGTCTGTGCGGGGGCAGTCGGGCAACTGACGGCCTACCGCGATAGGCGGCGAGCGAAGGAGTAGACAAGGATGAGAAAATCAATAAAGCCTCACACACTGACTGTACAAGACATTCAAGTTGCGCGCCAAACTTTCGAGGCTAACGAGCCTCGTGACCTCTTTTATCGAGCGGCGACTGAGCTAGTAGCGCTCGCACTGGACGGTAAAACATCGTTGAGCGTTGCCGAAGCATTGGCTGTGCTCCTTCAGACTTGGAACAAGATGTTCTACCAATACAGAAGGTTTGACAGCCAGCACTTCACTGATATAGAGCGCCTCATAAGTAATCACTATTCGACCCTCACTACCTTTAGGCAACGGCCTATCGAGAGCCTTGGTCACGAGGACGAAGCAAAAGTCACACAAGTTTTCAAGAGCTTCGAAGAAGTTCTCGGCCCTGTGGGTGCTGCAAAGTGCTTGCATCTTCTTGCGCCGCGCTTCTTTCCACTCTGGGACCGCGCCATAGCAGATGCTTACGGCTTTCCACTGAAGCGAAAAGGTTACAATGCCGAGCAGTATTTCAGCTTCATGGAAATTCTGAAAGACCAATCCGAAAATCTTGGTGGGGAACAGGGAATCGGGAGAAACCCACTCAAAGCCATAGACGAATACAACTATTGCAGGTACACAAAGCACTGGATAAAATCAAGATAGCCGCCTAATCCGCGCTCGCCAGCCGACCGCGCTACCCGCACCGCAGCGCGGCTTGCTCGCGGCTTATCCGCCGCCCCGTTAGGCGGCCTGCTAGGCCAAAGAGAGCCTTGGAGGAGCAAAATGTCTCAAGTACCTATGCCCTTACCAGAAACCGACTGCCAAGTAATGAACACGTCTTATAACGAGTTATTTGAAATCGTACAGCGCCTTCCCGCAGGAACTCAACACTATGTCATCAATGCAACTCACCGACTTGCTGAGGTTGATTGGATAACCAGTAAACTTGAAGAACAAATCAGGACTCGTGGTGCTCCTACCGTTCAAGAGGGGATACTGTCCCTACAAATGTATTCACTGTTGACTTGTGCTGACACTCTAGGACATGTCTACATCTCTGATAATGTTGGGCAGCGGTTCAGAGAATTTTTCAAGAATCTGCCACAAGAGGCGAAGCAGAATCTGACTGACAACATCTTTACCTGGAAAACGAACTTTGCGGAGTTGATTCGCCTGGGGTTGGGCGATGCAAAAACCAATACGGCGTCCTATCCATCACGTCAACAAGTCATAGATTTCCTCCAACCATTATCCCTCGATGAACGCCTAGAAGCAGTTATGGATTTCTTCTATGTACTGCGCAACTACCACACACATGAATCAGAGCATCCACAGCTAGGCTATCATCCAACCCTATCCGTCATGCAAAATCAGCGGTTGAATGTTTCTAATGTGGCGACGTTGGGAACACTTGATCGTCTTCACCCAACATCCAGCGGCAACGACATTTACTTCACTTACTACGAGACCAATGATGTTATCGCTACACTACGTTGGTCTATTGTGCGTGGGCTGGGAAAGGTTGTAGGCAGGATATAAAACTGTGCGCCGCCTAACCATCGCTTTGCGACCAGCAAAGGGTCGCTGTCGGAGCAACTGCGCGCCGCCGCGCAAGCCGCGCCCTCACGGTGGTACTTTGCCAGTGTGTCATCATAGTTGGTCAACCACCCACTAGGCCAGGAAACGTAGGGTAATCTCGTATCACTCGTCCTTGTCGTCTCCTAGAGACTCAACCATGACTTGGATCTCTTTGACTGAAGTAAAAAGGCCCAGAGATTATCTGGGCCTTTTGCATTGTGGTTACGCCGGCGTAACCGCCATTAGTCCTCGATGGGATCAGCCGTGCCGATTTCGTGGCCTATCCAGGCCGATGCGATCCATAGCATAATGAACATGAAAACCCTCTTGACATCCTTTCTAAGTGAGATAGAATAGCGAGCGTCTGCCTAAAAGGTATCATGGCAATGGCGCTTCTCGTTCGCTGCGCCACTTGTCGGCCATCCGGTGGTGTCGCCTGCAAAGCCACCGCACGTTGTAAGGTTCGTTGTAGTTCTCGTGGTGCCCGTCCGTCTTGGTGGAGCCACAGAACTCGCAGCAGCCGCGCTTGATGACGCCGACTCTCATGGCATACGCGAATAGGCGCCGGCACTGATGTCGGCTTGGAAACCTGGCGATGGAATTCTTTTTGTAGCGATAGTAGTCCTTGCCGATACCGCCGGCCCAGCCCGGATTGTTTGCTCCGCGTGTTGCGTGTGATCGGTTCTTGTAGAGGCCAAACCCGCGGGCAACGTCACTGGCGCGGGCCATGAAGGATTCGTTACAGCCACACTGACACACTTTTGTATTTGTCTGCTCATGGCGTGAGTGTATCTCACGCAGTTGCAAAGTCGTGTGTTGGCGTGGCGGGGAAAGGGGGTTCAGGCACATAGAGCGTATGCGCACATAAGGGTGGTTTCAAATGAGCACACAGCTTGTTGGACGTTAGCGCACAGGGTTCGTGGAATTAGTGACTATCGGGGCGTAGCTCAGTACGGTTAGAGCACACGGTTTGGGACCGTGGGGTCGGAGGTTCAAGTCCTCTCGCCCCGACTGACAAGCCAGCAGGGCCGGATACCGACATCACCGGCCCTTTTTTATTCTCCCCGATTGGTTGAACTCTCACATCGGCGTCGGCTGCTTTCCCGCTTTACTTGCAGATTTATCCTAGTCCCCTATCAGCGCATCATAACCCCGGGCGTTTGAGATATAGATTCATCTCTCGTCCGCGCGCCCGCCGAAAGGCTTGACTCCAATGGCGGCGCGCCGTCGCCGGCGATCCCGGAGCTATTGCAGTGATTTCTTGCTGCGCGTCTCTTGCAGTGGATTGTCCGGGAGCCGCCGGTCGAGCAGGTCGAGCGAAAGCTCGATCACCTCACGCGCCTCGTCCGGCGTCGTCGTGCCGACGGTGACCATGTCTTGCTCGCGGATCGTATTCCATACGAACGCCAATCCCACCACCGGCAGCAGCTTGCCAGCCGCCAGCGGCTTGATCGTCATGACCGGCTTGTGGGCATTGCGGATGATGCGCATCACCCAGTCGGCCTCGACCTGCATCAGAAAGCCGGCCGCATTATAGAGTTGGATGTACGTCTCCACGTCAGCGCCCATGTTGTCGGCAAAGACCACCGTCTCCGGCATGTGGGTTGATAGCCCTGGGATCATGCCTCGCTCGCGTATCATCTTGGTGTACGGGTCGAGGTCACGGATCACGCCCTGCATCCGATCGAGGAGGGCATCCGTCACACATTGATGGGGCATGCAAAAGGTGGCGCCGAGTTTCTTGCACCGGTCAAGGACAGCCTCCGGCTCATCTTCGGGAGAGCCACCCGGTTGAATGTTGAAGGCGGGAGTTAGAATGCGGATCATGTGTCGGCCTGTCCGGTCTTCCGCCGCGCGGATCGCGTCTTCGAGGTGCTGCGAAAGGGGCGCCATCACCGCGTCAATACCGTGCTCCAGGAAAACGGTGAGGACCTCGGTGATGCGCTCTCGGCTCTGATACTCCTTGATAAAGTGATCCTTGGCAAGACTCGTGTGCGAGTAGCCGAGAAACCAGTTGGAGCCAATGATCATGCGCGGCAAACTTACGCCACCTACATTTGTTCTGGGAAACTCGGTCATGTGAGTTACTCCTTGTGCCCAAGAGAAGGATGCGAGTGTCCGCATCAGACTCGGCTCGGTTAGAGCCTGTCTGAAAAGTAGGGCGACACGCTTCGCGCCATGTCACCCGCTCCGCACAGGGGGTGCGGAGCTACTTTTCAGCAGTATAAGAGCAAACGAGTGAATGGTCAATCAGAATTTTTCCGCAATTATGGTACAATGGGAAAGCTCCACGCCTTTGAGATGCAAGCCTGCGCTTGCCGCTCACCTTGAGCAGAGTGACGAGCATCTCCCCGACGAGGCTTATCAAATCACCGTGACCCTACCAGCGACTTGCGTCCTCGACAGACAGAGGTTCCGGCTCGTCCCACTTGAGAGTTCATCCCTAGTGCATAAATCCAATGATGAGAGGTGAAAGCCATGTTTGACGTTTGGAAACTGAATGATTTTGCCCCAGGCGAGGGATTGACCCAGGGCGCTTTTTCAGAAAACCTTGACGACCACAATTGGCTCGACATTCCAGCACCGGGCGATGTGCATCGGACGCTGATCGCGGCTGGGCGCATCGAGGACCCCTTTTACGATCAGAACGAGAAAAAGTGCGCCTGGATCGAAGATCGAGAGTGGTGGTATCGGCTGCGCTTTGAGGGACCGTCACAACCACCCCGACCCGACGAGCGGCTGGAATTGGTTTTTCATGGGCTGGATACCTTTGTCACCCTCTGGCTCAACGGCGAAAAGCTCGGCCAGCATCAGAACATGTTTCGCGAAGCCGTCTTCGATGTGACCGGACGGCTCCGCATCGGCCAGCCTAACACCCTGGCGTTGTGCTTTGATCGCCCCCTGGATCACGTGGATCGAGCCAGCCTTTCCCGCTACTGGGGCGGCAACACCGAGCGAGTCTTTATGCGCAAGGCCCAGTTCGGCTATGGCTGGGACTGGGGCCCGCGCCTGCCCACTCTTGGCATCTGGCGACCGGTCGAACTGCGCCGCCAGGCGCGCGCGACTATTCAAGGCGTGCACTTCTACACCCTGGAAATTGATCGGACAACTGACAGAGCCTTGGTGGCCGTGCGCGTGGAGGTGGAGTGTTTCGCCACCGACCAACCGCTGACGGTTCACATCAAGCTGGGCCAGGCCGTCGAGCAGACCCTCGTGCTCAGCCGCGATCAACACTCCGCAACGGTGTACCTACAAGTGGATCACCCGCGCCTGTGGTGGACACACGATCTGGGCGAGCCAGCCCTCTATGATCTGCAAGTAACGCAAAGCCAGGATGGCATCGAGTTAGCCCAACATCAATCACAGGTAGGCATCCGCACCCTCGTCCTGGATCAGTCGCCTGATCCGCAAGAACCGGGCACACGTTTCTTTCGTTTTGTGCTCAATGGCGTGCCCATCTTTGCCAAAGGGGCAGACTGGATTCCGGCTGACTCGTTTGTGGGAGCCATCCCACCGGAACGCTACGAAATGCTGTTGACGGCTGCGCGGGATGCCAACATGAATATGCTGCGACTATGGGGCGGCGGCATCTTTGAGCACGACGTGTTCTACGCGCTGTGCGACCGTCTGGGCTTGTTGATCTGGCAAGATTTCATGTTCGCGTGCGCCGGGTATCCTGAAGACGACCCGGCTTTTGTGGCCGAAGTCGAAGCCGAGGCGCGCTACCAGGTGCGCCGGTTGCGCAGCCATCCCTGTATGGCCGTGTGGTGTGGCAACAACGAGAACCAATGGATTTACGACCAGATCGCCTGGAACAAGCCGGGGGAGCCGGTGCCCGGCTCGCTTTACTACAACCTTGTTCTGCCCCAAGCCGTGGCCGAATTGGACGGCCAAATACCTTACTGGCCCGGCAGCCCTTACGGCGGCAATGACCACAACAGTATGGAGGATGGCGACCGCCATAACTGGGATGTCTGGCATGGCGGCCGGCCTCGACGCTTTGGCGAGAAACCTAAAAGTGATCACTCGCCGGAAGGAGTGTCATTCGTACACTATGCGGAAGATACAGGCCGCTTCATCAGCGAGTTTGGCATGCACGCCGCGCCGGTGTACGAAACGCTGCGCCGCAACATCCCGGCTGACCAACTCTACCATCACAGCCCTTCCATGGATCACCACAACAAAGACAATCCCAAGAACAAGGGCGACAACTTGATGCAGACGGTGACGGGCCTGCCCACCGACCTGAACGAGTACATTGACTTTAGCATGATCGCCCAGGCGGAAGGATTAAAGTTCGGCATCGAGCATTTCCGGCGGCGCAAGCCCCACTGCTCCGGCGCGCTGTTCTGGCAGCTCAACGACTGCTGGCCGGTGTTGAGTTGGGCGGTGATTGACTATTATGGCTTTGGCAAAGCCGGCTACTTTTACGCCAAACGGGTATATACGCCCGTGTTAGCCTCTTTCAAGGCGCTGGCGAGCGGCGGGATCGAACTCTGGATCACGAATGACACACTGACCGAGTTTGCGGACACCGTCACCGTGCGGCTGGGGGCTTTCTCTGGCGACATTGTGTGGGAAGAAAGCTGCTCGATCCAGGTGGCAGCCAACAGCAGCCAGGTTGTCTGGCGATGGGAAGCCGATCAGGTTGCCGCCCGGCCTGACCGTTATCTCTCGGTGCGCTCGGCGGGCGATGCGTTCCCGTTCAACCGCCACTTTTTCGCGCCGATCAAAGACCTGCAGCGCACACCGGCGCAGCCGGAGATGAGCATCACGCAGGTGAGTGAGCACGAACTGCGCGTCAACTTGCGAGCATCAGCTTACGCTTACTTTGTGCACGTGATCGTGCTGCACGAAGCCACCCGGTTCAGCGACAACTACTTTGACCTGCAACCGGGGGCGAGTCGCAGCATCGTCGTCACCAATCCCGTCACCAGCCTGTCGCCTGATAGTGTAACCGTAGCCTGGCGCTGAAGGCGACACAGTTCCATTAGAACACTGGAGTCGGGCTTTAGCCGGAGATGAGTAACAAGCTCCACCAAAGGCTCGACTCCAGCCTTGTCCAAACCGTCAGGGCTGAACAGTTGCGAGTCAGCAAAGACTCGCATGACATGCCAGCGGACGGATAAAAAAGCCCTACAACACGACGCAGCCCGCCCCCAGCACCTGGCGTGGTGGCGCATCAAATTCCAGCTTGATGACGGACACCCCAGCGATTTTGTCCGGGTTCGATTCGGGCAAGCCCTTGAGCACCAGGCGGTTCTTGGTCTGCTCAAACGCGATGGACTCGCCCCTAGCCAGCAGTGACGCCTTTTTCACTTGGGTCAGCAGACCACCGAGCGCAAGCTCCTGGCCCGGCCAGCGGGTGCACCAGTAATAAGCTGTGTTCCCCTTGACGGTCCAGTTCCCTGTGACCATCCAATCCAGCCCGTCCTTGACTCGATCTACCTGTCCATACAATGCCTCGCCGTTTTGCGCGATCCACTGCCCCACCGCCGTCAATCGCTCGACGGCCTCTTCGGGCGCGGAACCGTCTGGCTTGGGGCCGATGTTGAGCAGCAGGTTGCCCTGACCGGCGGCAGCGGTGCGCAGCATATCCAGCACCTCGCGCACCGAGTGCCAGTCGGGAGCGATGGGCATGTAGCCCCAGGAACCGTTAAACGTCATACACGCTTCCCACGCTCGCCCGGCCTCGGCCGCTGTGACCTGCTCCTCCGGCGTGCCAAAGTCTTCGTCCAATTGCGAACGATTGTTGATGATGATGTGGGGCTGGAGTTCGCGCGCCATGGCGTTCATCTTGACGCTCTCCCATTCCTCCGGCGAACGCAGCGGCCACGACACGTCGTACCAGAGAATGTCAATCCGGCCATAATTGCTGCACAGCTCGCGGACGCAGCCTTGGGTGAAATCCAGAAAGCGACGACGCGCCGCCTTGTCCGAGGCGCACAATGCACCATCGGGATGATGCCAATCCATCAGCGAATAGTAAAAGCCGACCTTGAGGCCAAACTCGCGGCAGGCTTCCACGTATTCGCGCACCAGGTCTCGACCCGGCCCGCGCTTTACCGCGTTATAGTCGGTCTGCTGCGTGTCCCACAGGCAAAAGCCTTCGTGATGCTTGGTCGTCATCACCAGGTACTTCATCCCGGCCTGTCGAGCCAGGCGCGCCCATTCCCGCGCAGGTCGTTCCTTGGGATGCCACGTGTCGGCCAGCTTTTCGTATTCCCTAACCGGGATACGCTCGCGGTTCATCACCCACTCGTGTCGCCCCAGTTGGGAATACAGGCCCCAATGGACGAACATGCCGAAGCGAGCCTCTTGCCACCAACGCAGACGCTCGGCCCGGGTGGCTGCCGTTTGCTTGAGATACTCCCTTTGGGTCATCTGTGCCTCCTTGCGATTATGATTTTCTGATTTCCAGCGATTTAACGGACCACCAACTGTATGACCCCCCGTTTGCCGTTAATCAGCCAGGTGGGGTCTGCAGCGCTCAACGCCTCTGCCTGCCCGGGTTCCAGTCCCACCATGCTCTCGCCCTTCAACGTGCGCAAGGTGAGGAACGACGCGGGGAAATAACGGGTCACATCTTCCATCCGTGTGGTGTGCAGCCAGTGGCAGTCGTCCAACAGCCGCCGGTAATTCACGTCTCCCTTCAGGATCACCAAATCCGAACGCCCCAAATCCTCTCGCAAATGTGGCGGCATTTGGCGGAACATCAGGCAACGGGTCCAGAATGGATCATCCGTCAGTGCAAGCCGCCCTGCCGCGATGTGCTCGATCAGGCGCGCGCCCAATGCCTGCATGGAATCGCTGGATGCGGTTTGCAGAAGTGAGATCGTCGCCCGCACGTCTTCCAGCATGGCGTCCGAGACAAAAAACGGGTGATCCTTGAGATGCAGCTTTACCAGCCGCGTCCACCCCTGCCGAAGCAGAAAATCGGCCAGCGCCAGATCGAAGAGCAAGTCAATCCCCACATTGTCGTTGATGAAATCCACGCGCTGCGTGCCGCGCGCCAGCAGAGCGTGAGCTTGTACGGTATGGTCAATCAAGATCAGATGGCGCTCATCGCGCGTCGCCAGGCCGCCAAGTGCTCCGACCTTGACGGACAAGTTGCTCAAGTCGGCGCGGTTGCCCCACAAGCAAGAATGTAGCAAAGCCTCGAACAACGCCTCCGGCTCAAGCGCGGAAAACTGATCCCACTCCGCCGCCAGCCGCTGCACGTCCGCTTCCATCTGGCGCTGCTTCTGCTTCTGGAATGGATTGCGCCCCTGCCAAGAGCCGGGTTGAAAGTAGCGCACCGCCTCCAGCAGGCGGCGATAGAAAAAGGTCTCGGCAAAATACCACGGCACTTGCAGCCAGGTTTTGCCCTGATAGGTCTTCCACTCGCCATTCCAGAACGCAACATCCGGCGCGGCTTCATGCAACGGCTGAATCGGGCGGCTGGCGATTTCCTCGCGGAACACTTGCAGCGCCCGCACAATGTCTGCCGCATAATCATTATCCTCGATGACCTGGCGGATGATTTGCGGCTTGCGCTCGACGATGGTCGAGCGCGCAAACGAACCCGGCTCCGACGTCATCAGCGGGGAGGGCAGAGTGAGAGAGGGAAAAGATGATCCTGGCATACAATGGCTATTCCTTATTTGGCGGGTGTAGGACAAGATGGCTGTAAGGGCTCGTAGGGTTATACCCCTTTTAGCTCATTAAAGGACTTGAAGCCCAAGTCACTGCAAATGGGTCAACTTTTCAGGCGGCCAGTTTAGCACGTTCAACCCATTTGTCCATGGCCACTTCGAGTTGGTCAAACTGTCGCCGGAGGGTCGAGTCCCCCCCCGCGGGCGCTTCGGGCATGACTTGAGATAAGCCCGGACGCACGATGCGGGCATAGGTGCGGGTGAAGAGTGCCACGCGCAACCCGGCCTCGCTGGTGATTACCCACATCTTGTATGGCATGTGCTGGCGACCGAGGTCGCGCCTCAAGGGCTTTCAGCCGGTCGTCCGCCGACGGCCAGCCGAAGGCACATCAGGCGCGGTTTTGAACCGCCCGCCATTTGTGGGTAATCACCAGGTGAACCGTGCCGAATCATCGAACGCCCGCGAGGGCATTGGATTGCAAAGTATGAGCCGCTGGTGTGGCCGATCCGAAATCTGCAATCGAAAATCCGACCACGATCATCGTTTCGGCCATATCACTCGGACGGGAACGCGGATTTTCGCAGAGCAGGTCCGAGTCAGGCGCGGCCGGCACAGTCGGAGAGGAGGATACTGAGGAGCAACACGATTTCGAGTGCGCGGTGAGCTTAGCCAACCAGCGTGACCGGTTCCAAAAAAGTTGTCCGCGGTCAGGCGACTGGTGTGTCATGTTGAAAAAAGAACGGGCCGCTTGCGTCACGTTCACGGTGCGCAAGCAGCCCATCGGCAAGGCTTGGGCGGCATATCGTTCATCCATCCACCAGCGACGAAACGTCCAGGTTGATTTTACTTTCGAGCTGCTTGGTTTACGTGTACTTGCGCGTTCGCTCATAGTGTCGGCGTTGCTTGGCCCGGTTGCCGCAATCATTGATATCACACCAACGGCGGCTGCAGTTCTTGCTGTTATCCAGGAATAGCCAGCCGCAGCCACGGTCGTCAGCACACTGCCCTACGCGCTTGCGCTCCTCAGAGATCAGCAATTCCGCCGCCGAGAGCGCAATCGGCCAGATCAGCGAGTCCAGCGCGTCTTCGTCTACGTCCCAATTCCATGCAAACCCCTTCGCCGTTTTAACAATGCGCGCGCCACTGGTCATTTTTGTGAGCGTGTTGTTCAGTTCAGCCAGGTCGGCCTCCGCCGACGATTTCTCATGAATCAGCACTATGAAGATACGGTAAATGGTCTCCCGCAGGGCGGTGGCCCGCTTGAGCACCCGGCTGGCTTCTGTGGGTTGGTCAGCCGCATCGCGGAGCAGTTTCTGCGCCTTGTGGTTTGATATGAGTCTCACTCCCTGCGCCCATGTCACCAGGTCTGCATACGAGTGAAGTGTCTCCTCTGGATGCTCACTGGCGTGCCACAATAGGGTATTGACGAACTCCAGGCACAAGCGGCTAGATTCCTGGTCAGAGTCGATCACTGCGGACTTGAGCATTGCGATCTCTTTATAACCATCAAAATAATATTGACAGGTTATGTCTTTTATGTTAGTATATAACTTGCAAGTCAATTATAGCAGGTTATAGACATAGTGCAACACAGGCGTGGAGGAGGCTGTGATGCAAAAGCATTTCACCGGACTTTGGCGCCACCCCAATTTCCTCAAGCTGTGGGTTGGCGAGACAGTCTCCCTTCTCGGTTCTCAAGTTACTTTCTTGGCGATGCCGCTCACGGCCGCGATGACGCTTAACGCGACTCCGCTGCAAATGGGGACTCTCGGTACTGTGCAATACATTCCCTGGTTGTTGGTTGGGCTACTCGCGGGCGCATGGGTAGACCGCCTGCGCCGCCGCCCGGTCATGGTTGCGGCTGATCTCGGACGCACCGTGCTTCTGGGTCTCATTCCGCTCGCCGCTGTGGCTGGCATTCTGCGGATGGAGCACCTTTACGTTGTGGGTTTTTTGGTTGGCATCTTGAATGTCCTTTTTGACGTAGCCTATGCCGCTTATCTGCCTACACTTGTGCCGCGCGATCATCTGGTGGAAGGGAACAGTAAGCTGCAGGTGAGCGCCTCGATTGCCGAAATCAGCGGACCTGGACTAGCCGGTGGTCTCGTTCAACTGGTGACCGCGCCTCTCGCGGTTGCTGTGGATGCTCTGTCCTTTCTCGTGTCGGCGTTATCCCTGACATGGATTGGCACGCCAGAACCCAAGCCCGCCCCAACCGACGATTCGCGCAACATTCTGGCCGAGATTCGTGAGGGACTGCGGCTGGTGTTTTCTAACCCGATATTGCGTGCTTTTGCTCTCGCCAGCGTGACGACGAATTTCTTCGTCGATGTGCACCTCGCCGTGTTCGTGCTCTATGCCACGCGCGAACTAGGGATTTCACCAGTGATCCTCGGCAGCATTTATGCACTAGGAGCCGTCGGCGGCTTGCTCGGCTCGCTCGTTGCAGAACGTTTGGTGAAATGGCAGGGCCTGGGGCAGGTCATCGTCGGAGCGCAGATTCTCGTCACCCTCGCAGTATTGGTGATTCCGCTCTCGGGTCGGCAGTTCTGGATCGCCGTGCCGCTCATCGTCATCGCAGAAGCGCTGTGGGGATTCGCCGTAGTCGTGTATGTCGTCAACACGGTGAGTCTGCGTCAGGCGATTACGCCCAATCAGTTTCAGGGGCGTGTGACGGCGAGTCTGCGATTTGTGACATGGGGTGTCGCACCTCTGGGTTTCTTGCTTGGCGGCATACTGGGAGAGACTATCGGGTTGCAGGCGACTCTGCTGGTCGCCGTGGCCGGCCCACTGCTGAGCGTTGCCTGTCTCGTGCTCTCACCTGTACCAGGACTGCGCGAGCCGCCTACTCCTGAACCGATCACAGCTCCAACCGCAACGGCTCCCTGAACAGACCCGCGACGAAATGATCGTGAAACCGACAGTAACCTTCGCGGCGCATGGTGCTCTGACAGGAGTGCGGCAGACTCTCCCTGTCGCACTGAGCGGAGCGCCTAACATGCTTTTAGGCAGGCTCGGAATGGGTTATGCTTTTTGACTCTTGAGGGCGGCATAGACCAGCCCGCCGACCGCGCCCAGGACAGCGCCAAAGACAGTGCCTGCGATGATGGCAAAGACCACGGCAACAAGGCCAACGCCAGCCCCGATCGCCGCATCTCCTACCTCGCCTCGCCCCAGCGCACTGGTGGCCGCGCGGACGCCGCCAAAGAGCAGCGCCAGGACGCCGCTGATGAGTGCGTTGACCAATCCGGCGATCCCACCCGAAGCCGCTCCGCCCACTGCGCCCTCGGCGATCTGCACCGCCGCGCCCCCGCTGGTGGCAAAGTGGACGTATAGCACCCCGGCCCCCACGGCGACCAACCAACCCAGGGGTGCGATGATGCAGCCAAGAAAAGGAATGCGGCCCAGGATGGCAACCACGAATCCTGCTGCAGCGCCGATCAAGCCTGCTTTGACTGCTATGGACGAATTGAAGTTCATGGCTATCTCTCCTTTTTAGTTTGGGTATGGATACAGTCTGAGACAAGATTATAGTCGCGCTGGTCTGCTAAGGCAAATGCGGGTGCTACGCTGGCGGCAGAGCGGCAGAATTGCCTCTTGACACTCACTGTGACCTGTCGTATACTGACCATAGGTCACTGAGTGACTTGCGGTCAGGCATTGGAAAGGGGGCTGCCGGTGGGAACGACCGGGCGTCGTGAGCGCGAAAGGGCCAAACGCCGTCAAGACATCCTGCAAGCCGCGCGGGAGGTCTTTTTTGGCGAGGGTTTTAGCCGGGCGACGATTGATGACGTGGCGGCCCGCGCCGAGGTCAGCAAAGGCACCGTCTACCTGTACTTTGAAAGCAAAGGCGCTATCCTGGCCCACCTGGTTTTGGAAGGGCTGGACATCCTCTCCGGCCACCTCCAGACCGCTTATGCTCCCAAGAAAGACTTGACCGCCGACGAGCGTGTGCGCCGTCTGGCCCGGGCGTACCTCAAATTCTCCAGAACGCATCCCCAATACTTCCGGTTACTGATGGCTTTTGATCGAGGCCAGTTCCGCGAAAGCGTCCCCGTGCCGCTTTACCAGCAAGTCTCGGAGCACAGCTTGGCAAGTTTGCGCTGGGTGGAGCAAGCGTTAGAGCAGGGACGCGCGTCGGGTGAGTTTGCCGTCGCCGATCCCTGGCGCATGGCGGGCGTGTTATGGGCGTCGCTCAACGGTGTCTTGCTGCTGCTGGATCACCCGCTGCGTCAAGAGATTCTGGGCGTTCCACTGGACGAACTATTCGATTCCACGCTCGAGTTGTTGTTGCACGGCCTGGATGCAAATCCGGTTGCGCCGCGTTCGCCGAGGAGGCGGAAAGCGTAGCGGAGAAGGCAGGGTGCCAGCTCGAGTGAAAGCAAAGGGGGCGTGGACTGGCAGCGCCTCCACCACGTGCTCAGGAGGGGCAAAAACATGAAAGACGTAGTTTTGCTGGGCGGTGTCCGAACGCCGGTCGGCATGCACGGCGGCGCGCTGCGCGATAAGCGCGCCCAAGACCTCGCCAGCCTCGTGTTGGCCGAGGTTATCAAGCGCACGGGCATAGACGTCAATGTGATTGACGAAGTGATCGTGGGCAATATCGGCCAACCGTCCGATGCGGCGAACGTCGCCCGTGTGGCGGCGCTGATGGCCGGTGTCCCCGAACACGTTCCGGCCTACACGGTGGCTCGCAATTGCGCCTCGGGCCTGCAAGCCATTACGTCGGCCTATCAGGCCATCCAGTCCGACGACGGCGAGGTTTTCCTGGTGGGCGGCACCGAGAGCATGAGCAATATCCCGTACATCCTCAAGGGCGCGCGTTGGGGACTCAAGCTGCGCCACAGCCAGTTAACAGATGCGCTGTGGGAGGGCTTGACCGATCCCATCGTCAACCAGATCATGGGGCGCACGGCAGAGAATGTGGCGGAGATGTACGAGATCACCCGACAGGCGCAGGACGAATACGCCATCCAGTCGCACAAGAAAGCGTTTATGGCGACGCGCCAGGAAAAGTTCAAGGACGAAATCGTGCCGGTCGCAATCGTCAAAAAGGTCGCCGGGCAAGAAGTGGCCCGCGAGCAAATCACGCAGGACGAGGGCATCAATCCTGGTCTCTCCATGCAAAAGGCGGGGATGTACCCCACGGTGTTCAAGGAGAATGGCACGGTGACGCCGGCCAACTCGTGCCCCATCAGTGATGGCGCAGCCGCCCTGCTGGTGATGACGGCTGAAAAGGCCAAGTCGCTAGGGATGCAGCCGATGGCGCGCATCATAGCTTACGATTATGCCGCTCTCAACCCGGCCATCATGGGCCTTGGCCCAGCCAGGGCGATCCCCAAACTATTTGCCAAGATGAAGAGGCGCGGTATCACCGTCTCATTTAGCGACGTGGATCTGATCGAAATCAACGAGGCGTTCGCCGCGCAAGTGTTGGGCTGCGCCAAGGAGCTGACTGCCGGTGGCTTTGACTGGGATTGGAAGAAGGTCAACGTCAACGGCGGCGCGATCGCGCTGGGCCACCCGGTTGGCGCGACGGGCAGCAAGCTTACGGTTTCGATCATGAACGAGCTAAAGCGTCGCAAGGCTCGCTACGGCATCGTCACGATGTGTGTGGGCGGCGGACAGGGCGGGGTCATGTTGCTTGAGAACATGTCCTCATGACGACTGACGAATGACGAAGGGCGAATGCGTCGGTCATTCACCTTTCGTTATTCGTCTTGTTCAAAGAAGGAGGTGACGCATGTACATTTTCAAAGCCGCCGTCATCGGCGCGGGAGCGATGGGCGCCGGCATCGCGCAAGTGATTTCGTTCTCCGGCCTGCCGGTCGTGCTCAAGGACGTGGATCAGACGTACCTTGACAAAGGCATGGCGACGATCCGCAAGATTTACCAGTCCCGCGTGGACAAGGGCAAGATGAGTGCAGGCGAGTTGGACAGCAAGATGTCGCTCGTCATTCCGGCGTTGGACTATGGCGAGTTCGGCGATGTGGACATTGTCATCGAGGCCGTGCCGGAAAAGATGGCGCTCAAGAAAAAGGTGTTTGCCGAGCTGGACGGCGTCTGCCCAGAAGGGACGATCTTTGCCAGCAACACATCGGCGCTTTCGATCTCCGAGATGGGGCGCGCCACCCATCGCCCGCACAAGATGATCGGGATGCACTTTTTCAACCCGGCGAATGTGATGAAGCTGGTGGAAATCATCAAGGGCGAAAGCACGGACGACGAGACCGTCAGTGATCTGGTCGCGTTCACCGAGTCACTGCGCAAGATTCCGGTCGTGGTGAAGGAATGTCCTGGCTTCCTGGTCAATCGCCTGCTCATGCCGTACCTCAACGAGGCGACGTTGTGCCTGCAGGAGGGCGCGGCCTCGGCGCAAGATATTGACAGCGCGATGCGTGATTATGGCTGGCCGATGGGGCCTTTCACGCTGATGGACTTTTTGGGGCTGGATGTCAGCGCCGATGTAGGCCAATACCTTTCCTCGCAGTACGGCGAGCGCATGAAGGGCGCAGAAATGTTCGAGCGGCTGGTCAAGTTGGGTCGCCTGGGCGAAAAGTCCGGCGCGGGCTTTTACAGCTATGGCGATCAGAGCGACGAGCCGGTCAAGCAGATCATCGCCGAGCTTTCGGCAGGCAAGCACTCTGAGTTTGCGCCGGAGCGGCTGATGTACCCGATGCTCAACGAGGCTGCGCGCGCGGTGGAGGAGGGCATCGCAGACGTGAAGGACGTGGACATGGCCATGATCGCGGGCACGGGCATGACCTACAAGGGCGAGCGCATCGGCCCGCTGGCGTTGGCCGACAAGATTGGCGTTGATGTACTCGTCGCCGGTTTGGAAGATCTCGAGAAAAAGTACGGTTCGCGTTTCCATCCCGCCGACAAGTTATACCAACTCGTGAAGGAAGGTCGCCTCGGCGAAAAGGCCAAGGCGGGTTTCCTTGAGTATGTCTAGCAGTTTTTTGCCCACGAAGGACACCGAGATCACGAAGAACTAGTGTCTCTTCGTGTCCTTCGTGGACGAAAAAAGGAGGAACTCATGGCCGACCGACAAAATATCCGCTATACAATCGAAGAGCGCGTGGCAACAGTGGTGATTGATCATCCGCCTGCCAATGCGCTCAACAAGCAGACCCTCACCGAGTTGGACGGCGCGCTCGACGAGCTGCTGGCGAACTCTGAAGTGAAGGTCATCATCATCACCGGCGCGGGGCAAATGGCTTTTGTGGCCGGGGCAGACATTGGCGAGATCAACGACCTCGTCAAGTCGGTCAACGCCGCCGGCGCGCAAGCCATGATCGAGATGGGGCAAGCGGTGTACAACAAGATCGAGCAGTCCCCCAAGCCCATCATCGCTGCGATCAACGGCTTTTGCCTGGGCGGCGGGTTGGAAATGGCGATGGCGTGCCACATCCGAATCGCCGGCGACCGCGCGCGCCTGGGCCAGCCCGAGATCAACCTGGGCATCATCCCCGGCTGGGGCGGCACGCAGCGGCTGCCGCGCCTGGTGAGCAAAGGCAAAGCCATCGAGATCATTTTGACCGGCGACCAAATCACCGCGCAGGAAGCCAAGGCATTGGGATTGATCAACATCGTCGTGCCGGGCGATGCGGTGATGCGTCAGGCCACCGGCTTGGCGCGTAAGCTGGCGGCCAAGAGTGCCGTCGCTGTGGCTGCGGCGTTGGCGGCCATTACCGGTGGTGCCGGCCTGCCGCTGCTCGATGGGCTGACCAAGGAGCGCGAGCAGTTTGTCAAGCTGGCCGCCAGCGAAGACACCCGTGAAGGCGTCAGTGCGTTCCTGGAAAAGCGACAGCCGCAGTTCAAAGACCGGTAGGCGCAAATCTGAGACTGAAACCTTTCTCCTGCAAGAAGGGAGGGACGATGTCATGGGTGAAAGCGCACGTGATTCCAATCCAAAAATGGATCAATTGATCCAGGGGCATGAAGCCATGGCGCAGCAACTTGAAGAGCAGGCCAGATCGCTTGCGAGTGCGAAGCAGAACGACCAGGAGGTTCAAACGCTTCAAGCGAAAGCGCGCCAGGAACGACAAGAGGCAGAAAACCTCAGAAGGCTCAAGGCTCCTGAGTAGAGGGGTAACTTGCACCTTGTCTACTTGCAAGGGAGGTGACTCGATGGATTTTAGCCTCACCGACGAACAACAAATGTTCCGTGACATGTTCCGCAGCTTTGCGCAGAAAGAAATCGCTCGAGTGGCGGAGCATACGGACAAGGAAGAACAGTTGCCGCCGGAGCTTTTGAACAAGGCGGCTGAGCAAGGCATGTTGGGGGCGCTGGTGCCGGACACCTTGGGCGGCGCTGCGCTCGACCCTTTGAGCTATACGTTGATGCTGGAAGAGATCGGCAAAGCCTGTCTGTCCACGGCGGCCGTGATCCTCATGCACACAAGTCTGGCTACTCAGGCAGTGCTCGACTTTGGCAGCGACGACCAAAAGGGACGCTGGCTACCGGCGTTGGCCGCGGGCGAGGCGCTCGGCTCATTCGCTCTTACGGAGCCGGACGCCGGCTCGGATGCTCAATCGGTGTCAACGCGAGCTGTTCATGACGGCGACGACTACGTGCTGACCGGTGAAAAGTCGTGGGTGGGCAACGCCAGCATTGCCGGGTTGTTTGTCGTGTTTGCCACCAGCGACCCCAAAGCCAATGGGCGCGGGATGAGCGCGCTCGTCCTCGAAAAAGACACGCCGGGACTCAAGGTGGGCCACCGTGAGCCGACGCTCGGCCTGCGCGGCGCGATGTTCCACACGGTCTACCTGGACGGCGTGCGCGTGCCCGTGACGAACCGGCTGGGCGGTGAAGGCGATGGTTGGAAGATTGCCGAGAACAGCCTGGAGCATGTCCGGCTGGCGCTCGGCGCGGCGGGATTGGGCATTGCCCAGGCTGCGTTGGACGCAGGTCGCGCCTTTGCCGTCGAGCGCAAACAGTTCGGTGTGCCCATCGCCACCAAGCAGGCCATCGGCGATTACTTTGCCGAGACCGTCATCGAGATCGAATCGCTGCGCCACCTGATTCACTATGCCGCGTGGCTGGCCGAGCAAAAGCAATCGTTCGCGTCTGAAGCGGCCATGATCAAAGTGCTAGCCGCGCGAACGGCACGCAATGCCACCAACCGCATGTTGCAGGTGCATGGTGGTTATGGCTTTAGCGCCGAATATTCGATCTCGCGACTCTACCGTGACGCTCGCGCGCTCGATCTGATAGGCGGCACGCCGCAGATTCAGCGTGTGCAGTTGGCTCGTCACGTGTTCGAGGATACGGGCGTCAAGGTGGCGCCGTGACAACGCGCTGCGTGATACGTGCGCCTCACGTCTCACGCATTGAGGTGAAGTATGGACTTTGACCTGAAACCGGAGCATCAAGCGTTGCGGCGGTTCCTCCGCGAGTTCGTGCAAGAGGAGATCAAGCCGCTGGTCAAGCAGATTGATCGTACCAGTCTTGTCCCGGACGAACTGCTCAAAAAGGCGGCTGCGGCGGGATTGTTTGGCATCCCGTTTTCGCAAAAATACGGTGGCATGGGCGCGGGCGAGATGGGCTATTGCATCTTGATGGAGGAACTGGGGCGCGCGGACGCCAGCACGACGGCCATCCTCGGTGCGCACACCGGCATCGGCGTGATGACCATGTATCTCGACGGCACCGAGGAACTCAAGCGCCGCTATCTGCCCGATCTGTGTGCGGGCCGCAAGATCGCCGCGTTTGCACTGACCGAGGCCAACGCGGGTTCCGATGCCGCGTCTATCCGTATGAGGGCTGTGCGCGAAGGCGATAGTTACATCCTCGATGGCGAAAAAATGTGGATCACCAATGGCCCGGTTGCCGACGTGCTCTCGGTTCTGGCGATCACCGATCCATCGCTCGGCGCACGCGGCGGCGCGACCTGCTTTGCCGTCGAGTCCAAGTGGGAAGGCTTTAGCGCCGGCAAGCGCGAGGAAAAGATGGGCTTGCACGGCAGCCCCACGGCGGCATTAAAGTTCGATAATCTGCGCGTGCCGCAGGAGAATGTCATCGGCAAAGTTGGATTGGGCTTTGTGACAATGATGAAGACGCTGGATGTGGGTCGCGTGAGCCTGGGCGCGGCAACGTTGGGCGGCGCGCAGGCGGCGCTGGAAGCGGCCATGCAGTGGGCCAAGATGCGCGTCCAGTTTGGCCGTAACCTGGCAAACATGCAGAGCATCCAGTTCATGGTCGCCGACATGGCCGCCGAGATCGAGTCATTGCGGAGCCTGGTCTATCGGACGGCCTGGCTGGTGGACGCGGGCCGCCCATTCACCAAAGAAGCCGGGATGTGCAAATTGCTCGGCTCAGAAATCGCCAGCCGGTGCATTGACCGCGCGCTGCAGATTCACGGCGCACTGGGCTTTACGCGTGATGGCTGGGTGGAGCGCGCCTGGCGTGACAGCCGCATCAACGAGATCTTTGAAGGCACCAACGAAATTCAGCGCATCGTCATCGCGTCCGAGTTGTTCCAGGAGATTGGCGTGCGCATACGCCCGTGACACGTGTTGCGTGTTGCGTATTCAGTTAAACAACACGGAACACGCAACATGTTTTACGCAGGAGACCGAGTATGAAGATTGTGGTTGCTATCAAACAAGTGCTCGATCCACGCGGGTTCACCGTGAACCGGAAGGCAGAAAAGATCTTTGTCAACCGCGAGGAGTACATCATCAATCCGCCGGACAGGTGCGCGCTGGAAGCGGCGCTGCGGCTGAAGGAGGCTGCCGGGGCCGAGGTCATCGTGTTGGCGGGAGGGCCGGAGCGCGCGGGCGATGCGCTGCGCCAGGCGTGGGCAATGGGCGCGGATCGAGGCATTCATCTCACCGACAAGCTTTTTGCCGGGGCCGATGGCCTGGTGGCCGCCAAGCTTTTGGCGACTGCCATTCGCAAGCTGGCCGACGTTGACCTGGCGCTCACGGGCGACCGCGCACTGGACACTGGTGCGGGTGAGGTCGGCCCACGGCTGGCCGAAGCATTGGGGTGGCCGCACATTCTGGCCGCGCACAGGGTCGAGGTCAGTGATGGCATGGTGAAGGCGATTGTCGCTGTGGGGAAACAATTCTTTGCCGTTCAAGCGCAGCGACCGGCTGTGGTCGTCATTGCCTCCGGCGCGAACCAGCCGCGTTATGGCAATGCTGCCCGGGTCATCAACTCATACCGCGAGTGGAACCCTGAAGTATGGAACGCCGCCGACCTGGGGTTAGCCGAAAGCGATCTCAAGGTCGCCGTTGAGAAACGCGGCCAAGCGTTCCCGCCGGAGCGGCAGCCGGGCACCCTTCTGAGTAGCGCAGGTGAGTTGGTGGGGTTGCTCAAGCGGCAGCGAGTGATCTAAGGATCTGGCAGATTGTCCGGTCGTTCCGGCCGGCTGAAACCTGTCAGGTCTGGAGGAGTAGCCTATGTCTTTCATGGATAACATGAACACAACGCCGGAACCACGCGACATCTGGGTCGTGGCGGAAGTGGGCACACATGGCAAGCCCACACCGCTCTCGCTCGAAATCGTCGGCGGCGCGCGGATGATGGCCGATGGATTAGGCTGTTACGTCCACGCTGTCGTCATGGGATCGGGGCTGGAGGCGGTTGCCCAGGAACTCATCGCGGCAGGCGCCGACCGCGTCCACGTGGCTGATGCTCCGAACCTGGAACATCCCGATGCGCGCTGCAAGGTACTGAGTGAGTTGTTGGCCGCGCAGCCGCCTGAGGTGTTGTTATTCGGTGCGACCCGGTTGGCCGACGAACTCGCCCCACGCCTGGCGCAGCGGTTCGATACCGGATTGCTTGCGCACTGCATCGCGCTGTACATGGACGAGAGTGAGCGCGTGTTGATCGGCACACATCCAGTGTTTGATGGCGAGTATTACGAAGTGATTGCGTGCCCATCGGCGCGACCTGAAATCGCCACGGTCGAGCCGAATACGTTCGGCCCGCCGTACCTGGACTCGTATCGCTTTGGCGAAACGGAGCCGGTGGCGGTAGATCTGACCGGGTTCGCAAGTCGCGTGTCTATGACAGGTCCGATGGACTATGCGCCGCTGGGAGTTCCGTTGCGTAAGGCACGGCGGATTGTGTCGGCGGGGCGGCAGGCGGGCGATTTCGAATTGGTCATGCAACTGGCCGGTGTGCTTGAGGCGCATGTGGCGGGCGCGCGCGAGGCGCTGGATGAAGGCTGGATCACTGAGGAGCAGGTCGTCGGCGCGATGGGCGAAAGTGTGCGCCCCGATCTATACGTGGCCGTCGGCATTCGTGGCGACACGTACCACGCCTTTGGCATCCGCGATGCGAAATTCGTTGTGGCGATCCACCCTGAAGCTGGCGTGCCGCTCTTGAAGAGCGCCGATGCAGGGCTGGTGGGCGATCCGCCCAAGATTCTGACCGAGCTGCTCGAATCGCTCAAGTAAGAACGTAGGCCACGCTTGACATCACTGTAAGCGTGGCCTATCTGCAGACGACCCTGAAAGGGGTGAACCCATGACATCTTGCCGCATAACAGAGACTCACATCAAAGCTGCTCGACGCTTGTACGAACGAATGGACAACTGGCGACAAACTGACCAAGCCCTTGAGGATGTTAAACAAAAGTTCCCCCGAAATGACGAGATCAATTCAGTCTATTTGAAAGCGTCCCTGTTAAACGGATCGTATGCTACCTTTCTCTACTATGCTGTTTACGATGTGGCAGTAGAGATCGTGCAGGTATTCAAAGATGCGCCAGATGTGGATGGACGTACACTTGTGTCACGGCTGGCTCAGGTCCGCATTGATGGCAAAAAACGATTGAGTTTTGCTTCCAAGTACGCCCACTTTTTCCACCCCCGCAATGCGCCTCCAATCTTCGACCATTATGCAGCGATTGCGCTTGCGAAGCATTTGGATGAGCCAGAAAAATTTTACTCCAATGCCAATTACGAATCTTACTGCAACGCAATTGAAAAGTTGCTCCAGTGGAGTGGTATCCAGCCTAAACCTCGTGAACTGGATCGTTATCTGTGGTTGAAAGGAATGCTGTACAGGTATCGAGCATGGGATAGTTCTGGCAGGCAAGGGCCTCGTGGCATCAACAAGGAAGCATTCCAAGTATTCGAGAGTCTGAACTCTGATCTCAAGGCGGCGGTCGTAGATCTTGAGCGAGGCTAGTTCTGCTATTGATCCTTGCCGAGTCCATGCAGCCCACGCAATTGATCCAGGTATTTCTGTTCGAGCGGTGACTCGCGGTGACGCGGTGGACCGAGCGGATCGGCGGTATCTGCGTCGCCCAGCAGCGCGCCGAAGGTGGCGAGTGCCCCGAAGGCTTGCGCCTTCAGATCGTAGCCTCCCTCTAACGTAACCGCGATGCGCCCATGTGCTTCCGGCAATTCATTTGCCAGCGCTACTAGCTTGCGCGTCATCATTCCATAGCCTCCGATGGTCACTGTCATCGAGCCGAGTGGGTCTAGCCAGTGCGTGTCATAGCCGGCGCTGACCAAGATTAGCTCAGGCTTGAATCGTCGCGCGAGTGGAATAAAGAGTTCGTCAAACACGCGCGCGTAACCCGCATCGCCAATGCCGGGGGACAGAGGCACGTTCACAGTCGCGCCGCGCGCTGCGCCCTCGCCGATCTCGCTCCACCAGCCCGTGCCCGGATAAATGCCCCATTGGTGCGCGGAACAATACATCACGGTCGGATCGTCATAGAAGGTGTATTGTGTCCCCTGGCCGTGGTGCAGATCCCAGTCCACAATCAGCACGCGAGAGATGCCTAGCTCGTCGCACGCCACGCGCGCTGCCACGGCGACGTTATTGAACAAGCAAAAACCTTCGCCTCGGTCAGGGCTGGCGTGATGACCGGGCGGGCGAACCAGCGCAAAGCCATTGTTCACCTCTCCACGGACCACCGCCTCGACCAGAGAGACCAATCCGCCGGCAGCCAGCAGCGCAGCAGCGTAAGATTGAGCGCATACGTAGGTTTCGCCGCCATGCCAGGTGTCGCCTCCGCTCGCGGCCACGTCACGAATGTTGGCAACATAGTCTCGTGTGTGGACACGGCACAACCGCTCCAGGCTGATCGGTTGAGGCTCCCATTGCGTGAGACGTGGTTTGATCGGGCTGGCGTCGAGCGCGGCCATGATGGCCTTGAGCCGCTCGGGCGATTCGGGATGGCCCGGCTGATAATGTTCGAGGTAGAGCGGGTGATAGAGAATGGCGGTTGTCATGGCATCTCCTCCGACGGCGGGCGCACAATACCTTGAGGCAGGCTGAGCCTATGTGGACAGATTTTATCACACAACGGGAAAAGTGACCGGGTATGCCGTTTAGCAACAAGTGGAGGGGGAACGCACTTGAACCGAGTGGAACCTGGCGGCTATCCAATTTTCACGAACATTAAAAGGCAAAGCCCCATCCGAAGACAGGGCTTGGCTTAGTGTTCGTCGTTGACTAGACGTTGGTGACGATGTTCGAGAAGATGTTCCCGATAGCCGGGCCGAGCAGGGCCAAAATAACGATCACCACGATAGCGACCAAAACGAGAATCAAAGCGTACTCAACCAAACCTTGACCTTCCTCGCGTGGCAGAAACAACATTGTTTTCACCCCCTTTCGATTTAGATTTAGCGACTCTTGCCTCAGAACTAACCCAATTCTAACACAACTTGACGCCTGTGGCAATAGGACTCCGGTCATAGGATCAAAACGGAGTTTTGTACTGGACGACTCTGCCTGGCAAGCGCAGAGCAGCCACGATCACGCTTGCCTGAGGTCTGTGACGGGCATTTCAACCGTGACCTTGGTGCCGCGCCCGGCGCTGCTGTCCACGATCAATTTGCCGCCCAGCATTTCCAATCGCTCCCGTTGGGTCGGCAGCCCGATTGTCTTGCGTTGGCCGGTTGCAGCAAACACCTCCTTAGGATCAAAGCCGCTTCCATTGTCCTCAACGGAGGCGCGGATCATGTCGTTGTTGATGTCGAACATGACCTGGATGCGGGAGGCGTGCGAGTGCAGGCGCGCATTGGTCAGCAGCTCTTGAATGACCCGAAAGATCGCTACCTCGCGGTAAGGCTCTGCGCGCTGTTCGTTCCCTGTAATACTCAAGGTGGTCGCAATGCCGCTCTTTTCGGAAAAGTTGCCCACGTAGCGCTTGAGGGTCGGAATCAGTCCCAGGTCGTCCAACATCATCGGGCGGAGGTCAAACATAAAGTCCCGCACCTTTTGGAAGGTACTCGAGACGGCATTCTTGAGGTTAGCCAGCTCGCTTCGAGCGCGAGACGAGTCGTTGTCGAAAAGCCGTTCGCAGATCTCGGCCTGCAAGATCAGGTTGGTGAGTGACTGGGCCGGGCCGTCGTGCAATTGGCGGACCAGCCGTTGGCGTTCCTGTTCCTGGGCTTCAATGATTCGCACCACAATCGGAGGTTGGCCGGACGGTCCCGCGGATGGCTCAGGCGTACTGCCCGTCGTCACGCCTCCCGTGATTTCGAGACTGCGACTGAGGAGGGTCGCATACCGCTGAAAGTTCTGCTGATCGCTTTGCAGCTTTTCCAATTGGCCGCGCATCATAAGGAGCCGCTTTTGCGCGTCCAGCAGCGCGTTGTAGACCTCCTGGATTTCCGAGCGGGGCACTGTGTCAAAGTGCAGCTCAGTCTGCTTGACGCGGTTGGTGACTTGCGCGTTGCGTTGAGACAGCCGATCCACTTCCGCGCTGGTCTGCTGGATGAGCATGTCCACTTCTTTGAGCTGCTTCTGAATCTGGTCGTACTCGGTGCGGTTCTCTTCGGTCCGTTGTTGTGCCGGCGTTAGCGTAACTGTTTCAGTTCGTTGCTTTGTCACTCTGTGGTTCTCCTCATGTCTTGGGAGCATTATCCTGGGGCTGGGTGTCCTGCAAGCGCACCCAGCCTCGCCTCAATGTGTACACGGCGGCCTGAGTCCGATCCTTCACGCCCAACTTGTGAAGAATGGCAGTGATGTGATTCTTGACCGTCTGATGGCTGATGCCCAGCCGCCGCGCGATTTCTTTGTTGCTCATGCCGCGCGTGATGTATTGCAGGATTTCCATCTCGCGTGGAGAGAGCGGATTGAAGGGTTCTTCACCCAGGTCGCCGGCGGCAGCGCCAAACCGTTCCGTTTCTTTGAGCAGCCACGGCGCCAGTTGGGCTTCATCCATCACCAGATCGCCGATGACGTAGCGGCCATGGCTGACTTCGCGGATAGCCGTTACCAGTTTGTCGGGCGTGACATCTTTGGGGTAATAGGCCGAAGCGCCGGCGCGAATGGCGTGAAAGACCTGCTCCTCGTCGTCGTAAGCCGTCAGGATGACGACATTGGCCGAGGATTGCTCCGCTCGAAGCTTGCGAGTGACCTGAATGCCGTTTAGGGAAGGAATGTTGACGTCCATTACCACGACATCCGGCGCAAGCTCACGGATGAGCTGAAGGGCTTCATTCCCATCGCTGGCCTCTCCCACGATCTGCAAGTCTTGCTCAGCCGCCAACACGTCACGCAAGCCCTGGCGGAAAAATGGGTGGTCGTCAACGACCATCACGTTGATCTTGCGCATCAAGTTTGTCCCTTCCTGTGCTGATCGGATGTCACCTTCCTGATGAAAAGTATACACAAGAACGCACTGCGACGCAAGCGGCCTCACACGGGAATGTGCGCTAAATAGTAACTGCTCAGGCTGGCGTTTTTAGCGACTTGCAGGATGTCATTACCGCCGCTGTCGTGCTTGGCGACGACGTGGATACCGTGTTAGACCGCTAGGCCGACCTGCAAAAGTTCAATGCGGAAGCGATATCCGACCGACGTATTTTGCGCATGGTCAACAGCAAAAAGAATGGCAAGGCGAAACACGGCAAGGGAAAGCGCAGCAAACGAGCTATTTGACGACAAGATAAGGTCATGCTAAAATGTCGCCTGGAACAACGAATCCGTTCTTGCGGGCGTAGCTCAGTTGGTAGAGCGTCTGCCTTCCAAGCAGGATGTCGCGGGTCCGAGTCCCGTCGCCCGCTCTCAACAGGCTGCTATACCAGATTGGGTAGCAGTCTTGCTTTTTGTGACGGCCAGGGACACAGCGCCCATGCGTGGGTTCTCACTTGGCCGAACCGGCGATTTGCGATAAACTATATGCCATCAGCTATTAGCTATCTACCATAAGGAGGTCACCATGTTAGTACGTGAGCGGATGAGCCGAGAGCCTGTCACGATCACATCCGATGTGTCCGTGACGGACGCCCTGCGCTTGATGCACGAAAGAAAGATCCGGCGCTTGCCGGTGCTGGATAGCCACGGCAAGCTCGTCGGCATCGTCTCCGACCAAGATTTACTGTACGCCTCGCCTTCGCCCGTCAGCTCTCTCAGCGTGTGGGAAATGCACTACCTGCTCGCCAGGCTCAAGGTGGAGGAAGTGATGACGCGCAAGGTCATCACCGTCACGGAGGACACGCCGCTGGAAGAAGCCGCGCGCATCATGGCCGACAACAAAATCGGCGGGCTGCCCGTGATGCGCGAGGACAAGCTGGTCGGCATCGTCACCGAGACGGACTTGTTCAAGGCCTTCTTGGAACTGCTCGGCGCTCGACAGCCCGGCGTGCGGGTGACGGCACTCATCTCGGACGCCAAGGGGACGCTGGCCAATATCACTAACGCGATCTTTGGCGCAGGTGGCAACATCCTCGCCTTCAGCCAATCTATGGATGCCACCGGGACACGGTGGCAGGTCACGTTCAAAGTGCAAGATGTGCCCCGGGACCAGCTCGTCGAGGTCATCCGGCCGGTCGTGGAAAACATTCTGGACGTGCGCGAGTTTTAACGCGCTCCGAAATCCGAGATCAGAAATCCCAGGAGCTGACTGTGGCAGAAATGGAAATCGGCACCGTCCGAGCGGTTGACATCAACACGGAAATGCAGGACGCGTACCTGAGCTACGCCATGAGCGTCATCGTGGCGCGGGCGCTGCCCGACGCGCGCGATGGACTCAAGCCCGTCCAGCGGCGCATCCTGTACGCCATGCACGACATGGGCGTGCGCCCCGACTCGTCCTACAAAAAGTCGGCCCGCATCGTCGGCGAGGTGCTGGGCAAGTATCACCCGCACGGCGACATGGCGGTGTACGAGGCGATGGCCCGCTGCGCGCAAGATTTTTCGATGCGCTACCTGCTGGTGGACGGGCAGGGCAACTTTGGCTCGGTGGATGGCGACGCGCCGGCAGCCATGCGCTACACCGAAGCGCGGCTGTCGCCCATGGCCATGGAACTGCTGGCCGATATCGAAAAGCAGACGGTGGACTTTGGCCCGAACTTTGACGGCTCGCTTGAACAGCCGCTCGTCCTCCCAGCGGCTGCGCCCAACCTGCTCGTCAACGGCGCAAGCGGCATCGCCGTCGGTATGGCGACCAACATCCCGCCGCACAACCTGAGCGAGGTGTGTGACGCGCTGTGTTACGTCATCGAAAAATGGGACAAGCTCGACCACGTGGGCGTGGACGAGCTGATGAAATTCATCAAAGGGCCGGATTTCCCCACCGGCGGCATCGTGTTCCGTTACGACGACAAGGTCGAAGGCGGCGACGCGATCCGCACCGCGTACGCCACCGGTCGCGGGCACATCACGGTGCAGGCCAAGGCGCACGTCGAAGACATCGCGCGCGGCAAGGCCAACCTCGTCGTCACCGAGCTGCCCTATCAGGTGAACAAGGCCAACCTCGTCGAGCGCATCGCTGAACTCGTGCGCGACGGCCGGATCGAAGGCATCACCGACGTGCGTGACGAGTCCGACCGCAGCGGGATGCGGCTCCTCATCGAAGTCACGCGCACGGTAGAGCCCAAGGACATCCTCGTCCAGCTTTACAAGCACACGCCGATGCGCAGCACGTTCGGCATCATCATGTTGGCGCTGGTCGCGGATGAAACGGGACGCCTTGAGACGCGCATGCTTCCCCTCAAGAGACTGTTGCAGCTCTACGTAGAGCACCGGCAAGAGATCGTCACGCGCCGCAGCCAATACGACCTGACCCGCGCCCAAGAACGCGCGCACATCCTCGAAGGGTTGATCAAGGCGCTGGCGAATCTGGACGAGGTGATTCGCATCATCCGCCGGAGCGCCGACGCCGACGCGGCGCGCGAGGCGTTGATGAAACGCTTCAAGCTCACCGAGATTCAAACCAACGCCATCCTGGACATGCCGCTGCGGCGGCTGGCCCGGCTGGAGCGCGAAAAACTCGAAGCGGAGTACAAAGAGAAACAGGCCATCATCAAACACCTGCAAGACCTGCTGGCGCATCCCAAGAAAATTCTGGGCGTCATCCGCGATGAACTGGCAGCGCTGCGGGACAAGTACGGCGATAGCCGCCGCACGACGATTGCCGAAAGCAAGGTGGGCGAGGCGGTGACGACGCACGAATTGATGCCCGAAGAAACCGTGTGGATTTCGGTTGGAAATGATGGGACGGCGGCGCGCGTGGGCCAAAGCCTGGCGCTCATCAAGAATGCCGCGCCCCCCGTGGCGTTGTGCCAGGCCAACTCGCGCGACACGCTCTATATTTTCAACGACCGCGGGCAGGTCGGACAGACGCCCGTACATTCGGTTTCGGAATCCGGCGGGAACGTTGCCGACCTGACGGGGTTGAGCAAGGAAGACCGGCTCGTGGCGGCGTTGGCCTTGCCAAAGTCCGACGAGTTGCGCGGGTACGTTTTCTTCGGAACGCGGCTAGGCACCGTCAAGCGGGTAACTGCCGCAGATCTGGTCAATGCGACCGGCAGCGTTTTCAACGCGATCAACGTGGACGAGGCCGACAGCCTGGAGTGGGTTCGCGTGACGATGGGCGGCGGCGAAGTCGTCCTCGTCACAACCCAGGGACAAGCGATCCGCTTTGCCGAAGAAGAGGTTCGCCCGATGGGCCTCAACGCGGGCGGCGTGCGTGGCATCAACCTCGGCGAGCGAGATGCGGTGGTGGGCATGGACGTGGTGTCGCCGCGCTCCGATGTGTTGGTGTTCAGCGAGAACGGATACGCCAAGCGCGCGACGCTGGCACAATATCCCACGCAGGGACGCGCCGGCAAAGGTGTGGTGTCGGCCAAAATCGGCGCGACGAGCGGCCCATTGGTGGGCGCGGCGGTCGTCCAGGCCGAAACTCAATTGGTCGTGGTGACGAACAAGGGCAGGGCCAAACTCATCCGCGCCAAGACCACGCCGAGCCGCAATCGTGTCGGGCGAATGGACGAAGTGTTTGCGCTTGCTCAAGGCGATTCAGTGGCGATACTCGTCGTGCCGACTGCGCGCGCTGAATTCGAAGCGCCGCCTGAACCAGAGCCAGAGGCAAAAGCTGCAGCAGAGCTGGAAGTCGAACCGGAAGTGGAAGCCGAAGAGGAGCCAGTCGAGGCGAAGAAGACAGGTCGCCAGTCGCAGGTCGAGCGAGGCAATGGCAAGGACAAAGCAAAATCAAAAGGTAAGACAAAGGCGGTCCAGTTGGCATTGGGAGAGTAATGGCCGTAGCCCGAGAATTGTTGGATGAGTTGAAGCAATTGGTGTGTGAATCACGCTCCATGATCCGCAATCGAGCGAGGAGGGAACATGGCTTCCAACGATCAGGCTCGCGTGCGGCCACTATACGCTTGGGAGATTGCCGAAGCTCACATCGTCTTTGGCGATACGCTACATTTTGAAAAAGTACGGGTGCACGAATCCGCTGCCTGGCCGGATGCTGTTGACCGGATCGGTCGGTGGCTCAAGTACATGCCTCCGCCAGGCATTCAAGACCACAATGCCATCACGCTCGGCTACAATTCCTACCTATTTTCCGCTCCCCCCTGATGGGGGTTGAGCAAACGTCTTGGCTGGGCTACAATTCACCTGCAGAGGTGAATGTATGGCAGCCAGGAGTGAGTCTATCGAGTATCAGACGACTATCGTCGGCGCGGCCTATTTGGTCAAAGGCATTTTGGCCCGTCTGCGTTTTGTGTCGGTGATTGATGAAACGCTCCGATCGCAACCGGACATTGAGACGACGTATGGGACGTTGTCGCAGGTGATCGTTGCCAACCGGTTGACGTTTCAACCGATGCCGTTGTACAAGCTGGCTGAGTGAGCCAGGGGACATGGGCTGGATCACGTGTTTGACCTTGAAGCCGAATGGTTAGACGATGACCGGCTGGGGGCCTTGCTGGAAGCGGTGGCGGATCACCAAGTGACGATCTGGAGTGGGCTGGTCAAGCAGGCCGTGCAACGCTTTCACATTGAGTTGGAGGACTTGCACGCGGACACGACCAGTGTGTACTTTGAGGGTGTATACGAGCAGGCGGATGGTTCGCCCAAGGGCGGGGGGAGCCGGATGCCCTTGTTGGTCGAAGGCTACAACAAAGATGGGCAACGCCGTAAAGTCCAATTGGTGTTGAGCTTGATCACGCAAGGGCGATTGCCATTGTGGTATTGTCCCTGGGATGGCAACCAGGCGGATGACGCCGTGTACGTCGCGGACATGACGGCTTTGCGGAAAGCGGTACTGCTCCCCTCCAACGTGCTTTTGATTGGCGACCGCAAGCTGTGCAACGAAGAGGCGATGGTTAGTTTCTGCCGCCAGCAGCAGCTTTTTCTGGCGGCGCATCCGTGGACGGATACCGCCAAGTCGGTCTGGCGGGAGACTTGGCAACGCCTGCAAGCCGGTCAACTGACTTGGACTAGCGTCCGATATGCGAGCCGCAACAAAGCACGCAAACCGCCCGAAGAACAGCCCATCTATCGGGGGTGTGAAGTCGCGCACCAACTGCCGGATACCCGAGCCCCGCAGGGGCATCACACGCTGCGCTGGGTATTTGTCTGGTCGAGTGACAAAGCCGCGCAAGATGCTCGGCAACGCACCGAGGCCATCCAGGCGGGTGAAGCGGCTGTGAAACGGGTCAAGGCACTCTTGGGCAAATATGATTACGTCTCCCGCAAGATAATTGAAGCGCGCCTTGAGCAGGCCTTGCACAAAGCCAAGGCGAGCGCCTACTTCACTTACACATTGACCGGCACCGACGAGAATCAGACTTGGCAGTTGCGTTGGAAACGGCAGCAAGATGTGATCGCAGATGACGCTTGCTTCGACGGCGTGGCACTGTTGTGTACCAGTGCACCCCCGGAGCGGTTGTCGTTGGGCGACGCCATGATCAAATACAAAGAACAGGTCTATGTGGAGCAAACGATCGACTTTCTCAAGAGTCCGGTCCAGATTCGGCCCATGTGGTTGCACACGCCCAAACGCTTGGCGGGACTGACCTTGCTGATTATGGTCGCCACGTTGGTGGCTGCCTTGCTGGAATACCAAGTTCGTCGCTGGATCGCCAAAACGGGGCAACTCGTCAAAGGCTTGCGACCTGAAGGGCGTGACGATCCATATCCAACCGCCAAGTCCATCTTGCGTGCCTTTCAGGATTATGCGCTCGTGATCCTGTGGCGTGGCAAAGGTCATGCGGAAGTGCATCATCCGAAACTTCGACCTGTGCAACAAAAAATCTGGAACATCATGGGGCTACCGCCGCTGCCGTCCTAACCCTGGCTGCGGGGTGGCGGAAAATAGGTTCCTACTTTCCAGTGCAGTTCCCCGCGGCACTTGTCCCGCCGGGCCAAGCTCAGGATTACATGATGGGCTGGCTGATCCACGAACTCACGCACGCCTGGCAATATCAACACATAGGCTGGACCTATTTGTTGCGGGCACTGTCGGCTCAGATTCGATTGGGGGCGAACGCTTATGACTTTGGCGGTTCGGATGGATTGCTCGCTCGTCGCCAGGAGGGGTGGACATTGCGCTCGTTCAACCTTGAGCAGCAAGGCGACATCGCGCGGAGCTATTACGAAGCCCAGCGCGCGGGCCAAGATGTGAGCGCGTGGTTGCCGTATATTCAGGACCTTCAAACGATAAGTTGAGCCATCACAACGGGAAATCGCAAGGTTCTCCGACCAAGAGTGAGGATACCAAGGTCTAGATGAAATAGGCCAGTCGAAAAGACCCGAAGGGTTTCGGAAAGCCCTTCGGGTCTTTTTGCGTGTCGCCTTGATCCGCTTATCAACCTCCGCAACCTTGGCTTGTTCCTTCAATCGCCATCGGGATCCAGCAGGGAAACTCTGCCATACAGCGCAACGGGGATCCTTTCCACCACTCCATCGCCTTCTGGCGTGTCTCCGCGATAAACCATGTTATGGACTTCCAGCCAGATACACAAACGCCCGCCAGGTACGATAGACCGACACCATATCTTCGCCGGTCCACTCGACGCTGCGCGCGCCGGTACGTTTTGCGCCAGGCATCAACTCTGCGCGTTCAGCTTGAATGCTGCGCACGAACTCGATCCCCAGCGTGATCGGCGTCTGGACGACGAATGGCGTCCCCTTGCGTTCCAGCGCTTTTTGCGCCGCCCTTTGAGCCGCTTGCCGGATGATGGGCGCGGTCTTGGCCGGCGGCAGGCAGTCCGCCGCGCAGCGGCCCCTGGCGATCTTGACCGTCATCGTCTCCACATCACCCAACACGTCACGCGCCTCGGCCGTCGCCAGTTGGTCGCCCGTGACGAGCACAACCGGCACGGCAAAGTGCCCGGCCAACGCAGCGTTGAGCATAATCTCGCCCATCGGCTTACCATTCAACGTCGCGGCATGAACTTGCACGGACGACCAGGTGTGATCGTGGATGGCCGGGGCCGATCCCGCGCGCGCGTGATAGCCCACCAAGAACACCGCGTCCACGTCTGAGTCAATGCCCTCCATCATCGAGAAGGGCTTGGGCGAGCCGCTGATGAGACGCGCCGCCGGGTTCATCTCTTCGATGAGGATATTGTCCATGTTCCCGTGCGAGTCGTTTACGACGATGTCCGTCGCGCCGCCCGCCAGAGCGCCCTCGATGGCGGCATTGGCGTCGCCCGTCATCAGCCTGCGGAAGCGCTGATACTCGGCGGTGGTATAGTCGGTGTGGCTCTGGCTCACCACGCCCGTGATGCCTTCCATGTCTACAGAGATCAAAATTTTCATATTCTGCCTCAAGAGAGTTCAAAGTATGATTTGGATCAGCACCCGTAGTATATCAGATGTGCATAGATTTGAGTAATGTCTTGCCGGACCCGAGAGACAGAGCAACCCAGGCGCGAAGCGTGCCCGCTCGTGATCTTTGATCAACGCCGCTTGACATGGCGGCGGGGTCGTGCTAGAATAGTCGTTAGTAAGCTAACGCCGGAGTGTGTAGACTGACTACTGAGGAGGCTAAAGATGAGCAGTCTGGTCGAACAGTTGGGGACAGTAGGGTTCACGGAATATGAGGCCAAGGTCTATGTTGCTCTGCAGCGGTGCAGCCCGGCCACGGGCTATCAGATCGCCAAAGAGTCGGGCGTGCCCCGTTCGACGATTTACGAGGTATTAAGCAAGCTCATCGCGCGCGGCGCGGCGGTCACCCAATCGTTCGGCGATATGGTGCGCTATACTCCCGTGCCGCCAGACTTGCTCCTGGATCGGATGCGCCACGAGTTTGAAGATACCCTCGACGATTTGGCCGAAGGCTTTAAGCGCACGACGACCACGCCCGGCGCGCCCGGCCAGACCTGGAATATTGTCGGGCGCGACAACATCCTGGCCCAAGCGCGCCAGATGATCGAGCGGGCACAGAACGAAGTGGCGGTGGTGGTAGGCGACGGCGACGAACTGGACGAGTTGTCGGTCTGGCTGCAGCAAGCCCAGGCCCGCAAGGTCGCACTGAGGGTGATTTCGCCCGTGCCTTACGACGCAGGCAAGGTACCTGTGGTGGTACACTCGCAGGGGCCGCGTCTGCGCCAAGCGTTAGGGCACGGCCTGACGCTGGTCGTGGATGGGCGCGAGATATTGATCGGCGAAGTGGATCGGAGCGAGAGCGCCGTCTGGACGACGAATTCCTACGCGGTGGCATGGACGCTGTGGGGCTTACGGCAGGAGATGGCAGACAAACCTGCTCGCAAGCGCAAGCCCAAAGCTGCCGCATAGGGCAAGCGAACCCGTCAGCCGGTCAGCGCGATGTCAAACCGGAGTCAATTCGTCGGCGTTCACTGAGCCGATTGTGACCTATACTCTGCTCGTCCATCTGAATCGGCATAGAGAACAGTGCAAAGAAAACGCAAGGCCAAAAGCCAGGCGGGAAGAATAATGATCACCCAGATTTTCAAGAATCTATTTAGGCGCAAAACACGCACGCTGTTGACGGTATCGGGCATTGCCGTGGGCGTGGCGGCGATTGTGGCGCTGGGCGCGATGGGCGAAGGCCTGCGCACCGGCTACGTTTCGATGTTTTCGGGCAGTGGAGCCGACTTGGTGATGATACAGAAAGGCTCATTCGACATCACCATGAGCGGGGTGGATCAAGAGGTGATGGAGCAGGTGGCAACGCTGCCGGAGGTGCGCGCCGTCAACGGCATCGTCGTGGGCAATGTCACCGCGCCGGGCGCGCCATACTTTTTCATCTTTGGCTACGACCCCAAGGGGTTCGGTATCCAGCGCTTCAAGTTAGTCGAGGGACAGATGTTGGGGGCCGGGCGGAATACGGCTTTTACCAGCCGTGAGATGCTGCTGGGCAAGCAGGCGTCCGAGGCGCTCAAGCTCAAGGTGGGCGAAATCCTGCGGTTGCCTGGCGGGGGCTTTCGCATCGTCGGCATTTATGCCACCGGCAGCGGCTTCGAGGATGCGGCGGCGGTCGTGTCGTTGGCCGACGCGCAACAGTTGATGCTCAAGCATCGGCAGGTGGGAGCCGTTCAGATCAAACTCAAAGACCCCCGGCAGATCGAAACAGTGCGTGCCAAGCTGGAGCGCCTGTATCCCAAGCTGACGATTTCCCAGTCGTCGCAGGCGGCCAACCAGCAGCAGATGGTAACTTATATGCAGGGCTTTGCCTGGGGCATTGCGCTGCTGGCCGTCATTATCGGCGGGATTGGCATGATGAACACCGTGATGATGAGCGCGTTCGAGCGCACACGTGAGATCGGCACGCTGCGCGCACTGGGCTGGAGCCGGCAGCGGGTGACGGTGATGGTGCTGGGCGAAAGCGTCTCGCTGGGTGTGATTGGTGGGGCGCTGGGCTGCGCTCTGGGCGCAGCGCTGATCGCGCCGATGAGCCAAAGCGCGGCGCTCGCCGCCTTCATGCAGGGCAGAGTCACGCTGCCGTTGTTGGCGCAGGGCATGGTGACAGCAATGGTGTTGGGCGGCGTGGGCGGCCTCTACCCTGCGTGGTGGGCTTCCAAGCTTCTGCCGGTTGAAGCGCTTCGGTACGAAGGCGGCGCAGGTGCAGGGCGCAAATCGGAAGTTTCAAATGTCAAATTCCAAATCGGGGTGCGCAAGTCGGAAACATTGCGCTCACTTTGGAGCCGGCGCGGGCGCACCGCGATGACGGTCACGGGCGTCAGCATCGGCTTGATGGCGGTCGTGGCACTCTCCGGCATGGCGGACGGGATGGGACGCGAGATCACCAAGATGTTTGGCGCGGGTGAAGTGGATTTGATGGTGCGCCAGGCCGGTTCCTCCGACTTGGCCTACAGCGCGATCAACGAGCGCGTGGGCAAGCAGATCGCGGCGATGTCGGGCGTGGCAAGTGTGTCCGGCATGGTCGTCAGCGCGGTGATGATGGACAACAGCGATGTACCGTTCCTCTTCATCCTGGCTTACGATCCCCAGGAGCCATATTACCAGAGGCATTACAAAATCATCGAAGGACGCGGGCTGTCGGGCAGCCGCGAAATGCTCCTGGGCCGCCCGGCTGCCGACGTGCTCAAGGTGCGTGTGGGCGACACGGTGCGGTTGGGCGAGATGGGCTTTCGCCTGGTGGGCCTCTTTGAGACAGGCATCTCCTGGGAAGAAAGCGGCGCGGTTATTTCCCTGCGTGACGGCCAGGCGATCCTGGGCAAGCCGCGCCAGGTCTCGCTGTACGGCATCAAGGTCAAGGACCCGAGTCAGGTCGAAACCGTCCGGGCGCAAATTCGCGCGAGCATCCCTGAAGTGAATGCCGCGCTTTCTAGCGAGACGAACGAGATCATGCCGGAGATGCAGAACACGTACGCGATGGTGTGGGCCATCAGCGGGCTGGCGATCATCGTGGGCGGCATCGGCATGATGAACACGATGATCATGAGCGTGTTCGAGCGCACGCGCGAGATCGGCACGCTGCGGGCGTTGGGCTGGCGACGCAGGCGCGTGCTGGCGATGGTGCTCAAGGAATCGCTGGCGATCAGCCTGATCGGAGTCGCGGTCGGAATCGTATTGGCGATGTTACTGGGCGCGGCGATGCAGCAGATTCCAATGTGGGGAACCATGTTGGCTGTTGTCATCACGCCCGGCTTGTTGATGCAGACACTCATCATCGCGCTGGTGCTGGGCGCGGTCGGTGGGCTGTACCCCGCCTGGCGGGCGGGGAATCTCAGCCCGGTCGAAGCGCTGCGGTACGAGTGAGCAAGAGGCAGGAAGCAAGAAGTGCGTTAGGGATAGAGAAGTATGATGCTGGATACCGTGGAACAGTGGGTGCGTTGGATCGGCACGGCAGATACGTTAGTCACCCTGGCCATCGTGCTGTTCGGGCTGGCGCGCAGCCTCACCCGCCCGCGCGGGCGAGCGGTCGGCCGGGCAAACCAGATGCTGCGCGCCCCGACCTATGTCATCATCGGCATCGGCTACTTTGGCTTGTGGTACATCCTGTGGCGACCCGTCCCGCTGGCGCTCTCGATCCCGGTCCGGGGCGCAGCCCTGATCCTGGGCGCGCTGCTCCTCTTCCCTGGCCTGGCGCTGGTGCTGTGGGGTCGGCTGACCCTGGGCCAAATGTACAACGTCTCCAACGCGCTGGGCGCGCAGCTCTACGCCGATCACCGGTTGATCACGCACGGCCCCTTTGCCATGGTGCGCCATCCCATGTACGTGGGAGTCATCGTGGCCTCGTTCGGCGGCCTGCTGATCTACCGGACCTGGGCACTCGTCTTCGCCGTGACGACGTTTCTGGGCCTCACCATCCGCGCCCGCCGCGAGGAACAGGCATTAGCCGCCGAGTTTGGCGAGCAATGGCAGGCGTATTGCCGACAAGTGCCGGCCTGGATACCTCGCCTCCACTGGCGGTCGAGAGACTCTGCCCTTGGCCGTTAGTCAGGCGGCTAATGTCCGCTGTTTTGGGGGTAACCATACACCCTGGCATCTGGGCCGCGCCCTAGTGGTGTGCCATATTCCATTTTTCGGCAAGACGATAGGCGTTTTTCACTACCAACTCTGAGGAGGCCAACATGTCCGAGACTACTAACCAAGACCTGGGCGGCGTGGCTGAAACGCTGCTCATGACGCTCTACATCCGAGCAATGGAATCGCAGCGCCCGGACGCGCTGATCAAGGACGAGAAAGCCGTGGCGCTGGTCACGCAGATGAGCTATGACTTTGACCGGGTCAGGCAGGTCCATATGGACGAGGAGGACAAGGTGACAGTGATCCTGCGCAACCGGGAGTTCGACCGCTACGCGCGGGATTTCCTGGCCCGCCACCCGGAGGCGGTTGTGGTTCACATCGGCTGCGGCCTCGATTCTCGTTTCGAGCGTGTGGACAATGGCGAGGTCGAGTGGTATGACCTGGATTTGCCGGAGGTCATCGAGCTGCGGCGGAAGCTCATTGGCGGCGAGGGGAAACGCTATCACTTGCTGGGCTGCTCAGCGTTCGACAGCGCCTGGCTTGACGCGGTGGGCGCGCATCGGCCGCGTCCCTTTCTCTTTATGGCCGAAGGTGTCTTGATGTACTTTGAGGAGGCGCAGGTCAAGTCACTGGTGCTCATGCTGCGTGACCGTTTTCCAGGCGCGGAGCTGGTCATCGATGCGTTTTCGCCGTTCCTCATCCGGGCGAACAACCTCCGCCTGTCCATCACCAAGTTCGGCGCCCGCTATCACTGGGGGCTCAAACGCGGCCAGGAACTCGAACGCTGGGGCGATGGCATCCACCTGCTCGATGAGTGGGGGTACTTTGACCGGCCTGAGCCGCGGCTGGATCACATTCGATGGATGCGGCACATTCCGCTCCTGGCTAGGGTCTTGCGCATTTACCACTACCGTCTTGGAAAGGCAGCAGGGTGAAAAGACCTTTTGCGAACAAAGAGGAGGGCGGCATGTCCGAGACTGCGAACCAAGAACTGAGCGGCGTGGCTGAGACCTTGCTCATTACCCTCTACATCCGGGCCATAGAATCACAACGCCCCGATGCCCTGATCAAAGACGAGAGGGCCGAGGCACTGGTCCGCCAGATGGATCAGGGTTTTTTGCAAAGCAAGCTGGCCAAAATCGAAGACTACAGCGCCATACCATCCTTCATGCAGGTCGCTATCATCCTGCGCAGCCGGGAGTTCGACCGCCACGCGCGGGATTTCCTGGCCCGCCACCCGGAGGCGGTTGTTGTCCACATCGGGTGTGGCCTCGATACCCGCTTCGGGCGTGTGGATAATGGCCGGGTCGAGTGGTACGACCTGGATTTGCCGGATGTCATCGAGCTGCGCCGGAAGCTCATCGGCGGTGAAGGGGAACGCTATCATTTGCTGGCTTGCTCAGTGTTCGACAGCGCCTGGCTGGACACGGTGAGCGCGCATCACCAGCGCCCTTTCCTATTTTTGGCCGAAGGTGTTTTCATGTACTTCGAAGAAGTGCAGGTC
>Ga0315279_10001261_pt1 | contig 42884 bp, 36 predicted proteins | sample YL17G06_20_MG_FD_203694 | JGI IMG/M metagenome (GOLD analysis project Ga0315279, IMG submission 203694) | Sediment microbial communities from Yellowstone Lake, YNP, Wyoming, USA - YL17G06_20 | ecosystem: Environmental > Aquatic > Freshwater > Lake > Sediment | place: USA: Wyoming | collected...
AGAAATATCTGGCAATCTATGTTGTGATGTTTGAATGGAAACACAATCTCAAGTGTGTCAATGCCGGTTTCTTGAGAGCCATAATGATACCCAATTTCACCTTAAAACCGATATGAGCCACCCGATTAATTATTTAATGTTCATAAGTCGTGGGCTTCTTGCTTCTCACGTTCCGCCGAGTGACGGAAGAAAAGAGCAACGGAAGAACAGAATCACGTTCCGCCGTGCAACGGAAGAACAGAAACGAGGGGCTAAACTTCCTCAATCTGGCGAAGCTGAGAGAATCTTATATCCAGTCCCAAGCGAAAGCTGGGACTGAAGCTCGTTGGTTTTACGATTCGAGGATCATAATATAAAGAAATTTGTTTTTTTTCATGGTATTGTCCTTACTTAATCGTTAATATCAAGCTAAAAATGGACAATTATGGTGAAGATGATTAGAAAAGTACCGATTATTGTAGGATAAGAAAAGATGGTGCCGGAGGCGAGATTTGAACTCGCACAAGCTAATGCCCGCTAGCCCCTCAAGCTAGTGTGTCTACCAATTCCACCACCCCGGCGTTGCAATCTGTATTATACAAGAGAATTCTGATAATGTCAAGCCACTTTTTATTCTGGAGTGCGATTCCTTTTTTAGGTAAAATAACGATTGACTAAGAAATAGGATAAACCACGAAGACACGAAGAGAAATGATTAAAGATTAGAAGATTGAAGATTAGGAAATCTGATATAATACCATTTGCCAATTGAGATCTAACATTGAAAGGGCAACCGCAAGGGATTGCCCCTACAATTAAATGTAATATTTGAATTGGAAATTGATATAAGTCTTATCTTTAATCTTGAATCTTAAATCCTTTAGTCAGGTACTGGTTGTAAATATTATCCTTATATGTTATAATACATTGTGGAAATGGGGTTATCGGTATTTATGATCAATATTGAGAATGACGTAGCGATGAAGATAAGGGAAATGCTGGAACAGGTTGAAGTTAATAATCTTTCGGAATACGCCTGTCTTAGCTCCAGAACCAAAGGAAGGCGGGTGCCGTTGGTAAAGTGCGAAATACGCACAGAATTCCAACGAGACAGAGATCGGATACTCCATTCTAAATCTTTTCGACGTCTCAAGGACAAAACTCAGGTATTTCTTTTTCCCACAGGTGATCATTACAGGACAAGGCTTACTCATACGCTTGAAGTCTCACAGATTGCAAGGACAATATCAAAATCCCTACGACTGAATGAGGATTTGACAGAAGCCATTGCTCTTGGTCATGATCTTGGTCATACACCATTTGGTCACGCTGGTGAATCCGCAGTAAATGATGTAGTCACTGGTGGTTTTCGTCACAATGAACAAAGCCTTCGTGTCGTTGAGGTGCTTGAACGTGATGGTGAAGGGTTGAATCTGACGTATGAAGTGCGTGATGGCATACTCCGACATACCAAAGGTCGTGAAAGTATGATGTCCAAAGAGAACACTCCTTCCACTCTGGAAGGTCACGTAGTCAGAGTTGCAGACATAATAGCTTACGTCAACCACGATATTGAAGATGCTATCCGTGCAAGTATGATACAGCAAAATAATCTGCCAGAGGAATATGTCCGTCTGGTAGGAAATTCGCATGGTTCCAGAATTGACTGCATGGTTAAGGACGTGATAAAGAATAGTTTGGGTTCTTCTGAGATCAGAATGAGTGAGGATATTTTATATGCAACAGAGGGTTTGAGAGACTATCTTTATAATGAAGTTTATACCCGTAATGAGATAATTGACGATATTCGCAAGGCAAAAAAAGCACTAAAAGAGCTATTTTTCTACTTCATTGAAAATCCTCAAGCTATTCCAGAAAACTTAATAAAAATTGCTGGCGATAATATAGAAAGGGCTGTTTGTGACTATATAGCTGGTATGTCAGACAAAATGGCACTGAATAAATATCAGGAATTATTATTACCCCAACCATGGAATGAGTAAAAAAGTTATCATGAGACAGAATCTAATTTGTAATTTTATTATCATCAATGTGTTTATATCTTTGCTAGTCACAGTGGGTTCTGTCTCTGCAAGCTATTTTCAGGATACAGGATTGTTGGATATTCCAACAGCTTACGTGATGGATAATGGTATATTCAATGCGGGAGTCAAGACCTCGATACGGCACGAAACAAGGGAAGAGATAATTGTCAGAATAGATTTTGGTTTACTCAATTTCGCTGAACTCGGCGTTGCAGGGATAAGATTGGATGCTAAAGATTATCTGATGTGCAATGCTAAGGTGCTTTTGGCTCGTGAATCGGGTGTTTTACCCGAATTTGCAGTTGGTATGGATAATCTTGGTGAAAAACTACAAGATTATGACTTGTCTTTTTATGCTGTGATTAGTAAGCAATTTAATCTGCCCTTTATACATATTATTAGTGGTCACCTTGGGGTTGGGAATAAGCGTTATATATATGATGAATCCATAGGCAAATATTTACACGGTGCATTTCTTGGTTTAAGCAAAGAATTAGTATTAACGTCTCGAAACATTCGCCTGTCATTGATGGGAGAAGTAAAAGGAAATAATGTAAATGCCGGGTTAAAATATACAATGAATAGTGGATTGATCGTCAATTTTGCTGCCGAGGGGTTGAATTCTAAGGCTAAGAATATTATTTATCATGTTGGGATAGGGTTTACAAACGCACAGATGATAAAGGATATTGCTCAAAGTATTGAGTTAGCCAAACAGGCTGTGAGGATAGCTAATGAAGCCAGCTCTGAGTCTAATGCAAAATAAAAAAAATTACGAATATTCTTGACATCAGAAATCACTTTTGATAAACTAAGAAAAGCTGGTCAATAACCCCGCGCATAAATGCGGGTGCTTGTGGTGAAATATAGACACAAGCCTTTGTTGACTAGCCTAAGTCTTTTCTGTTCTTCCGTTACTCGGCGGAACGAGAACTGACTACGTTGTTTTGGTCATAACACCTACGAATATTCAGTCTAGTTTGTAGCTCTGTTGTCTAATATTAAAAACTCTGAGTGGTAGGAGTGGTGTGTTAGGCGTGACAAGCCATTACAACATTGGCGAAGACTGCTAACCTGTTTGGTAGTTCAGGGCAAGCTTTATTTTAACTTGTGTAAAAACTGCCATCTTACATTTAACATTAGAGGAGAAGGCAATTCCTCTCCACGCATAAATGCGGGGGTATCCTTGCCGAAATGAGCGATGGGATTGATCCATTAATTTTTTGTATTAATAAAAAGAATATTTTAACATAAGCATTTTTGAAAGGGGGTGGAGAGGAATAAACGAGCTATTTTAAGGTAAAAGCCTTGTATAGTAGTTCGATTCTCCTTTTAGTGTGATTGAGGTTGATTATTTAAACCTTATGGTGCAAGCTTGAATACTGGAAGGATTAAAACTTTCAGTAAGTATCTCGAAATCATTTAACGTAGTTTTCGAGAATTTTTTACTAATATCAAAGCGAGGAGGATAAGCAGAAATGAGAAAAGCACCTTTATTTATGATGGTGATCTGTTTGCTATTGAGTTTCGTATTAATGAGTTGTGGCGGATTTGTGAAGAAAGATGAGCTTGAGAAACAACTTTCAGGTCAAAAGATGGACCTTGAACAAAAGGTTCAGCTTGCGCAGGATTCTGCCGCAACAGCGAATGACAAAGCAGAAAAAGCTTTATTGGCTACCAATGGTATAGATAAGATGAAAGAGGATATCCTTGCGTCAGTTGATAACAAGATTGACTCCGCTATGGTTTCCTCTAAGGGTGATACGGACAAGTATAGCGCAGAGTTCCAGCGTATTGCCCAAGAAGCCTCCAGTAAGGCAGTTGCCGAAGCCAATGCTAACGCAATGGCGGAAGATGAAAAAGTAAAAATGATGGCAAAGGAAGCCGCCGATAAGGCTATGAATGCGGCGATGGAAGCTGATAAAAGGGCACAAGAAGCGGAAAAACAGGCTGAACTTGCAAAGCAACTTCCTGTAACTTCTGAACCAACAGTGTTTACTGTCTACTTCGACCCCGGTAAGATCAATATAAAAGCAGAGGGTGAAGCAGAATTAGAAAAAGCTGCATCTATGATCAAAGAAAATCCCAATGCAGTTATCAAGGTTGAAGGAAATGCTGACAATACTCCGGTCGTACGTAGCAAATATCGTAACAACTGGTTATTATCGCAAGCCAGGGCTGACGCTGTAAAAAAATATCTAGTTGAAAAACTTGGTATTCCAGAAGATAGAATAAAGCAATCAGTTGGTAATGCTGATTATAAGCCAACTGCTCCTAATGATAAAAAGAGTAAATGGGAAAACAGACGAGTTGAAGTGCTTATAATTCGTTAATACCTTTTTCCAGCTAATGATTGAGGTCATTATACCGAAAATAAATCGGTATAATGACTTTTAGGAGGCAAAGATATTCTCTCCGTTTTTTCTTTTTCCTACAATTCCAAGCTCACAGATTCAGATGATTCTGGCTTTCCGATTAAGGGATTTCGTCAGAACAAAAATAATTTACTATCCAATTGCCACTCTAATTTCATTTATTCTCCTTGTGAAAATTCCGTTCTCGATTATGAGAAGATTTCAAATATCCATGAAGCTATGATTAATCCTGTCTGCTTTCTCTGTCTGATAAAAGTGGAAATTTTGGAATCAGGATAACTATGGCACAGTCTTTAGAGTTATTATTTGGCTAAATTATTTATAGCGTTATATTAATATTATAGAAGGAGGAATACAAAAATGAAAGTCCGTAAAGCAATTATACCAGCGGCTGGTTTGGGTACAAGGTTTTTGCCCGCAACTAAATCACTTCCTAAAGAGATGATCCCGATTGTTGACAAACCGGCAATTCAATATATTGTTGAAGAGATCGTTGGTTCTGGAATTCGGGATATTTTGATTATAACTGGACGAGGAAAAAGAGCCATTGAAGACCATTTTGATAAATCCTTTGAACTGAACGAGGTTCTTAAAGAAAAGGGAGACCACGAAAGCCTTGAAACGTTAGAAGAAATCGAGGAAATGGCGGATATTCATTATTTGAGGCAAAAGGAAGCGTTGGGAACCGGTCACGCAATATTGAAAGCCCGCTATCACATAGCAAATGAACCTTTTGCTGTATTATATGGAGATGACCTTGTTATTTCTGAAGTTCCCTGCATTAAACAATTAATGGATCTTTACGAGAAATATAATTGTTCGATATTGGCGGTACAGGAAGTACCAATGGAAAAAGTCAGTAGTTATGGTATAATAGCAGGTACAAGTGTGAACGGTGAAGCTTATCTAGTTGAAAAGCTTGTTGAGAAACCCGATCCCAAAGATGCACCGTCGAATCTGGCTTTTCTTGGGCGCTGTGTGCTTGATCCGGCGATCTTTGATGTTCTTGAGAAAACGGAACCTGCGAAAAACGGAAAAGAAATACAGCTTACAGATGCGATTCAGGAATTAGCGAAAACAAAAGCTGTTTATGCACGCAAGATCGAAGGAAAATGGCATACTGTTGGAGACCCTTTATCTCATCTAAAGACAACTATTGAGTTCGCTCTAAAGCGAAAAAAGATTAGTCCAGAACTGAGATCCTATATTATTGATCTTGGTAATAAGCTTTCCTCAGAACCACATGAATTCATTGTGGAGCAAGAAGATTCTCGTTCCGCCGAGTAACGGAAGAATCCAGACAAGAGTGAGTAGTAATTGATGGTAGACATTCATTGCCATGTTCTTCCAGATATAAATGGGTGAGGACTTTGATAGATATGAACCGTTGCCTTATGAACCAAAGAAAAAAAGCTTGAGAGATATGTTATTCGGAAAGAAAAAGAAAACTTAAGAGTAATGGGTAATGAGTAAAAAGTAACGAGTCTCTTGTATCCAGAAAATTCGTGTAATTTGTTTATTTATGAAATTCGTGATTAAATTTTGCATTGTTAGGCTAATTGGGTGAATAATTTGAGAATACTAGGATTGGATGTTGGGGAAGTTTTGATTGGTGTTGCTGTCAGTGATCCTTCGGAGATAATAGCTCAAGGATTAGATTCTATAAGACGAGTGAATCTGAAAAAAGACGCAGAAACTATAAAAAACCTTGTAAATGAGCACGAAACGGGCAAGTTAGTGGTTGGTTTGCCAAAAATGATGAGCGGAGAAATAGGTATACAGGCACAGAAAGTTTTGGCTTTTGTTGAATCGCTAAAAAAAACAATTGAAATTCCCATTATCATGTGGGATGAGAGATTGACGACTGTTTCTGCCAATAGAGTCTTGATAGAAGCAGACATGAGCAGAAAAAAGAGAAAAAAAGTTGCTGATAAATTGTCTGCAATACTTATACTTCAAGGGTATCTGGATAGTCATGGATAAGAAAAATTCAACATATAAAAAACTCAGGCACTACAAACGGCATATAATTCGATTGTGTAAAGTCATATTTAATATTCATGATGCAGATCTGCTTGGATCAAAGAATAAACTTCATCCGATGGTTTCTGACTTAAAGTCGAATGTATCAAGGACTGGAACTGTAACAACATTAGTTATTCTATATGCGTTTGGTACATTGATCTTTTTTTCTTGTATATTTCAGTTACTTTCTCCGGTCGGAGGAAATACGATAACGAATGATGTGATTCGTGTCAGCCCGGGTATGAACATAGCAAAAGTAGGCTCATTGTTGTCAGAGAAGGGATTTGTCCGGAGTCAATTTGTTTTTCAATTGACTGGAATATTAAGCGGGACAAGCCGATCTTTGAAAGCTGGAGATTATGCGATCAATACTGGTATGAGCCTTATGGATATTCTAAAAAGACTTGTTTCTGGAGAAACTATTCTACATAAATTCACTATTCCGGAAGGATTTACTATAAAAGAAATTGCAAGAATGTGGGAAGAATCTGGATTCGGTACTTCAGCTAAATTCCTTGAGACTACAAGCGACCCTTCGCTACACAATAAATATGGAATAAGTTCAGATAGTCTCGAGGGTTATTTATTCCCTGATACTTATATGTTTCCAAGTGGTATATCAGAAAAAGAAGCTATAGAGACAATGTTGAATCAATTTGTTAAAGAAGTGTCACCTGTTATAACTAAGAATACATCTGGATTTAGCTTTTCTCTTCACGAAATAATAACATTAGCGTCTATTGTCGAAAAAGAGGCAAGAGTAGAAGAAGAGAGACCGATAATATCAGCAGTTTTCCATAATCGTTTGAAACTAGATATGAAGTTGGAATCGTGCCCAACAGTTTTATATGGTCTGGATTATCCTGATAGAAAACTGACTTATGACGACCTGAGAAATGCAAGCCTTAAATGTAATACTTACGTATATAAAGGACTTCCTCCCGTCCCGATATGCAATCCGGGGATTAAGTCAATTATTGCGGCAATCAATCCTACTAATGATAATTTTTTATATTTTGTTGCTAAAAATGATGGAACTCATTACTTTACACAAAACTACAACGACTTTCTTAGTGCCAAAAGAAAGTATCAAGGCACTTAAACAAAGATATGAGTTGGAGGGACAATGAATTCTCAAAGAACTATTGCAAAAGAAACTACAATATCTGGGATTAGCTTACATTTAGGACTGGATACTCATTTGAGATTCATGCCAGCAGAATCCAACTCGGGAGTAATTTTCATTCGTACTGACCTTGCTGAAAGACCACAGATTCGGGCATATCCCGATAATACAATCACTGGATTTGCCCGACAGACTTGCATAGGTAGTCAAGTCGTCAATATGCACACTATCGAGCATGTTATGGCGGCATTGGCTGGGCTTAATATTGATAATATTATAATAGAATCAGATACTCCAGAACCTCCAGCAGTAGATGGAAGCGCACTTCCTTTTGTTGAAGCCTTGCAGAATGCTGGTATCGTAGAACAAAACGTTCCTCGACAAGAAATTCAGATTACTGAGGCTATTTCAGTTAGGGACAAAGACAAGGAACTGGTAATAACACCCGCTGACAAGTGCAGAATTACTTACGTTTTTAAGCAAGATAATCCTGTGGAAACAATGCAAATATTTTCTGTGGAATTTAATGAAGAATCGTTTGTGAATGAAATAGCTTCTGCGAGAACATTCTGCTTTCGCAGTGAAATTGAGCTATTGAAGTCAAGAGGACTGGGCAAAGGCGGAAGTAATGAGAACGTGGTTGTGATTAACGATGATGGGAATCCTGACCAGCCATTGAGATTAGAGAATGAAATGGCAAGACACAAGATCCTTGACATTATAGGCGACCTTTATCTTCTTGGTAATATTCCAAACGCACACATAATGGCAATCAGATCAGGTCATGAGCTTAACGTAAAGCTCGCACGAAAAATATCTGAATTGCATCAAAGGAACAGTATAATGAGCAATAACCAAACTACATTACCGTTGGACATAAATGAAATAAAACGCATATTGCCACATCGTTATCCATTCCTCCTTGTTGATCGTGTATTAGAACTGGAGGAAAATAAAGCTGTTGGAATAAAAAACGTGACAGCTAACGAGGAATTTTTTCAGGGTCATTTTCCTCAACAACCTATAATGCCGGGTGTACTTCAGGTTGAGGCACTTGCACAGCTTGCTGGCATCCTGTTATTTCACAACAAGAAAGATGATGGTTCATTGGGTTTTTTCAGGGCAATCGAGAACGTCAAGTTCCGTCGTCAAGTAGTTCCGGGTGACCAGTTGAAGTTGGTAATCCAGCTTGATCGCAAAAAGAGTGGAATAGCAAAATTCAGTGGTCAGATATACGTCAATGACCAGATAATAACTGAGGCAAAATTCACAATAGCATATTAATTTTAGTAATCATTAATAAATGCTTTTACAGCAACAATTGTTTTTTTAGTGCAAAAGAGGTAAACCATGAAAATTCATGAAACCGCTATAATTCACCCTGGAGCTAATTTGGGTGAGGATGTTGAGATCGGACCATATAGCATAATTGAAGATGAAGTGAAAATCGGAAATAGAACCAAGATTGGACCTTATGTACATGTAAAGAAATGGTCTACTATTGGGGGAGATTGTCAAATCTATGAAAGCGTTGTTATAGGCAGTGAACCCAAAGACCTTAAACATAAGCCGAACGATAGAAGTTATGTCATTATAGGTGACAGAAACGCCATTCACGAATATACATCCATTGCAAGAGCAACATCCGCTGAAACAATAACTGAAATAGGGAACGACAATCTTCTGATGGCTTACGTACACGTTGCCCACGACTGCATTATTGGAAGCAATACGATCCTTGCCAGCTTTGCGACTCTTGGCGGACACGTGATCGTTGAAGATAAGGCTATTGTAGCGGCGCAATCGTCCATACATCAATTCGTTAGAGTAGGTACGCTAGGGTTTGCAGGCGCATGTGCGAAGATAGTTCAGGATGTCCCTCCATATATGATTGCCGACGGATATCCTGCAATCGTTCGATGTTTAAATACCGTTGGGCTGATAAGAAACGGTATATCATCAGAAAAACGACTTCTGTTAAAAAGAGCATTTAAGATATTATTCCGATCAAAACTTAATAGATCGCAAGCAATAGAAAGAGTGCGGAAAGAATTGGAAATGTGCGAAGAGATTGAGTATCTGTTGAACTTCATTGAATCAAGTAAAAGAGGAATTGCAATTTGAAGATCGGTGTGATCGCAGGTTCAGGTAATCTGCCAGTGATTCTGACTCAACAGATAAAAAGCACGGGTAAGCAAGTGCTTGTGATTAGCATTACCAAAGATGCTAACGAGTCTTTGAAAACTCTGTCATCCGAATTCTATGAGCTAGGTGTAGGGCAGATCAAGAAAATTATCAACACTCTGTTAGAATCCGAAGTTGGCGAGATATCTATCATCGGAAAAATATCAAAAGACGTTCTCTTTAATCCACTACACCTTGACACAAAGGCTATCATGATACTGTGCAAACTCAAAGATAGAAGTGATGCCTCTATATTTTCGGCTGTTGCTGAAGAAATTGAATCGTCCGGAATCAAATTAATTGATCAAAGAACTTATCTTGGTAGCTTACTTCCAGAAAAGGGTATTTTAACGAAATATAAGCCTTCAAAATCGCAATTACGTGATGTGGAATATGGTATGTCTTTGGCAAGAAATGTTTCGGAATTGGGTATCGGTCAGACGGTCGTAGTCAAAGAGAAGATAATATTGGCAGTCGAGGCTATCGAAAGCACAGACGAAACCATACGTCGTGGTGGAAAATACTGTAATGGCGGTGCGGTAATAGCTAAGGCTTCAAAATCCGATCAAGACTTTCGTTTTGATGTTCCTACTGTAGGTCCAGATACTATTGACGTACTCATAGAATCCAGAGCATCTGTTCTAGCTATCGAATACGGAAGGGCTTTCCTCATAAACCCGGAATTAACTATCCGAAAAGCTGACGAAGCAAAGATAGCTTTGATAGTTGTGTAACATCAATTATTATGAATGATCCAAAGATAATGATGGTCGCAGGGGAAGCGTCTGGTGATTTGCACTGCGCAAAGCTTGCAGAGAAACTCAAAGAACTCTATCCAAACCTTACTCTATTTGGTATGGGTGGAAAGCTGATGGCACAGGTGGGTGTACAGTTAGACTATGACATATCTGATCTGTCAGTCATGGGTATCACAGAGGTTCTTGGCAAGCTTCCACTCATCATAAGCAGGCTAAAAGGGCTGAAATCGCTCATTAATCAACGTAAGCCTGACGCCATTGTGTTTGTTGACTTCCCCGATTTCAACTTACGCTTACTTCCATTCGCACACAGTCGAAAAGTACCAATTATATATTATATCCCACCAAAAGCATGGGCATGGCGCAGGAAAAGGGCTTACGTGCTTGCAAAATACACTTCTGTAATAGCGTCCATATTCCCTTTTGAAGCCAAAGTCTATAAAGAAGCCGGGGCAAACGTCCATTACGTTGGTCATCCCCTGATGGATATTGTGAAACCATCATTTAGCAAGGCAAAGGCTTATGAAAAATTTCATCTTGATCCGAACAAACCCATCATTGGTCTTATGCCCGGGAGTAGAATAAAGGAAATAAAGAAACTTCTAGGGATCATGATTGATTCGGCTAGAATAATAAAATCTGAGATTCCAGATTGTCAGTTTATCCTGCCAGTAGCACACACCATTTCCCGTGAAATGATTCCAACTCATACAGATCCGCTAATTACAATAATTGACAGCACTGATGTTTATAACATGATGAGCATAACTGACCTTGTAATCATGGCTTCGGGAACTGCAACCCTTGAATCCACATTTATGATTGCACCTATGATTGTGATATATAAGGTATCAAGCTTATCGTATGCTGTGATAAGCAGACTTGTCAATCCAGAGGTTAAATCTACAACTTTACCGAATATTATCGCCGGGAAGATGATAGTTCCTGAGTTACTTCAGGATAAAGCATCTGCTGGAAACATATCAGAAATAGCGATCAGAATGCTGAAAAATCCTGATGAGTTAGAGAATCAGAGAAATGAACTAAAGAAGGTGCGCGATCAGATGGGTGAACCCGGCGCTGTCGAGAGAGTTGCTCACTTAGTTATTGATACAATTTCCATGAAAAATGAATCGTCTCAAAAAAGAGATTAAATAAAACCGATAATGCTCAAATTTAACGACATATAGAATATGGATATTGGAAAATGGGTAGCAAAAAGGATGATTGATCTCTTTGAATCAGGCCAACAACAGCAAGTACGAACGCAAAAAAAGTTGTTGACAAAATAATAAATATATGGTATGGTATCTTAGTCTTATTATATCGAGAAAACCACGATCCTAGCCTCTAGGTTTGGGGAAAAAGGTGTCTGATGTTGCTTCAACGTCAGTATTTCTTTGCTTTTTCGTACATTTTATGCTATAACTACGCCTGATGTAGGGTTTTAGTAAATCATAAGGCTGCTGTGCAAGTCTGCTGTGTAAAACCAATGATGATGCGGATTTAGATGGAGGTAGATATAGAATTCTTTTTTCTTTTTTGTGGCTTTTGAACATTTCTTTGTAATTGACCACTTGGCGTTGGAACAATAAAAACTGGAATTTTATTTAAGAAATTTATAAAAAAAGTGATAAATTAAAGTTTTTTATTTGGCTAACTGCGTGGTTAGCAATATTTTTTCATAAAAATGTCAGAAAAGTGTCAGATTTTTGTCACTTTAGGCTGACTGAACTAAATGTCAAGGGGAAAATATTGACTCTCTCTGAGCAGAATTCCCCTGGATTCCCGATTAGCGTACGTTGAAACAGTCAAATGTTATAGGCTCGCATCTCACACTTTATACCGAGGAGGTAGACTACATGATCAGCTATAAAGTTAGAGGAACAACTTCTGTAATCGTTACAGTGACTATTTCTGTTTTCTTAATGCTTTTAGGATTTGCTTCTGCACCATTATGATAATAATAATTGAGTAAAGAGGGTATTATTATCTTGCAGTCAGTAATTTCTGGTATGGATTTTGCATGTAGATTCGGATTGAAGGAAAAATTGACTTTTGGACAATAATGCAATAAATTCTGGTTAGAAAATTGCATCTTTCTTTGCGTATGCAACAACATAATTGTCGTAAACGCCGAATTGATGGTTTTCTTTCTCCATATTGTCCCAAAGTCAACCCTTTTTCTTGTAGCCCATACCTACGCAAAATCCATACCAGAAATTACTGCTTGCAGTAATTAAATATTAGATAATTCAAATCATTAATGGAGGATTACGATTATGCAGAAGCTAACTGTTACTACACTCAAAGGTTTAATCGAGGAATACAAATTAAAAGGTATTCCTACAGATGACTTGGAAAAAAAGTTAAAGTCACTCGAGGATGAAGCTGACAAAGTAAAATTGCTGAATCCAGTTCCTAAGGATTATCAGCGTACTGATGAGAATCCTGATGGAAGTCGTACAATAATTTTCTCTACAATACCAATTGATCAAAATATTAATAAAATTTCTAAGCAATTTCATAAAAAAAAATGATTAATCTTTAAAATTGTCGGCATGGTTCACTGTTATGGTAACACTTTTTAATAACTAAACAGAAAATAACCACAGATTAACACAGATAGACACAGATTCTTAATATCAGTGTTAATCTGTGTCCATTTGTAACTTATGAAATTGTTACCTTAAATTTGTTAGAAAAATGAACCATGCCAAATTGCCTATTGCGGTAGCAGTTTATTAAAGGAGATCGTATGCCTGAATTTTGTTTTAATTCTAATACTCATCTTCATCCTAAATTTATCAAACCAAAAGAATTTAAAGAGTTCGAAAAATTTATTGTAACGCAATGTACATCAACACCGAAGGATCTCAATTGGCTTAAAAAGGTTATCTACGAATGGGATGACAATGTCAGACATCTAGGTTACTGGATGGCTAATTTTGACGTTGTTAATGATGTTATAGTCGAGATTAATGCTGTAATTGTATTGAATCTCTTCTACCTCCGCACTCTTGAGGGACTAAAACAGACATTTTCCCATGAATATGGTCACCACTGGACATTATCTTACTTTGCAAAAAGTAATAATATTGAAAAGTTAAATAAGGTTCGCCTTCCCAAAGAATACTATATAGAACGTGGATTAGATTGTGGATTATATAATCCTGGATATAAATCTGACGACGATTCTTGGTTTTTCACTGATAAGGAAGTAATCGCTGAAGATTATCGTGTTTTGTTCTCTCCGTACGATGATAAACATAAAATGGATAATGACAATAATAAACTAGAAAAGCCTTCTATGAATATTGCTGATTTTATTTGGAATCTGGCAAAACCTTCCAATTGTTGGTAACCATAACGCCTTTCAGTTAGATGTCTATAGCGATTTTTCAGAAGAGAAAGCGATACATCTGCCTATCAAGATAATTCGACAATATTAAATGTAGGTTGGATTGAGGAACGAAACTCAACTACAGTTCTTCTAATCTTTAAATCTTGGAATATTAGAATCTGTACCAGCGGATAAGTGCCATGAAGATGGCAAAGCACATCAATATAACAAGCGCAGGTAAGGTCTGTCTATAAACTTTCGCATAGCTTGCCTTAAAATATTTTTGTGTTACCGAAAAGCATAGATGAGTCGGAGACGCAAGAACACCCACATACCCACTTACGTACGCCAGCATAATGAGGTTAAAATCTACCGAACCGCTTGAGATTATGAAAGGTAAAAGCAATGGAAACGTCAATCCCACATATCCGATTGTAATGCCAGTTATAAAACCTGTTATCAATGGTAGCAAGATAACGAGCAGAAAATACGGGACATTATACTCCAGAAAAGCATTTGAAACAAGCTCTATTGCCTTGCTGTTCTCAAGCACAGCTTTGAAAACCATAACGCTGAATATCAGTAGCAGAATGTCGTATTTTAGGCTTTTTCTGATAATTTTTTTAAGCAAGGGTGGTTTTATCTTGTTTACAATGATGATCAATATAATGGATATTGCTATGGATATGGCAAGATTTAACTTGGCAACAATGGGAAGCATAATCGCTATTAATATAGGCAAAACACCATTCAGCACGACCCTTACGTCTTTGCCGGTTGCCTTATCTACGTTTGCCCTTTCGCTTTTTAACCGTAATACAAACATAATGAAACCAAGTATGAAAACAAAGATCATAATTGGTAAGTTAAGTAAAAACAGATCTTTAAACGTAATCCCAAGAATTGCCACAGCCAGTATAGGTCCGGGATAAACGGGATTCAAATACTCCGTTATGTGTCTGAACCAATAATTGATGACAAGTTTTTTCTCTGGTTTTAACCCTAACCTGCTTCCTAGCTCTTCAACGAATGGCGCTGAAAGCATCGCCCCTGATGGCGCAGGCACAAGACCTATCATAAACGGCAAAGATATGATAACGAACCGCATATCCCCAATTAGTTTCTCAAGAGACACGAGCATATTGCTCAGAATACCAGATTCGGTTAGCAGGTTACTCAGGTAAAAGACAAACAAAAAAGCAACCATAAGGGTTAATACGTTAAGGTTCGTCAAAGTTGAGTAAAAATCAGAGAATATACCCATGCCATGATGGAATAAGAGTCCAGTCAAAACACTTCCAGCCAGAAGTGCATAGAAAAGCTCTATCTTAAATGCAGTTACAGCGATGATTAATATTAATATTGAGGCAAGTTTTAGTATTTCAATCATTATTTGGATTCCTTAATCCTTTGTTGTTTAATCTTCTCAACTATTGCGTCAACATTCATTCCTTCAAATATTTTATGTCGTTCTTTCGTATAGTCTCCACTTCCCATATCAAATTGCTGCAAAAATCGTATCATACCTACTGGTCCCAATTCTCGAATAAGGGCTTCCATGCCAGCTTTGCGAATTTGCTCTAAGGTCATTTTGCTTGTATCTATCATTTATATACCTCCTTCAACCATTCTTAAATTAAATAAATATCTTGTAATTCACTATTCCCATAACAGGACCCACAATCGCCCAAATACTGCCTATTACGTAGTCGCCAAGTATCAGACCGAGAAAGAACGGGATTGCTTTACGGTGCATACCCATTCCGCCCTGTTTCAGTATTATATATTTTATCAGCCAGCTTATGAAAAATGCAAACCAGAAGTAGTCCATAGCAAAACTGATCGCAAGGGCATATCCTGCCGGATGCAGTGGCCACCAGAAAAAACGCATTCTTAAAAATGTCATTACGAAAGTGCTTACCAATCCAATACCCATGACAGATGTACCAGTCCAGTCGGTAAGTGTAGGGTTGACCATCCAGCGTTGAAGCCTGTTGAATGCCTCCCACCCAAGCCACGACTTAAAACCACCTGCGGCGGCATTTCCACCGTAACGATATGTTATATCGAGATTTGACCAGTAAGTTGCGATGAAGCCTACAAATACCGCAAGGATCATTGCACCCAATAATTTTGTATTGCTCATCTTTGCAGATTCTGACATTTTGAAAGCCTCGATCTGATTCGGCATTGGATGATTTCTGTTGCACCTGTTGAACCAGTAGAACATAGACATCATTGTTAAGTTCCCCGGACTCATTCGCCGTGTTCCGACTATGGATGCAAGCATGTCGTGAGGGTTCACAAAGTATATCTCGTGAGGTGCGCCGAACTCAGCTCGTACCCGTGCAATTGCCAGTGACAAAAGGAAGAATATGCCAAAGAAAGCAAATATCACAGCCATGCTCATACCTGCAAGGTGACAAAAGACAACAATAATCGTTAATGACAGTACCGCACATATAACAGCCCATCTATATGGTAACGGTTCGTTTGAGTCATCTATATCTTTGCCAAGTCCAACGAGTTTTTTGAATACATCCAGAATATGCCTTCTTGTAACCCATAACGCCACTAAAGCTAACGCTATCCATGCGCCTGACGCTTGCTCATTAAAATAAGGGAACCTTGAATCACGCAAACCCAGTGCGCTTCCGAGTATCTTCTCAACCAACCTGAATACAAAGAAAAACCAGCACGAGAACGAAAGGTCAAGCGGTAAAAAGAAAGCCAGACCTATCGCAAACGGATACATAGATATATTCGTTCCAGCAATTGCATTCCAGGGTTTTTCGGTGAAGTAATGTCCAATATCATATTGTTTTACCCAGCTTATGTATGGGACAGCGGGAAATATGTAATGCAATCCATTAATTGTGGCAATAAATCCAGCTAAACTAAAACCTATCCACATTACTTTGTTGGTGAAGAATTCAAGCTTACCATTTCGCTGATAGGTCATACCAAGTGGTAGCTGTATGATCGGGAAGGCTAATTTTTCTTCGTGAGTCCATCTTTTTCTAACGATAATCGTCATGCACATCAGGAACATGATCAAAGCAGAGAAGAATATACCCCATGTTGTAAGAGGAACTATCCATGGTTTAAAGTTCTTCATATTATAGATGGATGATTCCCCACCGTAAAATCCTTCGAGGACAGTTTTATCAGTTATTGTGAGCCATTTTGGAATATATCTGAAGAATAAATCTGACCATTCATTTTCAGGAGTTGCGAACCAGAATGGATGGACGATGGTTCCGAACATATTCTGGAGAGTGTCGTGTCCTGCCAGAGTCATGGAGGTAACGACCATTATGTATATAGTTAGCAATTCCCCTTGTGTTAGAGATGACTGTGACCAACGTTTGCTGTAAAAAAAATTCAGCAAAGTCACTATAAATAACATGAATATAGGTGTAACAAATAACGGCAGGCAGGAACCATCAAGCGCATAATACTTTACTTCTATAATCGTGACCCAATAGCAATTTATCGGTATAAGAATACACCCAAGTAAAAGCGATCTCCACGTGATACCAAGCAATCTCTTTTTTGTTTTTACAGAATCTATGCTTTGTGTTATATCCGTTGTTATATCCCTCATAACCCTCGCTATCTTTACTTTTTTTTGTAAATTTAATCGGCATGGTTCACAATCAAGGTAATATTAAATCAGAAAATTAACCACAGATGAACACTAACACAGATTTAAGATTTAAGATTGAAGATTGAAGATTATCGAGCCAATTCTTAATCTTCAATCTTCAATCTTTAATTTTGAATTCTGCTTTATCTGTGGTTTCATAATGAATTGTTATCTAAATACGTTTAGAAAGTGAACCATTTCATTTAATCACTATAGATGAATAATTTTATCCGTTATGTTTATATTTGTCAAACTATAATATGCTATTTTTTTGCAACAATTAGATGGAACATTTTTACAGTATTCAGTAATCAGTATTTTTTGCAAGCGTATCATCTTGAGAATTGTGTATCTTATTGGAACGGTATCTATACGTCAAATTTACACTTAGTGATAGTGTCATGTCTTAAAATGGAACATGATTGACTTGTCAAAGTATATTAGATTAACGTCTCTAAAGGATTTAATGTGAAAATAGAAAATAAAATTTTTGATATTGAAGTTTTTGTAGTATAGTAATCGTTAAAAAATGGGTTTACAGTAGGATGGGTAAATGGTTTTTGCTTGTTATTTACATTTACAATAATTAATAGCTGATGAATCTTGTAAAAACAATAAATCAAAACCATTTACCCATCCTACAATTGTGTCTAAATGGCATTTTTTAACGATTACAGTATATATATCCGAGATTGTTGGTTCGTTGTTTTGATTGGTTTTTCAAGAATTTATCCCGCCATTTTTTACCTTAAAGTTTGTTTCTAATTATTACGATAATTATTATAGGGAAGACTATACATTATGCTATAGAAATTAGGCATTAAATTTGCATAATGAGTTTGTGATATGCGAAAATTTTGAAACGCTCCAGTAATACTCAGACACAATGATTTTTTATGGATTCCCGTTTTCACGGGAATGACAATCATGTTATCTGTCATTCCCACGAAAGTGGAAATCCAAAAGATTAATTTGGTTGACCACTACTGTCAGAATTCTAGCATCAAATTTTTACATTGTCGGATTTTCAGCATACATTTTGCTGAGAATTTTTAATTTGACAATGAAACAAATCTATGATATATAATAACTAGATGATATATAATAGAACGGTTTTGACAAAATGTTTCTAGTACTTAGACACACAAAAAATCATTGTGTCTGAATACTAGCGAGAGTTTTAACCGTATTAGTTAATTTCAAAAGGTTTGTATATGCCTAAGTATTTAGGCTCTTTGGTATTTTATGGTGGAATGATTCTTGCATAGGAATGATAGTAGAAGGCTTTTAAATCCCACTAACCCCAAAGGGCATATTCAATATGCCCCTACAAAATGGGAATCAGTAACAGATAAGGATGATTTCCTTATCAAAGAAAACCTGAATGCGTTAGTTTGATGACGTAAACCTCAACAATGTACCAGGCTGGAGGTGAACCTAGAAAAACCTGGGATTAATAATTACTTTCGTTTGCTTTATTTAATACAGTTAGTGTTTGTGCGAGCTGAATCTATTGTTAATTCGATTACGTTGTAGGGGCGAAGCATTTGCTATTGTGAACTATTATATAATCAGCGTTTATGAGGCAAATGCTTCGCCCCTACGGATAGTTCGCATCCGTATAAGATTATGAGATTTTCTCATAATCAAATTTACATTTGAGGAGATTAAAAAAAATGCGTAAGTTTATGAAGAGCAAAAAAGGTTTTACATTGGTTGAACTCTTAATCGTCGTAGTCATATTGGGAATTCTTGCTGCTGTTGCTATTCCCAGGTTTATAACTACCAAAACAGAATCACAAAGGCAAGCCTGCAGAAGTAACTTGTCGGCGATGCAGGCAAAAGTTGAGGAGACTATATTCACCAACTCATTAGATCCTGCTACCCTGAATGATGCTACTACGGCTGGAATTACAGCGGCTAATTTTCCAAATGGTATACCTACGTGTCCTGCAACTACACCTGGCGGCGTCTACACTGTCGTTGCTGGCAAGGTAACATGCCCGAACGGTCATACCGTTGCTGCTGGAGGATCGTAATATAATGAATTGAGGATAGCTTAAGCTAAAAACCAGAGTTAAAACATAACTCTGGTTTAGAGATATTTTTCTTCTAATATGGATGTGATAACATGCTTAAGTTTAAGAATAAGAACGGGTTTACATTGGTAGAGCTTTTGATAGTGGTGGTCATATTGGGAATTCTCGCTGCTGTAGCTATCCCAAGGTTTGCTTCTACCAAAGCAGAATCACAAAAGCAAGCCTGCCGAAGCAACTTGGCGGCGATGAGAACTGTCATTGGGGAGATTATTTTCACTGGATATGGTACCCCCCCAGTTCCAGTTCTGGCGGAGAATGTGACGCCGGAGATGGTTGCATCTCATTACCCGCAAGGTCTACCAACTTGTCCCACTGGGGTCGCTTACGTTTGGGCTAGTGGTGTGGTGACATGCTCAGTCGCTGGACATGATCCTGTTGTCCATTAATGGAGGATAGCTTAAGCCAAAAACTCGAGTTTAGATAAATATTTTCTAAACTCGGGTAATTGTTGAGTTTGCAATTCAATGTCCTTATCTGAAGGGCTTAATAATTCTACTAGCAAAAGTCTGTGAGAGCATCTAGTTCTCACAGACTTTTGCGTCAACTACCCCATGCCTAATGAAGGTTAAATAAATAATCGGGTAATAAGCTAGATAGCCTTCTCTGGATTCCCACTTTCCCCATTTTCATGGGGACGGGAATGACATTCTACGGGGTTTGTCATTCCCGTGAAAACGGGAATCCATCTTAATCTATTACCCCATTAATTATTTAATACTCATAAGGCAGGGGCTTGCAGCTGTGCTCCACCTAAATTCACTTAAAGTACCATTAAGTGCTTCGCTTCTTCGCACTCCACGTTTGGCAAGTTGACGGTTGCCCTGTAGTCTTTCAACTACAGCGTTTGTGTTCTTTTTTAGTTGTAGAATTACGGAGCATACAACTAATCCCAAAGAACAATCGGTGCTGTTAAAACTGTTATCTTCTTTACAGAAGTGCCTTAACACCTATATTAATTATAGCATTTAGTTACATAAAAGTCAACATTAAAAAGGAGAAGGCAATTCCTCCCCATGCCTGAAGGCAGGGGTATCCTTGCCGAAATCAGAGATGAATACACCCAGCACGCAGGTCAGTCTCAGTAATTATCAAATAGACCGTAGTATAGCGCAGATACTCCCCGAAGAAACAGTTAGAAGATTAGGTATGTTACCGATAAAGATCGAGGGTGAGCAACTCCAGGTCGCTACCACTGCACCAGTAAATCTTCCCGGTATTGATGAGATAAAGCTTGTGACTGGATTGAAAGTAAAACCCATTACTGTAGCAAAACGGGAACTCGAATACGCAATAAATGAGCAATTTAGCGCTGGTCAGACGTCTAAACAGTCTATAGTTGATATGACCTTCCAGGAGGTTGGGACTTCAAGAACTGTATCATCTCAAGAGAGTATGCTTGATATTGACGAAGCACCGGTCGTTGCTTTAGTTAACTCGATTCTGCGTGGAGCGATTAACGATAAAGCCAGTGATATACACCTAGAGCCTCAGTCTTCGGGGTTAGGGGGATTAGAGATGCGGGTTAGATATAGAATAAATGGTCTGCTGCACGACGTTACCACTGTTCCCAAAAACATAGAGCCATCAATTGTATCAAGGATAAAACTTATGACTAATACTATGGATATCACTGAGAAGCGAAGATCTCAAGATGGACATATTGCTTTTCCCATCGAGGGTAAACTGGTTGACATGCGTATTTCAAGCGTTCTTACCACAAACGGAGAGAAGATAGTTATAAGAGTTCTGGATAAAGATACTAATTTAGTTGATCTGGTGCATCTTGGGTTTTCCAAAGAGCAACATAATCTAGTCAAATCATTTATATCTCATCCTTATGGCATGATGCTCGTTACAGGACCTACAGGTAGCGGTAAAAGCACTACGCTTTATGCGGCAATAAAAGAGCTAGATTCGCTAACAAGAAATATTATAACTGTTGAAAATCCTGTAGAATTTCACATGAGCGGTATCAGTCAAATTGAAGTAATGCCTTCTATAGGCTTGACTTTTGCCTCTGCACTTCGTACAATACTAAGACAAGACCCGGACGTCATTATGATTGGAGAGATACGTGATAAAGTGACTGCCGAAATAGCAATTCAGGCGGCGCTTACGGGTCACCTTGTTTTCAGTACTTTACACACCAACGACGCTCCGGGGGCAGTCGTAAGATTGTTGGATATGGGAATACAGCCATTCCTTACCGCATCAGCGGTGATCGGCGTCGTGTCCCAGCGTTTGGTTCGTACTATCTGTCCTGAATGTAAAGTATTTTATCGTCCAGCACCAGAGGTGCTAAAGATGATAGAGGCTCCCCCTGATGTAACTCAACTGGCACGAGGTGAAGGGTGCGATTTTTGCAGGAATACTGGTTATAAAGGACGTACTGGTATTTACGAAGTATTTGAATTAGACTACGACGTTAGACGACTCATACTGACTCAAGCTTCTACGAGTGAGATCAGAAAGCTTGCTCTGGAAAAAGGTATGAAATCATTAAGTAGAATGGGAAAAGAGAAAATATTAGAAGGAGTCTCCACAGTTGAAGAAGTGGAAAGGATTGTATATCTGGCAGAGGAGTAATAGTTTAAATCCCCCTAACCCCCTTGAAAAGGGGAGTTAGAGCCATTCCCTCATGTGTATCAACTTAAGGAATATATAAAGAGTTTTCAACGTGAAATGTCATTTCCTAAACCCCGGAGGGGTGATATATTTATAGAAACGGAAAAACCAAAACGTACAAAGCTCCAGCGGAGCGACATAGATAGAATCAATTAGAAGATTGAAGATTAGAAGATTGAAAACATTACTAATCTTCAATCTTCAATTTTGAATCTTTTAATCGAATCAAATATATCGCTCCTTCGGAGCTATGGATTTTTTGTTTGATTGTTTACTATAAATATGACACCCCTTTGGGGTTAAATCTCTTAAGTTGATACATAAGGGGGAATGGCTCTAACTCCCCCTTTAGATGAGTATTAAATAATTAATGGGGTAATAGATTAAGATGGATTCCCGTTCCCCACTTTCGTGAGGACAAGCTTCACGGGAATGACAAACCCCGTAGAATGTCATTCCCGTCCCCATGAAAATGGGGAAAGTGGGAATCCAGAGAAGGCTATCTAGCTTATTACCTGATTATTTATTTAACCTTCATGCAAAGGGGGCGGGGGGGATTTAAAAGCTTTATTACTGGATTCCCCGATTAATTATTCAATGCTCATTTAAGTGTAATCGTTAAAAAATGGGTTTACAGTAGGATGGGTAAATGGTTTTTGCTTGTTATTTACATTTACAATAATTAATAGCTGATGAATCCTGTAAAAACAATAATTCAAAACCATTTACCTATCCTACAATTGTGTCTAAATGGCATTTTTTAACGATTACTAAGTGGGAATGTGAGTTGATTTTCAAGGGGAAATATGGGTTAATCATTATACAAAAGTATTGGTGATAAATATGGCAAATTTTAGCTACGTTGCAAAAGATATGAGTGGCTCGCTATATAAGGGTACCATTGACGCAACTGATATAAAAGAAGTGCGTCTCTTCCTGAGACAGAAAAAATTATATCCTACTGCTATTCATTCTGTACGTCAGTGGAATAAAATCACGTTGTTTAGTACGATTACGAGTGATGAAGTGGCTATTTTTGCAGAACAGCTTTCTGTTATGGTAGAGGCGGGCTTAACTATAGCAAAATGCCTGCAAACTCTGGCAGAGCAGACAAAAAACGAGAAGTTTAAACAGATCATAAACACTATAAGACAGGACGTTGAGAATGGAATGTCATTTGCTGAGTCGTTGAGCAAATATCCCAAAGTGTTTTCTAACCTGTTTATAAATCTTGTTAAGACAGGAGAAATAGGCGGTGTTTTGAGCAAATCACTAAAACAGATTGCCGATTATCTTGATGGCGAAAGACAGATTAAAAAGAAAGTCAAATCCGCCATTTTACTTCCCAAGATCATATTTGGTATGTGTATTTTGGTGGTTATCGTTTTAATCACATTTGTTGTTCCGAAATTTGCGGCTTTATATCAAGGTCAAGGTGTGCTTTTGCCTTTGCCTACACGCATACTTATTGGTCTCAGCAAATTTATTCCTAAATACAAGTGGTTATTGCTAGGAGGCGGAGTTGGCTTATACTTTGGTTATATAAAGTTCAAGGCGTCTAATTTAGGCAAGAAAACACTTGATTATTTGAGTTTAAATGCACCTGTATTTGGAACACTTGGTAAGAAAATAGTTGTTTCACGCTTTATAAAAGTTCTAGGTGCACTTACTGTAAGCGGAGTTCCGATAATTCAGGCTCTTGACGTGGCGAATGAGGTTGCAAATAATTCTATCATGAGTGAAGTCGTAGATAAGATTCGAGCAAACGTAAACCTTGGCGGAGGGTTAAGAGACCCTATTGCCGATAGTAAAATTTTTCCACCGATGGTGGTGCAAATGGTGGGATTGGGAGAGGAAGTCGGTAGTATAGGAGATTCACTGGAAAAAAGCTCTAAATTTCTGGATCGAGATGTAGAAAATAGCGTTAAAAGTATTATTACAATGATAGAGCCTTTGACTACTATTGTAATAGGGTCAATTGTTGCGTTTATCGTGTTGGCAATGTATCTGCCTATGCTTAATATGGGTAATTTAATAAAATAGCTCCTATAGCGACTATGTTTAGAATATGCGTAATAAATCGGGATTTACATTAATTGAATTATTAATAATTGTGGTATTGATGGGAATTATGGCGGCTATAGCAATACCCAGATTTAGCTCAAACCAGAGGGCTGCTTATACGACGGCACAAAAAATAGTATCGGATTTACGATACACACGCAGTCTTGCTATATCTTCTGGATACTCTTATTATTTACAGTTTACTAAAGTTAATGGCTCATGGCAGTATGCAATATCCGACAATTTAGAAGATACACGGGACATTCCAGTAAAAACATGCACCCCATCTACTAATACATTTACTTTTAATTATCTTGGGGTATGCAACACTGGAACCGTAACACTTTATGATGGGGTTGAAACTAACACTGTTACTGTTGTTGGTATGACAGGTAATGCGTCAGTGGAACCGTAACACTTAATGATGGGGTTGAAACCAGTTCTGTTATTGTTGTTGATATGACAGGTAGAGCGTCTTACTAGAATTTTGGTTTTTTTATACAAAAGTATTGGCTACTTGGTGAGAAAAATATTCAAATGGAGGTGCACAAATGGACATTTTTATTAAAAAAATCCAATTACTTAACCTTAACGTCTTAGCAAAGAGAGCATTGCTTAGACAGTTAATGGTATTTACTGTCTTTGTTATGCTCTGTTTTGTGTCGAGTTCTGCTGTTTATTCAGCAGTTCCTGCTGTGAAGAACTTGAGTATTCAAGATGAATCCGGAGTTATTGTTATCAGGTATGATCTTGCATACTCTGAAGCCGGCACTGTCAGTATTGGTCTTGAGTGTTCATATAATAGCGGGAACTCATATAACATAACCCCAATTTCTGTAACAGGTGATATTGGAAATGTTTCCCCGGGCACTGGAAAACAAATAAACTGGAACATAGAAAGTGATTTACCGGGCGCAAATTTAGATAATACAAAAATAAGGATGATTGCAAATGATGGAACACATACTATAAGATACATTACCAAAGGTGGAGCAGTTATGGTATTAATCCCGGAGGGAAATTTCCAGATGGGTAGTATTCCAACCTCTGATGGTATGCCAATCTTTGGTGATGAGGTGCCGAAACATACAGTATACGTGAATTCCTTTTACATAGACGCTCACGAAGTAACTAATGAAAAATATGGACAATTTCTGATCGCAACTGAACATACACCGCCGTTATACTGGGATGATACAAACTCTTTATTCAATGCGCCAGAGCAACCTGTCGTAGGAGTGACTTGGGATGATGCAGTTGCTTATTGCCTATGGGCAGGTAAAAGATTGCCAACAGAGGCTGAATGGGAAAGGGCGGCTCGAGGTGGATTAGTAGGAAATGAATTTCCATGGGGTAATACTCTGGACCGTAACTATGGCAATTTTTCAGGTGTAGATGTAGATTTAGAAGGTATCGAGTGGTACGATACAACCCCTGTATGTATGTTTAAGCCAAATGAGTATGGATTGTTTGATATGATTGGCAATGTATACGAGTGGTGTTCGGATTACTACGATTTCTTTTATTATAAAACTTCACTTGAGAGTAGTAATCCACTTGGTCCAGCATTTGATCCAGAGAATATACAGAACAGGGTTCTCCGAGGCGGTTCGTGTTACGATGGATTCTTCCCGACTTACTTAAGATCTGCTACAAGGTATAGCTATCATCCTTCAACTTCTAATGGAATTGTTGGTTTCCGTTGCGTTATGAACAATGAGTAATCGCTAAAAATACAGGCTCTTTGGGATATAACGGGTAATTTTCCGTAGGGGCGAAGCATTTGCCTCATAAACGCTGATTATATAATAGTTCACAATAGCAAATGCTTCGCCCCTACAATCCTACATTTGAAAATCGAGGCTTTTGGCAATGTTCCAGAATAATAAAGGTTTTACAATGATCGAGGTTTTGTTTGCAATTACGCTGATAGGCATAGCTTTGATACCAATTATGCAGGTTATGCCCAGTTTTTATCGTACTAATCGTGAAATGATTAACGAAAATACTTTAGCATTTCTTGCACAGCAAAAAATTGAGGAAGTTAAGAGTTCACTAATTAATAACTTTAGCGCTACTATCAGTCCTTTGTCTGACACATTTAGTAGTGATGATTTCGCCGATGGGGTGAATTATCATTTTATTATTGGTAACCCGAGTAACCCAAGTATTCCGAGTCAACCGAAGGATAATCCTGATGGTTCAAGAGCGAATCTTGTAGTTGTATCGGTTCAAGTATGGTATTGTTATGGAAGTACTGGTAGTTATGACGCCGCAGAAAACAAAATTCAATTAATAACTAAAATAGCAAGTAGGTCATAAAATTATAAAAGAATAGAGAAAAAGTAATTTTTTAATTAATAAGTTAACCAGTAACTACTAAGTAAGGAGAGAAAGGAGTATCAATGATGATAAAGATATTTGCTAAAAGCAGAAAAGGAATCACTTTTATTGAGTTGTTGTTAGTTGTATCAATTGTTGCAATAGTCGGTACTGCGGGGGTATTGTCATTTAGAAGCGGGCGTACTACATGGGGGAACGCTGATGAACAGACACAAGTAATACAAAGCGCTGTCGTCGGTATGGAAAAGGTTGTAAGAGAGATTAAAAACTCCCCCGGATTAACTTCCATAAGTAGCACAACTATAAGACTAAAAGTACTAAGGAACAATGGTTCAGGTACGTATGTAAAACAATACGCTATGTTTAAGCGTGATGGCAATTACCTCAAATACGGGGAGAGAGCTACGGATTCCGCTACTGAATCTGATTGGACTCTAAATAATCTGGCTTATCCGGTAACAGACCTTTCTTTTAGTTTTCGTAAAGCTGATGGCACTACTGCCACGACTGCAGAAGATGTGAAGTCTATCCAGATTAACATGACGACTGAAGATGCTGGAGTTGCTATACCTTTGTCATCCAATGCCTATTTAGCGAATTTAAGTAATTTTGATGGTACCGACGATGATGGTAGTGATGGCCACTTTAATGAAGTAAATGATGGCACACCAACTACAAAAGGAGATGGCGTTCCGGGATGTAGCATTTCTGATTACGCTGTTTATGGTGATCGTGAAGTTAGTTTAGCCAACAGTTGCGTTATTTCCGGGAACGTTGGTACTCGTTGTTTGGGTAATCCATATAGTCATACAAATAGTGTTCAGATTAATGGATACCTTGTCGTAAAAGGTTCTTTTAGTATGAGCAATAACGGTACGGTAAGTGGTAATAGTATTATTGCTGCTTGTAAACCTTCGACAGACAGCACTTTTGCCAATAGTGTTCAAGTTAATGGCAATTTCTGGACACTCCATAATATAACGATGTCCAATACCTCGTGGATCAATGGAACTGTATATCAACCTGCCGCTCCCGGTGCTACTATAACATGCAATAACTCATCAAAATATAATGAGAAGGTAAATTTAGATACGACAGAATTGAAGAAGGATGGGAAACACCAATTTATGTTGGATCCATTGGACCCCGAGAATGCCGGGATGAATCCAAAAAAATCTTTATTTCCCATTTTACCTCCCGCAGAGAACATTGATTTAAGTTGGGGAACGACAGATAAAAGTTATTGGAACCAATCTAATCAAACTTTAGGTCCCGGTGATTATCGGAATTTGTCTGTTGGGAAAAGTACCCTTACTTTATCCGCTTATAGTAAATTCCAAAACGCTGATGTAAATAATGGCAGTATCCTTAATATAGCACCTGGTAATACTTTTAATAGTTTGTCTGTATCCAATAGCAGTCAGATTAATATATCATCGGGAAACTACTATTTTGACTCCATCATTATGAGCAATAGCTCAAAGATGAGGTTTAATTTTGTTGATGGACAACCGGTACGATTATTTGTTAAAAATTCAGTTAGCTTGTCGAATTCGTCGTCATTTGAATACATTAATGGTGGAATTAATGGTGGCGCAGATTTAGTTTATCTTGAGGCGGGAACGGGTCTAACTTGTTCAAACAGCGTCCAATGGCGAGGATTTGTTTATGCACCCAATGGTGACGTAAATTTCTCAAATGCTACAAGTCTTACTGGCGCTGTATATTCTGCCAAAAAAGTCACGTTTGCTAACAACACGGATGCTACTTATGTGGCTCCTAAAGTAGGTCTTTTACCGTCTAAGTTTTATTAGGCACATTGAAGAATTTGATTTTGTCTTTAAAAAAGGTATGGAAGATGAATACCACCTTGAAAAACATAAATAACTTGTTTCAGAGAGTTTTTTGGATTAGATACCCGAAAGACAAACGAGGTTTTGTGCTAGTATTGACTTTAATGTTAATAACATTGATGTCTGTTCTTGCCATAACCTCATTTGAGATGGTTATAGCCACAATACATATCACTGACAACCATAAACGTTATCTTCAGTCACTATATGCGGCTGATGCAGGTGTAGAACATACTGTTTATGTGTTAAAAAGAGCCACTTGGAGTGGAATTTCTTATACAACCCCAAGTACATTACAAAGTGGTTTGGATATGGATAATAAAGATGAAGAAGCTTCAGAAACTTGGACATGGGTTGGTGGTTCTGAAACTGATCTTACCGTTAATAAATGGACAATGACACATACTGAAACAGGTAATAATTATTCGGTGATAGTGAAAATAAATAATCCTGCTTCCGATAACTTTATAACTGTTGAATCTACGGGAACAGAATCTAGTTTTCCAAAAACTGTTATCGCTGAAGTTGTCAATTCACCAAGTGTAAGAATACTTCGTTGGAGAGAAAGGGAGATGTAGAAGGCATGCTTGGAAAAAGAAAATATACAGTCGGTTTATACATTGGTGCTCAGAAGACAGTGTTGGCAAGACTACAGAAGGTAGCGAGTAATGCGGTAATTGACCACTTAGGCGTTGTTGATACTCCTTCTGATGCCTTTGGTGAAGATGGGATTGTCAACGTGCCTTCTGTCTCCAAAGTAGTCCGTGATCTTCTTGATGAAATTGGTATAAAAGCACAGGAAATAACCCTGACTATACCAACAAGAAAAGGAGTTATAATAAGATCGTTAACGCTTCCGTCAATGTCAAAAAAGGAGATGCGAGAAGCATTAAAAGGCGAAGTAGAAAACTACGCCTCACTATCAAGTGATGAGCCGGTGCTGGATTTTCATGTAGTAGGTCAAACTCTCGATGGACCAGTGCAAAAAAATGAGATTCTTCTTGTTGCCGCAACAAAAGGACTGATCCATTCCTATATGGCGACTATTGAAGCAACCAATATGAAGTTGTCAGTAGTTGAGCCTTTGACACTTTCTATCCTCAGAACTATCACACCAGCTTATGATGTTGAAGACGAAAACGGACAAGCTGTATCAAGTGATAATCCTGTTATGGTCGTCTGTCTTGAAGAAAATGATGGAACAGTGTCTATCGCAAAGGGACAATTCATCCGTTATATACATAGTCCTGAGTTTGGTAGAGCGCAACTTGAGGATGCTAGTGCCTTTGAAGAATTGGCAAATGCACTCAGATCGTCTCTTGATAATTATGAGAAGACTTTCCCGGATCAAAAGGTTGAAAAGGTTATCTTTTTTGCAGATGGCACCGAAAGCGAAAATATTTGTGTAAGGTTAAGCGAGTTTTTAGACATACCAGTTGTTGGTCCACCAATTCCTGAAACTGCTGATGAGTTTACAAGAACCGCATTATTATCAAACGGCCTTTCCGCTTTTGCGGCTATTGGTACTGCATTGTATTCCAAAAGTGAAAGCTCTATCAACCTGATACCGACGAGAAGTATGGGAATGATTCCCGATTTAAGGCAACAAGTGCTGGTTAGCGGTCTGGTTGCTGGATTAACGGTATTCCTTGCAATTTCATCAACATTTGGCTTGAAAGCAATTACAAGATCAATACATCAAAAGACTACCGATACCATTCATGAGCGTGAAAGCATTAATGAAGGATTCGCTTTGGCAGGTGTTGAAACTGAGGTTGCACGTCTCAGAACACAGATTCAATTGGCAAAAGCCTCTCTAAATGCTATCACAACTGTTCAATGGGCTGATGTACTTCCAGAACTCAGCATGATAATACCTAAAACAGTATGGTTAAGTAACCTTACGTGGCAGGAGAATAGCAACGTGGTCGTGTCTGGAAGTGCTTTATCTTACGATTCTGTGTTTAGATTCGTAGACACGTTAAAAGCTTCACCATATTTTACTAACCCTCAACTCACCTTTGTACGAAAGTCCCAGATGAATAATAGTTCTATAATGCAGTTTGAGATTAAGTTTGAGGTATTAAATGAGAAGCTAGGCGGACAGGAGGTTAAACTTGGGATTATCTGAGTCAAGTGAACAAAAAAAGTTTCCTATGATCCAAATTATAATATACGCAGTTGTGTTTTTGCTCGCAGGATATCTGTCATACACACTTATAATCTCCAAAGAAGTAAAGAAACTTCAGTCTGCCCGGACTGAGTATAAAAAGGAAAAGATAATTCTAAAAGTGTTAGAGGAGAGGGCGCAGAGCATTAATGCAATAGCTAATAACGCTCAAAAACTAGAAACCGAACTAATCAACATACGCAGTCGAGTTTTTAATGAGGATAATGATGTCCTTAGTTTTATGAGATCACTTCCAGCAACTACCAATATGACTGGAAACAATTTAATGTCTATAACTCCATTTGATTTAAAGCCGATATTGGAAGCACCACCGCCACCTCCTCCTTCAAGTAAACCGGTTGAAGGTAAAGCTACAACAGTGCAAAGTGCTCCTCCGGCACCTCGGAATTTACCATGTAAAATCAAGCCGGTTGAGGTCTCCTTCATAGGAGGATACGGGGATGTTATACGCTTTTTTGATGAGCTAAAGAGAACTGGACAATATGTGAAGGTTGACAATATCAGCCTGGTAGGTGGTTCTGAAAACAGTGGACAAGTCAGCGTAAAGGTTGTTTTAAACCTTTTGCAGATGGAAGTTGATGTAAGAACGCCGCCAAAACAGATTGCTGAGATAAATCAAAAAACGATCGGTTCAACCGGAACAGCTTTAGTGAATCAAAATACAACTGCTGGAGGTTCGAATGCGAATATAGCAACTCCAGTTCAAACACCAGCACAAATAACTATCGCAGTAAAGCCTGTGCAAAAGGTTGCGCCAATCCAAATAGCAAAACTGCCTCAGTCTGCTGTAAAACCTGCACAAAAGGTTACGCCAGTTCAAACAGCAAAACTACTTCAGTCCGTTGCAAAACCGTCACAGACAGCGAAACCAGCAGTAACCGCTGTGAAACCTGCACAAAAGGTTACACCAGTTCAAACAGCGAAACTACCTCAGTCCGTTACAAAACCGGCACAGACAGTAGCTTCTGCACTTTCGTCACAAACGACGAAACCAGTAGGAATCGCTGTAAGACCTACACAAAAGGTTATGCCAGTTCAAACAGCGAAACAATCACAATTTGTTGAGAAACCAATACAGAAGGTTGAGTCTACACCTCCTGTACAGACTGCAAAGCAAAATGGTAAAATTATACAATATGCAGTCCGAGTTGGAATATTTTCATATTATGAGAATGCGGAGAATCTTGTTAAAACACTTAAAACTCATCAGTACAATGCGTGGATAAAACCGTATTCATACAGGGGAAAGACAACTTATTGGGGGGTATACGTTGGTTCGTTTGAAACGAAAGATAAAGCGGTAAATTTTGCCGAATCAATGCAACAGAAACTGTCATACATAGATGATTTTGTAATTGATGTGAATTTAGGAATTCGCAGGAATTCCTAAATTCACAAAACATTCAGGGAGCATGACTGCAATGAATAATATATTTAAACTTACAGCGATATTGTTGTCTATAGTTTTGATAGTCGGTATTGCTGGTTGTGGTGGTAAATCAAAGACCAGTAAGAACAAATCTGTAATACAAAAAGCTTCTGTTCAAGATGCAACCATAGTAAATACGCCTGTGTCAACTGTGTCAACAAACAATGCAGACCCTGAGGATATTCCAGTTCAGTTGCGTGTACTTCCAATAAACGAGTTTGGACGGGATAATCCATTTGTGCCATTGATGGGAGTAAGTGTGAAAACTCCGATGGCTGATTTAAGTGAAAGAAAGCTTATGGCTGTTAATATGGATAAGGCAAAGCCTATTGCTAAAAAGCCCGAACCACCACCTTTACCTAATGTCCGTCTATCATTGGCGATTGATGGAAGTACCGCAATCTTTGATGATAATAAAGCCAGCAAGGTTGCATCTATTGGGGATACTGTGTCTGGAATGAAAGTTCTGGAAATTCGTGGAAACGAAGCTGTTTTGGGCAGTGGTACCAAAAAATTCATTGTGTCTCAGGGAGGAATTCGTGAGGAATCTCCTGCGCCTGTTCCTGTTCAAAATAACAATACCCCCAAAGGCACAAAAATTAAGAAAAAATAATCTATTGGTTGAAAGGAAGAAGAGTTAATAACCCCCGCATAAATGCGGAGGCTTATGGTGAAACTTAGACATAAGCCCTTGTTGACTAGCCTAAGTAGTGATCGGGAACCCGATCTTCTACTACGTTGTTTTGGTCACAACACCTACAAATATTTAGTCTAGTTTGTAGCTCTGTTGCATGGTATTAAAAGTCCTGAGGGGTAGGGGGGCGGTGTGCTATGCGTGACAAGCCATTACAACATTGGCGAAGACTACTAACAGGTTTGGTAGTTCCTGACAAGATATTCTCTTGTATCAAAACTACCACCTTATGCTTAATATTAGAAAGGAGAGTGGCTTCCTCTCCCGCATAAATATGGGAGTATCCACCACGAAAATTTTATGAAAAAAAGAGTATTGTTTCTGATCACTTTCACATTAGTATTCTTCTCATATTTTGTCATGCCGGGGATCTCGGCAATTACGGATCAAGGCAAGCCTGTTACTCTCGACACTAAAGATAATGATATCCGTGATGTGCTTGCAGGATTGGCAAAAGCAAATGGCACTAATCTATTAATGAGCAATTCTGTGCAAGGAAGGATCAATATATCTCTAAGCAACGTACCTTTCATGAAAGCAGTAGAGATGATCGCTAAAAGCAATGGTTATGTAGTCGAAATATTTGATAATACAATAGTTGTTGCTAAATCAGAAGATTTAAAGGGTCTTTTACCAAAAACATCAAAAGTTATACAATTACAATATGCCTCTGCGAATGATTTGAAACAAGCTTTGAGTGGAACTGCTCTGGAAGGTATTGAAATGGTTGCAGATCAGAGGACTAATTCAATATTGGTTACAGGATTGGAACGCAATGTAAAAAGAATAGAAGAGATTGTAAAACTTCTGGACGTGCCTATACCAGTGAAGTCACAGGCTGTCGTTTCTATAAAGATATTTCCACTGAAGTATGCTCGTGCAGTTTCAATCCAAAAGACTATAGCTGATCTCTGCACTCCTATAGGTAAAGCTAATATAGACGAAAGAACTAACTCGTTAATTGTTACAGATCAACCTGCTGTCTTTGATAAAATGTCGGAGATCATAGCACAATTAGATATACAGACTGACGAAGAAAAACAAAAAGCAACACAGGCTCAAACAGTACCCCCTGTTCTGCTTACACAGGTTTTCAACCTGAATCATATCGAAGGCTCTGTATTTAAACCGATTATCCAAACACTGCTAACAACTAATGGCAAGGTTGAATCATTTATTAAACGAAAAGACGTCGTTATAATAGAAGCCATGAGTGGTGGTAGTGAAAGCGGTGGCGGTGGATCTGCCAGTATGGGTAATTTCTATAAAGAGAGATGGTCTGATACAATAGTTGTTACTGATATTCCAGAGGTTATAGAGAAAGTAACCGCTTTAATTGCTGAATTAGATGTAAAGTCACTACAAGTAAGAATTGAAGCCAAGATAGTTGAAGTTGAAATAACTGGCAAGGATCAGCTTGGCATAAGCTGGGGTGCTGTTCATAAACCATCGGGATCAAGTATAGAGGGATTCTTCCCTGCTAGTTATTTTGATACTGATAATGGTATGGAGGTAAATCTCGGTACAATATCCACAGAATACTTCAAAAATATTATGATTAAATTACAAGCATTGGAGACGAAAGGTCAGGCAAAACTCCTATCCAATCCATCTGTGATTGCTCTTGATAATGAACTGGCACAAATGATCGTAGCCGATAAAGTTCCTATATTGACTACTACTGAAACTCAACTCACTGTTAAACAAGAGGTTAAATTTATCAATATTGGTGTTATGTTGAACGTTATCCCACATATCACTGACGATGGATACATTCTTGTGGATGCACTACCGATAGTGGACTCTATAAAGCAATGGACAACTGGAGCGAATCCTCAACCGATCATATCTTCACGAATAGCTCATTGTCGAGTAAGGGTAAAAGATGGTGAAACGTTTGTAATCGGCGGTTTAGTAAAAGATGAAGCTATTGGCTCCTCAGACCACGTTCCAATTCTTGGTAAAATCCCATTGATAGGTCGTTTCTTTGGAACAACAAGTAAGAATAAAACAAAAACCGACCTTATGGTTTTTATCACTACTAAACTCGTTAAAGATGATAGCAATTAAGTTTCAAGGGTATTAGCCCAATTCCTTGCTTTTTCGATACGGGCAAGCACTGCTTCATATAGTCCGTCTGCTGTATCTTTGAGTGTTCGCTGTGAGTTGGTATATTTATTCTGTTTTGTAGCTTCATCTACCTGATCTATCCATTCTTGTCTTACTGTCTGGACTCCCGATAATGCACCTGCAAGTCCGCCGGCTACTGCCGAAAGACAATCCGTATCACGACCAAAATTTACAGCACCGATTATAGCATCAGTAGCGTTACCTTTTGTGACTTTGAATACTGCAAAAGCCTTCGCAACAACCTCATTTGCCCACGACTGTGCATAAGCTATGCCTGTACCATTATAGATTTTGTAGAAATCATCACGCATGTCAAAAGCGTTGTCGTATTTTTCTGCTATGTCTAGCCCTCTCTTGAGTTCCCATTTTATGCGTGGATGAGCAAGGTTCATGGCAGTATCAATCACAGAGTCAACGGTTGCATCAGGGCATAAGGCATGAGCGATACCACCGGCGACAATTCCTGCCCACTTCAGACCATCACCAACGTGCGTCTGGTAGAGAAGTCCTACGTCGAAAATATCTCTGACTGCTTCATCAGGGTCACATGCGTTTATTATTCCTATTCCATGACATGATCGTGACATCGAAACCAGACCGTCCCATGGACAGTATCTGCCTATATGCTGTGCAGGGATTCCAGCTTTCGCCATTGCTAGCAATACTTTCTCGAAAGGCTCTGAAACCATACCGTCTGATTCAGGTTTAATATCACGTAGCCAGATCTTCACAACGTCTTCTGCTGTGACTCTATCTTTCTTCTCAATTATAGCGGTCAGCATTAGTTTCTGGCGTTCGATCCCGTCTTCTGTCGTTCCCGGTGGACGAACCCAGCCATTGCCATAGTGTTCATAAGGAAGAAGCTTGTCCAGCACACCGTATTTTTCGTATATGCGCTCTTTACTCCAGCCTTCCACTGTCGCACCCATTGAGGATCCAATGTGTGATGAAGCTATACAACCGTAGATTTTATCGTACAATGTTGCCATAGTTGATTACCTCTTAATAATAGCACACGGATAAACACGGATTTATACGGATTTACACAGATCAAATCCGCGAAAATCCGTCTAATCCGCGTCAATCTGTGTGCTATTTTTCTATATATTTTTCGCTAACCATTTCCCTGTAGTTTCGAGAACGGCAAGCTTCATGTCCAAATTCTGTCTTCTGACAGGAATAATATCAAGAAGGTCAAATCCACAAGTGGCAATAACTCTTTCTATACTGACAGAGCATGAATACGAACCTCCGCCTCCACCGCCTGCGACACATATAGCGACTGCCTTCTTTCCTGCAATGCTTTGCTTGCCTGCTTCGTGCATACAAGTACGACGCAGGCGATCAAGAAAAGCCCTAATACTTTCGCTCAAGTCTCCAAAGTAAACGGGTGTAGCAAACACGACAGCATCAGCATCATTTATCTTACTGGTCAGCGATGCGAAATCATCCTCAATCACGCATTTCCCCTGAGTTCGGCAGATACCCCAACCGTTATCGTCACATTGTCTGCATCTTTCGATTTTCATTTTCGGAAGGAATATTTGTTCACATTCGCCACCTGCGCCCTTTACTCCATGAGCAAGTGCGCCGACTGCTCTTGCTGTCTGTCCCTGTGGATTACGACTACCAAGTATTACAATGACTTTCATTTTGTGCCTCTCCTTTTGTCTTATGAAGTGGGGCAAACTGCTAGTTTGCTAAAATGGCAATCTGGCAGATTACCCTACAATATATGTGATTAATTGCTATTTTCCAAATTTCAGTTGTGGACGATTGATGGGATTGCCCTGAGCATCAGTGCCTATTGAAACTACCTCTCTAGTCATTTGCGCACCATCTACTTCTACGATACCGATTTCGCAGAGAACGTAAACCTCACAGCCTTCTTCGAGATGTCCGCCGTACGCTCCTTTGTAATCAGATGCTGTGATGTGGAGGTGCGGTTCTCCATCAACGATCATGCCGTTTATGCTCATTATCTCAATACCATCCTCCCATTTGCCATAACGGTTTTCTGGAGGAAATCTGTTGTGCATTACCCAGTGCAGGCTGATCTTACCCAGAGTTCCGTATCCCATGACTACAACACCTTGCTTGATGTTGTTCTCCTTGATAAACTTTTTGACGGAGATTAACACATCCTCACCCGTATCAATCCTGACGATCCAAAACTTTTTACAATCAAAGCCATGTCCATCCACTTTAGTGATCCTTTCATTTTGATTTTATGAACTCAATTGCTTCTTGCTTGGTTTCTATCTTTTCGTCTAGTTGAGCATTAAAAACTTCGGTCAATATCTCATTGAAAATTGGACCTTCAGAATAGCCCAATTCCTTTAAGTCTTTTCCAGTTATTATTGGCTTGGTATCTCTTAATACAGTTAAATAAAGCATTATTTGATATATGGTAGATTTATCAGCTTTGAAGATACTATAAATCAACGTATCAAATGGTAAACCATTCAGCGCTTCGTATATCTTACTTGGTGCAGTCGTTTCTTCGCTTATAGTGAAAAGGGCTTTTGGTAGTTTAGCAATAGATGATTTTAGTGCCTCTGTATATTTCTTGCTTAATACAAGTCTTTCGGAAACATCAATTACATCGTCTTCTTTTAATCCATCTAGTAGAATCATAAGTTTGATTAAAGCATAATCAATCTTTTCGTTAGCTTTCAAAAATGGAAGTGGCATGAAAGAATTCATTTCACTAATTTTGTAGATTAAGCCGAGTTTTCTATTATTTAGCAATATTTCTGGATGTATGTATCGCATCAGATCGGATTGTCTCATACGATTCAAAGGACGGCTGGCGTTATCCTCATTCAGTATCAATAATATTTCATTCCTTAGCCGCTGTTTCGTTATTGTACTCAGGAAATTACGATCTATGGCAAAATTTAGAAGTCCCTCTGTATGCCTATCCATGCTAAAGCCGTATCTCTGCTCATATTTAATTGCTCTAAAAATACGTGTTGGGTCATCACTGAAGCTCTCCTCATGTATTACTTTGATTTTGTGTTCTTGAAGGTCTGAAAGTCCATCGAGGACATCAACAAGCTCACCGAATTCATCGTTTTTGAGGTTTATTGCCATTGCATTAATGGTAAAATCCCTTCTTTTCAGATCATCTTCAATTTTGCCGGGTTGTATAGTTGGTAAGGCACCGGGACGTGAGTAAACTTCGCTTCTGGTGGTGGCAATGTCAATTTTGAATCCATCAGGCAAAGTTACAACTGCTGTACCAAAACGTTCGTGACTTGTGACTTTGCCTTTTTGGGCTTTTGAGAATTCGTTGGCAAAGTTTATAGCATCACCTTCTATCACGATGTCAACGTCAAGATTCTGTCTGCCAATTATCAAGTCTCGAACAAACCCGCCGACGACAAAGGTGTTATAGTCCATCTGTTGTCCTGTTTCTCCTATGGATTTCAACAGGTTGTAGATATGTTTAGGGAGTTTTTTTTGCATAAGAGTATTGTAGTTCATAACTATGTCTCCTCTAAATGTTTTAGCTTATAAGCATGATCTTAAATACCTTTTCCCCTTATGGTATTGAAATCAGAAGGATCAAAAAGTTTGTCAGGATGTTAAATATGAAAGTCCGCTTCTGTATCTGTAATTTTGTAATGGGAGGGGGTAAATCTTTCTTTTTGTTCTCTTTGATCTCTTTACTATCATTGTTTGCCTTTATCTCAATCTCTGCAAGTGCTTGAGAGATAATGGGATTATCACCATATTTTTCTTTAAGCTGAGATAATTCCAGCTTTGCTAATGAAATATCACCATATCTGGCAGTCGCTATGATAGATTTAACCTGCATGGATAATTCAGTTTCTTTATCTGGAGCTAAGTCAGCGGCGAATTTATACTTACTCCTAGCCCATTTGTAACTTCCATACTTAAAACATTGTTCCGCAATCTCTGATTGAACCTTAAAGCTACGTACCTTATCTTCAACAATATCCTGATATATTCCTGCTCTGTCAACATTGACAGCGTTACGACGGTTATAATACAAAATCTCTGCTATGTGCTGTGCAGAATCCTTGTTTTCAGGTGTTGGGTCAAAAGCATAAGATTTTTCAAAGCTAATCAGCGCATTATCAAGATCGTTTATCTTACGGTAAGATAACCCCATGTCGTAGTAAGTTCTACCTAGACTATGGACTGGTGCAATAATTTCAATCTGTTCGAGAATATCCAGCGATTCAGGATAATCTTGTATGAAGTATTCACGTTCGGCATTCCGTAAAGCTTTATCAAACATACTCGGTGACATTTCTAACGACTTTTCATGATACTCCTTTGCCTTATAAACCATACCTAGCTTTGTATAGCAATTCCCAAGATTCCAGTAAACCATTGGATCAGCACTATCCTTTAATTCTAGCTTATGATAGAAAGCGCCTGCTTTCAGATAGTCTAATGACATATAATACACATTAGCTAGAGTTAGTATAGTATTATCTGGAATTGAACTATCACCGATTTGATCCGCCTCTAAACCAACGTCCATTGTGTTTTTTAAGATAGTATCAACGTCAACGCTGTCAAAAATAGAATTTTCAACAAGTTCTGCTTCGTGCTTTTTAGTCATATCTGCAAATTTGTCAGTGCGCTCTTTATGAACAGGTTTACGGAGTTCGGGAAGTCGCTGTACTTCATCAGGCTCCGGTACTTCCATTCTCATAGCTTGAAGCTCCCTTGTAGCACTCCAGACTTTACTTGATTTGCTATAATCACGACCATAAACTCTCACGATCAATCTATAAACATCACCTGCTTTACTCACTCTTTTAAGCCTATTTTTGTAAATATCCCCTGCAAGAAGAAGAGCGTCAACAGCACGTTTATCGTCAGGATGCAAAATAGCAAAAGCATAGTAACTTGATGCGGCGTGCCTGTAATCCGATATTTTTTCATAAGATTGAGATAATGTCCATTGTGCCTCTGTTCCGATTTCTCCATTGGAATGATCGTTGAATAACTTGAACATTATCTCCTGAGACTTATTATATTCACGATTATCAAAATAGTGCATTCCCAACTTTTCTGATGCGATAAATGCTTCCTTTGTTCCCGGATAATCTTTTATTATTGAGTTATATACTTCTATTGCTCTGGATTTACGATTTAGCTTTCCATAATACAAGTCTCCTGCCTTTAGCAGTGCTTGAGGTGCGGACGAAGATTTCGGGTCGTTCTCGGCGATCTGATGGTAACGTAATACCGTTTCGGCTGGATTACTGTATTTTTCCAGTCTCCATGCGTTTAATGTACGAACCGTTGAACAGCCTGAGCTAAATAATAACGTAGTTATGATTAAAAATACGCATATTCGACTTACCATAATGGGTTATCACCTCTTGTTTTGCCCCATAAATATTAATCAAAAAGTTCTCCGTAATATGGAGTAGCACAGCTTTAGTCTGTTTTCAACACCTAATAAAACTGAAAGCAAGCTGTCCAGCATCCCCTGTAAGTTGGATGTCTACGAGATGACGAACAGAGGCATACTTGCTTCCTGCCTTGTTAAAGAGTATTCCATAATCAAGGTAATACTCAGACACAATGAATTTTATGGTATCTCTGGATTCCAGCTTTCGCTGGAATCCATAAAAATAACGTGTCTGAGTAGTAGTATAACTTAAAAAAATATATGTAAGTTTTTAATGATAAAAGCGTGGTAATCGCTTTTTCAAAGCGGGAGGAATGAATTCGTCCAGCGCATCATCCCATGTAACAATCCCGAGCAGACGTTGTTGATCGTCTACAACTGGAACTGTCAGTAAATTATACTTTGAGATAATTTGCGCAACTTGTTCTCGACCATCCATTAATTCCACACTAATTACCCGCTCATTCATAAAATCTTTAACAGTTACTTCTGGTTTTGCTAAGAGCAGGTCCTGTAATGAAAAAACCCCGATCAAGTGGTCTTCAGGATCAACTACGTAAACGTAGAATATTGTTTCTACGTCAAGAGCAATTAAACGCAACATAGATATTGCTTGTTCGGAAGTTAAATCTGGTTGAATAACAACGAATTCAGTCGTCATAATTCCACCAGCAGAATCTTCTGGATAGGTTAAAAGCTTGCGGACATCCTCTGCATCTTCGTCCTCCATTAAATCCAATAGATCTTCACTGCGCTCTTTGGATAATTCAGCCAGCAGGTCAGCCGCTTCGTCTGGAGCCATCTCTTCCAGAACATCCGCCACTTTTTCATCAGACATACTTTCAACCAAGCTTGCCTGAAAATCTGGTTCTACTTCCTCAAGGGTATCAGCTAATTGTTTTACGTCTAATGCTTCCAGAAACTTATCGCTTTGCAAACGACTCATATCCGTGATAATATCTGCAAGATCCGCCGGGTGAAGTTCAGCAATTTTATCCCCCGGGACTTTCAATCGCATGAATTGATCGTGGTGCAGTAATTCAACTTCATTCCATGATATGACATTTCGTGACGGATTTTCTTTGAATCGAGAAGTAAAACGCTGTGTAACCTTTTCAAGTCCTATACGGCGTAATATTCCCATACTGCTAATATCCACGTTATTTACGACGTATTTCCCAATCTCATTTACACGCACAATTTCCAGATCATTAACTCGAACTACACGTACTCCGTTAATATCAATTATCTGCTTATCCAATACATCCTGCGCTAAAAAAAGATCATCTTCCGTAGACTGATAAGGCTTAATGTTCTGAATACGATCTTTTAGAGGAATTATTGGTCTGATCAAGACTATAACATCAGAAATAGGTATAATTAATTCTTTACCTTTTCGCTTAACTACAATTGCAACAATTACTGGACGGGAAATATTAGGCTGAGAACATGCAATCAGATCCATCAAATTCCCAATATGCTCACCATCTGTATCTGTAACTAATTTACCAGTTAGCTCACTTAAATATATCATAGTGCACCTCCCGGTATATAAACCTTAGCTCTTTGAGGTTTACCAAAAATCATAAGAATGCTCAGAATATAACGACAGATTTTTAATATCAGCTTACATTGAACTGATTTTTTGTTTTGGGAGCAGAAAAAATGCGATAAGTTCATTTTGAGAAAGATTTGATTATGAGGTCAATTTTAAGTGGATTAAACTAACCTTACGCCAGATGTTTGGCGCCGTGCTATTAATATACCACTCAAATGCACTCTTGTCAATGGTAGAACTTGAGTTAAACTCGGCGCTATATGGTAGGCATAAGTAAAGGATGAAGGATGAGAGATAAATTATTCTCATACCTCATCTATTGCTAAGATATTCTAAATCCATTTGAGTTTATCTTTGAAGTATATTGCTAAATTTACTAAACTTATCATGACTGGCACCTCTATCAACGGACCGATTACTGCCGCAAAGGCTTCTCCAGAATTAACACCAAATACTGCTACTGCTACAGCAATGGCTAACTCAAAGTTGTTGCTTGCCGCAGTAAAAGAGAGAGTCGTTGTCTTTGCATAACCAGCCCCAGCTTTCTTGCCCATGAAAAAAGATACAAGGAACATGATTATAAAGTAAAGAAGCAAAGGAATTGCTATACGCACTACATCCAAAGGTATCTTTACTATGTATTCCCCTTTTAGAGAAAACATGACTACAATGGTGAAAAGCAAGGCGATTGGTGTAATTGGGCTTATCTTAGGAATTATCTTTTCCTCATACCACGTTTTGCCTTTAAGTCTGATAAAACTGAATCGTGTAATCACCCCAGCAATAAACGGGATGCCAAGATAAATAAACACACTTTTTGCGATTTGCCCTATTGATATGCTAACTGCTGTGCCTTCAAGTCCAAACTTGGTTGGCAAAACAGTTAGGCTCATATGGGGAATTAGGTGAAAAGGAAGCTTGACATATATGATATACTATTCACAAAAACAACAAAGAGAGGAGAGTGTATCATATGCGATTCCCCATTACTGATCTATTGAGTAAACAAGAGT
>Ga0315279_10001262_pt1 | contig 42876 bp, 40 predicted proteins | sample YL17G06_20_MG_FD_203694 | JGI IMG/M metagenome (GOLD analysis project Ga0315279, IMG submission 203694) | Sediment microbial communities from Yellowstone Lake, YNP, Wyoming, USA - YL17G06_20 | ecosystem: Environmental > Aquatic > Freshwater > Lake > Sediment | place: USA: Wyoming | collected...
AGCTTGTACAATCAGACTGGGAAGCACCGCCTGTGGATGCGCGGTACGTCCCAGCAGAGCAGTCGGTCTGCGTAGAGCTAGTACTACCAGCAGGACAGTAATGACCGCATGCACAATTGCCGCTGCATGCGCTTGTCTGCAGATTGGCTGTGCTTCCATACGTCCCGGCAGGACAGGCAGTAGGACCGCTGCTACCAGCAACACAATAGTTTCCTGTACCGCAATTATTCTGCGTAGCTGATGTCGATCCTGCAGTGCAGTAATAACCGGCAGTACAGGCAGCATAACACTGATCATTGGTGTAAGGTCTATTAGCAGCATCACCGTATCTGCCAGCAGCACATGCACCACTACAGGTTGAAGCTGTCTGACCAGCACTACCATACCTGCCAGCATCACACAAACCAGTACAAGTTGAAACAGTCAGACCAGTGGTACTGCCATAATATCCAGCTGCGCAAGCGGCATAACACTGGTCTGTGGTATATGGACGGTTAGCGTCAGGGCCATACCTGCCGGCGGCGCAAGCACCAGTACAAGTGGAAGCTGTTTGTCCAGCAGTGCCATACCTGCCGGAACCGCAAAGATTTTGTGTTGCTGATGTTGAACCTGCGGTGCAGTAATAGCCGGCTGTGCAGGCACCCGTGCAAGTACTAACGATTAGGCCGGTGGTACTGCCATAATAACCGGCATCACATGGTCCATAACACTGGTCCGTGGTGTATGGCCGGTTAGCATCAGGGCCATACCTGCCGGCGGCGCAAGCACCAGTACAAGTGGAAGCTGTTTGTCCAGCAGTGCCATACCTGCCGGAAGCGCACAAACCAGTGCAAGTAGCAACTGTTAAACCAGTAGTGCTGCCGTAATAACCTGCTGTACAAGCAGCCCTATTCGCTGAACCGACGCAGTAATAACCAGCCTCACATGTTGTACAACTAGCTTGCCCTGTTGAACCAGTGTACGTGCCAGCAGAGCAGCCTGTCTGGGAGCAAGTTCCGCCGGCAGCATAGTAGCCGATAGAAGCAGCAGTGCAATCACCTTGCGCCGTGCCGCCTGTGGATGCACGGTATGTTCCTGCCGAGCAGTCGGTCTGCGTAGAGCTAGTACTACCAGCAGGACAGTAATGACCGCATGCGCATGCCCCGTCACAAGTGTTTACTGAATTGGTTGTTGAAGAGCCATAATAACCGGCGGAACATTGAGCTCTTGTGTCACTGGAATCTGCTGAATAATATCCTTGACCTGCAGCAACACAACTCCCACCAGAAGAATAATATCCTCCTATGCATAGCCAAGTTCCGCCAGCCTGACATTTATTGTTGCTTACTACGTCCCCGGCATTATATCCGGCACCACCGCTTTGACCGCATTCCAGATTTGTACAATATGAATTAACTTCGCCGGAATCAAGTCTACATTTGCCAGATATGCAATTAGTGGCAAGAGTACAACTATCGCCGTTTGATTGCTTGACTGTGTAGCTTGTGCTTGCCGTAGTCGAGCTGTATAGATCACCATCATAAACTCTGCAGCGAGCGTAGTAAGTGGTGGCGCTTGACACGGCAGGAGCCGTGAGCGTGCATGTCATGCTCGAGTAAGGAGAGGACCATGCCTGGTCGTTGTTGCACACGTTAGATGTGGTTGGCGTGCAACTGTTGCCAGTGTCCTGGCAGCAGTAGATGTGCAAAGCACTTGATTCAGCATCTCCTTGACCGCTTGGCGTTATTGTCTGCGTGGTCCCTTCTTCTATCGGGTCTGTTGATCTTGATACGCTTGTTAGGGTTGGAGCCGTGTTCGGTATAGTGTACTCGACGTAGAGGGTCGGCTTTGGAGTAGCGGAAGAATATTCCTCACAATAGATGTCTGATTCTCTCGTACCCGATTCACCATCTAGTTGGATTCCAATAGCAAACCAGTTTGAAGCTAGTTTGCCTTGAAGATCAGAATCTGCTGTAGTTCCTAGATCAACCTGTTGATTTGTGTTCGCCACAGGGAAGCCAGCTGGATCAGCGTAGACTGTTCCATCACCAGCGTCACCGTCAATTACTTGGTTACCAGCATTAGTATCCGGTTGGATTGACGGTTGTGATGACATTGCGTGGATGTGACAATCCCATGCATAGTAGCCACCATGATATTTGAATACAGTATCTGTGATAGTTGCGGTGTCAGATATGCTAGATATGTCCCATTCAACAAATCCTCTCCTATGCGTTGTTGGTTCAGTATCACACATCATACCCATGGCAACTGAAGTGGTATCTCTTACATATGTGGACGGGTCTGTATAGCGAACATCTCCGTCTAGTGTTGGGTTATTTAACGTCACTGTACTAGGGTCAATTGTTAGGCTTTCTCCCGACGCTAACATCCAATCACCGAAGGTGTATGTCACCTTCTTACCCGCGAAGTCTATCTCTCCTGTCTGAAGGCACTTGCCAGTGAGGAGAGTTGGCTTGAGACTCTTCGTATCGTAGACCATCGCGTACTGGGTTTCTAGGACCCAGAAATCGTTTGAACCATATCCAAACAGGTATGCGGTCGACTTCTCGCTTTTCGAGGCCGTTGCGGTTCCGATGTCAGTTGCGACCTTATCAAAATCCATCAAATGGATTTGCTTCACCTGAACTGTCACAGACACACTCTCTGAAGAAGTCCACTTAACTGTGTGTTTGAGCCCTGCTCCAACTAAGAAGATGTAATCTATTCTCAGCAGACCATCAGGCTTCGAGGTCGTCTGCTGCCTCGTTATGTAAACACCGGTGCTATTCTGAACAACGCTCCAAGTTATCGGGCTATTCAGCGTGGCTGTCTTTCCAGCGGTCCATATTTCCCACGACTCCCCTTTAACCCTGACCTCCTTCAGGTCCGGGTCATAAATCTCAACGATGCCAGTATCATAGATTTTTGCGGCCACGAAGCCGACCTGAACATTATAGCACTTCTTGGCGTCATCTCTGGAATAGATGTAGGGAACCCATTCACCCTGACTTGAATCATAAACCCACCGAGGCTGACTCGTCCAACTGTACCGGCCATTGCCCAAGTCCTCGATAATGTAGTCGGAGCCTCTCGATTCTTTTTCCAAACCCCCAAACACATATACATCCGAGCTTGTGCCGAAAACAAGCTTGAAATACTCATTGTTGTAATTGTAGACAACCAGCCTATTCTTCTCCAGAGCATATCTGTCGCTGCCGAGCCCCTCCACCCTGACCTCTTTATCCATGGGGTTTTCAAATTCTACAACCAAATCCTTGCCAAGCATGTGGCTTGCAGTAATGGCAGATTCGATGCCCGGGTCATCTTCTACGCTGCTGTATGGAATGGCCGGACTCTCTTCGGCTATTGTTGATTGGGTTGTCGACGTTGTGGATATGGGTGCTTCGACAGCCGACGGAACGATGCTTTTCAAAGCCAGCAGCGAGACCAAGGAAAGGCAGACGATTGCTATGATTAAGAAGATTTTCCTGTCTCTTACAAATTTCAGAGAAAGCACGCTACCAATATTTCTGTCGAATTCGGTTTTCGACTGGTCGCGTTTTTCCCTGTTAGCTCTAAACACTTTCCTAACCACCTTTCTTACCCCACCTTTTCAGGTAGCACAGCTTCGCTGTGCCGACCTTGCGGATTTTTACAGTGCCGTCCGACATCATCCCGTACATGTACTTCGCAACGGTCTGTCGACTGACGCCTATGTGTCGAGACACATCGAGCACGCTCATCCCCTCGAGATGATCGCGAAGGAGGGAAACGATGGAGCCCCTTATGTCCCCGTTCGAGTAGCCGTTCGCCTTTGCGGCGTGCTCCATCGCCCCTATCTTTGCTAGCAGACCGGCGTTTTCCTTCGCGGTTTTCTTCGATTCTACTGCCAGTTCGACTGTCGGCGAACCCGACACGTTAGAAACCGACATCAACCCTATGCCGTACGTCCGGAGCGTCCTCATGGTGTCTGGCGACACGAAGCTCATCTCCTCCGAAGGCAGGGCTATGTAGACCGTGTTCGCCTGCTGGCGGTAGTAAAGCGACTGTCCTATCGCTTTCGTAAGATCCGAGGCGCGGTTCTTGACTTCCAAGGCAACGATGTTTCTGTCTTTCAAGGCAACGATTGACGGGAACTTCCCGCCGAGAGAAATATTGCTAAAACAGTCATAGCCTTTCTGCCCCAGCCAGTCCAATAGGGCCTTCTTCGCCTGTGCCCGATCCACCAAAACGCACGTCCCCTTCGCCGAGTACTCGATTGCTCCGAGTAACTCGGGTTTCGGCCGCCTCGCCTCGTCTGCCTCGGTTGCCTCGATTGACAGATTATGTGTTTAACCTATGGATTGGTTGACATATCCATTGGTTAACACATTATATGTTAATTACATGTCGATGGAGATAACGCATTGCCCAACTTGGCCATTCCGAAGGGCAGTTTGATCGTATTGCGATGTTTCTGGGATTGGAAAATGCAGGAAGGGGGTATAGGAAATCTGTAAAAAACGAAATAGACGAAAATAAAACCCCGTTTGAAATTAAAAGTGCTCTTTCGAACTTAAAATTGCATTCGTTGCGGAACAGTGTCGATGGACGCCGTATCTTGAGAAACCATGGCCACATCAGGCTGAAAGCATCCGATAGAGAATTTTGCGTCATGTGCAAGCAGGTATACAAATTCAATTTTAGCTCCGCTCCGAAGTTTCCACGGCACAAGTCCCGCATTGCGAGGCAACGAGCACGCCGTCGACATCAGTCGAACATGTCGATACGCAGAAAAAGTTATTAAGCCCGAAAAAAACAGTTAGATTATGGCGTTTCTGTTCAAATCCGGCGATTCGGACAGAAAGAATCAGACCGAAACCCTGCTGCTCGACGCGCTGAGGATGCTCGCGGACATACAGACGCGCTTGGCTGCGCTGCAGGAGCGGATCGACACGGTCGAGCGGACGCTTGCGGAGAGGCTACCGCCGGACATCCTGACAGAGCGCAAGTTCGCGCAGGAGGTTCAGGGCAGCGACGACATCGTAGGACAGATAATATCCAAAGTCGAAGAACTGTCGAAGGCCAAGTCGGTCCGTGATATCCTGGAAAGCAGGGTTGTCGAACAGAAGCCGAGCCCGGTAGAGGCGAAGAGGATGGAAGTTATAACCGGCCTGCTGCAGCAGCACGGCAAGATTAGCAGCGACGACCTTGCGAACCTCATGGGACTGTCGCGAACGCGATGCAACGAATACTTCAAGCGCATGGAGGAGATAGGAATAGTCGAGCCCGTGCTGATAGGCAAGGAGAAGTTCTACAGGTTAAGCTGAGCCGGTCCTAGGCTAATCTAATCCGGGCTGAACCGACCAAATTACTTATACTAGAGAATTTAGAAGTGATTTCATGAATGGCACAGGCAGCAAGGCTCAGCCGACCGAAAGGGAATTCCAGGAGAAGATAGCCACCTACAGGCTGCTGGAAAGCAGGGTGGACGCGCTCGCAAGGCAGCAGGACGCGTTCGTTTCGAAGGTTGCTGAGATAAACAGCACGCTTGCGGGCATAGACGAAGCGGCAAAAAGTCCGGCCGATGCGATGGTGCCGCTGGGCACGGCAGTGTACGCGCGCGGCAGCGTTGACGGAAAAGCGAAGCTGCTTGTGGAGGTGGGCGCGGGCGTTGCTGTGGAACGCACGGCAGACGAGGCAAAGGCCATACTCGAGACGCGGCGGAAGGACCTGGAGCAGGCGATAGAGACGCTGCAGAAGGACATGCAGACCATCGTAGCTATGCTCCAGCGCATCGAGTCCGAGGCGCAGGCGATGATGAAGGCCAGCGGCCAGAGATAACCAGCAGGCAGGCGGTGTTTTATGTTCGGCATACTCAGGGACAAACTATCCAAAGCCATCAAGGCTATTTCCGAAAAGTTCAAGGCGAAGGAGGAAGAAAAGAAAGAGCCGAAGCCCGAGAGACTTGAACTCGAACAGATAAAGAAAGAAGTTGGGAAAAAGGAAATCAAAGGAGTCCTGATAACGTATTTCGCCCACGGAACAACGACTGACAATGAAAATGGAATAGCGACGGGATGGGCATCGTGCGAACTTTCTAATACCGGAGTAAGGCAAGCAAAGGAACTTGGAGAAACGATTGCAAATAAAGAGTTTGACGTTGTGTTCTCCTCCGATTTGAAACGGGCGATCGATTCTGCAAATCTGGCCTTTGAAGGCAAATACAAAACCATAACCGACAAAAGGCTGAGAGAAATAAATTACGGCGATTTTTCACAGAAGCCTTCTAAAGAATTCAAAAACAAAATGATTGAGTATGTAAACCAGCCGTTTCCAAACGGAGAAAGCTATAAGGACGTTGAGAAAAGAATCGCAGACTTTCTGAATTATCTGCACGACAATTATTACAGGAAGCACATAGCCATAGTCGCGCATCAAGCACCGCAACTGGCTCTGGAAGTTTTATTGAATGGTAAGACTTGGGAACGGGCGATTAAGGAGGACTGGCGCGCGCAAAACAAATGGCAGCCCGGTTGGGATTACGAACTGAAGGAAAAAATAGAGCTGGTGGACAAAAAGCCGCACGAAATCGAAAAGAAAGAAGCGCAAAAGCCGAAACCGAAACTGGAAAAGAAATCATTTATTTCAAAGATTTTCGAGAAGGCAGTGAAGACAGTAACCGAGAGGAAGCTCGATGAAAATGATTTGCTGCCTGTGCTGAGCGAGCTTGAGACCGATTTGATAGAGGCGGACGTTGCGATAGAAGTCGCGGAACGCATAAAGGCCGATTTGCTGAAGGAACTAGCAGGCAAGGAAATCAAACGCGGCAGGGAGAACGAAGAGATAGTAACCGCGTTCAAATGCAGCCTGCTCGGGATTTTGGACGTGCCGACGGTCGATTTGGAAAAGCTTGCGCAAAATAAAAAGCCGGTCGTGCTGCTGTTCCTCGGGTTCAACGGCAGCGGCAAGACTACATCAATAGCGAAGGTCGCGAACTTTCTGAAGGAGCGCGGGCACACGACCGTGCTTGCGGCTGGCGATTCGTGGCGCGCTGCGGCAATCGAGCAGCTCGAGGAACATGGCAACAATATCGGCGTGAAGGTCATCAAGCACAACTATGGCGCGGACCCGGCTGCGGTCGTGTACGACGCAATCGAGCATGCGCGCGCGAAGGGCATCGAGTACGTGCTCGCAGACTCCGCGGGCCGCGTGCACACGAACCAGAACCTCATGCAAGAGCTGCAGAAGATGGTGCGCGTGAACAAGCCGGATTTGAATATCCTTATCATCGATTCCATGACTGGCAACGACGCGCTCGAGCAGGCGCGCGCGTTCGGAGCAGTGGGCGTGGACGCTGTCATTTTCACGAAGATTGACGTGAACGAGAAAGGCGGGGCAATACTGTCGGTGACGAACGAGCTGAAGAAGCCGATACTGTTCTTAGGAGTGGGGCAGGGCTACGGCGACTTCGAGAAGTTCGATGCGGAGAAGTTCGTCAATCGCGTGCTTGATTAGACGCGCATGCAAGAGGCATGCCTTTGTAACACTGTTCGATTATGTCAAGCATCCCCAAAAGTGCATCCTGTGCGATTTTAACGTAAGGTCTGATTTGGTCGTCCTTTATGTTTACAAAGCCTTTTGCGCACTCTCCCGACAGCGTGGAAACCTCCATTAGCATGATGTGCAATGAAGAGTACTCGTCCACACGTATTCCATGGAATTTTACAATCTTGTTAAAATCATCGAAAGAACTCACGTATGCCGCATGAATCACTTGGGCCTTGTCTTTGGGTGTAAGGTCCTTCCTGCCGAGCGTTTCGACGGTGGTCTTTATCCTCAGGGGGACGTACTCGGATTTCTTCATAAAAATAAACCGGCAATTAAAGTTAAGTCCTTATCCGCGATATTCCTCTTAGGAAGCGCTATGTTGGACAATTTGGGCAAGAACCTCGGCGACCTGATACGCAAGCTGGTCACGGGCACAATGGTGGACGAGAAAGCAGTAGAGGAAGTGCTGCAGGATTTGCGAAAGATACTGCTGCAGTCGGACGTTGACTTGGATCTTATCGACAAACTCGTAAGCAACATACGCAAGAAGTGCCTTCAGGAGAAGACGCCTGCCGGGCTCACGCTGCGCGAGCATGTGATGAAGACAATTTACGACGAACTCGTGGCGCTTCTGGGCGAGAAGCCCGCAGAAGGCGACATGCTCGACAGGAAGCGCGTAATGTTCGTCGGTCTTTTCGGTAGCGGGAAGACGACAACAATCGCAAAGCTTGCGCGCTACCTGAAGAAACGCGGGAAGAAACCCGCGCTCGTGGCGCTCGACTACCACCGTCCGGCAGCGCCGCAGCAGCTGAAGCAGCTGGCCGATCAGGTTGGCGTGCAAGTGCATATCAACGAACAGAAGGATCCGTACGCCGCAGCGCGCGAAGCGATGGAGAAACTCCAGAAGAACGACGTCCTTATTTTCGACACCGCAGGCCGCAACGCGCTTGACGCGGAGCTTGCTGCAGAGCTGAGAAAGCTGGGAGAAATGATAAAGCCCGATGAGGTTGTTCTGGTGATGCCCGCGGACCTTGGCAAGATTGCGCGCAGGCAGGCGAACGAGTTCAACCGGCTTGTTGGGATAACAGGCGTCATAGTCACGAAGATGGACGGCACTGCGAAGGCAGGAGGTGCGCTCGCGGCCGCGGCTGCGACTGGCGCGAAGGTGAAATTCATCGGCACGGGCGAGAAGATAGACGAGTTCGAACCCTACGACCCGACTAGGTTCGTTTCGCGCATGCTCGGGCTCGGCGACATGCAGACTCTGCTCGACAAGGCGAAGGACGCGGAGCTGAAACCTGAAATCGCAGAGAAGATGCTGGAAGGCAAGTTCACGCTCGACGATTTCTACGAGCAGATAGAGAGCATGGGCAAGATGGGTTCGTTGCAGAAGGTAGCGGACATGATACCCGGATTCGGGATGATGAAGCTTCCGCAGGACGCGCTGGTGAAGCAGGAGCAGCAGCTGAAGAAGTACAAAATCATAATACAATCGCTCACGAAGGACGAGCGCGCGAACCCATCGCTGATTGCGGGCGGAAGGATAAAGCGCGTCGCATCGGGCGCGGGCGTTGCGGAGTCGGACGTGCGCGACATGCTGAAGCAGTACGACCAGATAAAGAAGCTGACGAAGATGCTCGGCCGCGGGAACAAGGATATGATGAAGCTACTCAAGCAGTTCGGCGGCAAGCTGCCGTTCTAGCCATTCCGGGCAATGATTTAAAACCTCCCCCACAAATTCTAACTATGTTCAAGTGCGTGATGCTCGACTGGGGAGGGACGCTAACGGACGAACATGATTTATTCCGCAAAATAGCGGAGGAGTTCACGTATCCCCTTTGGAAACGGCTTGGGTTTAAAGGCACGCTTGAAGATTACATGATTGCGGAGAAGAAGACGGGCGAAGATTTGGCATCGTCGAAAAGGTGGAAATCGCAGAAGAGAGAGGATTGGAGCCTCTTGTTTTCAAAAAACACCGGCGTAAAGATATCGAGAGAAGGAGCATTAAAAGAGTTTGAACTCTTCTGGGGCGGTTACATGAAGTACTCCAAACTCGTGCCGGACGCAGAAAGAATACTGAAATTCGCGAAATCGAAGGGCCTCTTTCTGGCGCTAGTCAGCAACAACTGGAAGGATTCGTACAAGATTTTCGATAAATATGGGGTAACCGAACACTTCGATATTAGAGTTTTGTCCGACGAGGTAGGCGCTTTCAAGTCCGAACTGAAGCCATTCGAGCATGTGCTTGAGAAGTTGGACGTACTCCCGGAAGAATGTCTGATGGTCGGGGATAAAATTTATGAAGACGGCGCTTGCAGAAAACTGGGAATAAAGTTCTGCCTAGTTGATTCGGAAGGAAAACACGCAAATGAAACAGATAGGTTCGATTATAGGATAACAAAGCTGTCCGAGTTGGAAAAGATAATTAAAGCTATGGTCAAAGAAATATAGAGTGGTTGCATGCCAACGTCTGAAAAAATATTGCCGGCCGCAATCGAAGCGATGAAGGACGGTTACGTCTGCGACAGCTGCCTCGGCCGCAGCGTGGCTGAGCTGCTCAGCGGTTTCTCGAACGCGGAGCGCGGGCGAGTGTTGCGGACGTACATAGCGATGCTTCTGGATTCTGGCGAGAAGCTTGACGTGGACGCGTCGAACTTCAGCGGAATGAAGTTCAGGAATGCGAAGGTCGACGCGATAAAGCCGAGCAAGTGCAAAATCTGCAAAAATTTTTTTAGCGAGCGAGTAGAAGAACTGGCGAAAGCGATAGCGAAGCGGACGGCGGATTACGAGTTCAAGACCTTCCTGATGGGCACAATCGTCTCTGCGGAAATGGCGAAGGCCGAGGAGGAGGCGTGGCATAAGGCTGGCGTCGAGTTCGTCGAGCCGATAAAGAACGAGATAAACCGCGAAGTGGGAAAGCGCGTCGAGAAGCTTACGGGCAAGAATTTCAACCTGAAAGAGCCGGACATCGTTGTGATTCTCGATTTGGAGCAGAACAAAGTCTCGCTGCAGGTGAAAAGCCTATACATCTACGGCCGCTATCAGAAGCTCGTGCGCGGAATGCCGCAGACCAGGTGGCTCTGCCGCGAGTGCATGGGCAAGGGCTGTCCGCGATGCAAAGGCAAGGGCAAGATGTACGAGACGTCCGTGCAGGAGAACATCGAGCCGCCGCTGCTGAAGGCCGCGAAAGCCAAGGCGTCGAAGATGCACGGGTCGGGCCGCGAGGACATAGATGTTCGCTGCTTGGGCTGGCGGCCGTTCATACTCGAACTCATGCGGCCGATGATCCGCAAGCTGAACCTGCGCAAGCTGCAGGCGCAGGTGAACAAGTCGAAGAAGGTGAAAGTGCAGGGCCTGAAGTTCGCAAGCAAGAAGGACGTCGAGGACGTGAAGTCGTCGCGCCACGACAAGACCTATCGCGCCGAGGTGGTTTTCGAAAAGAAGATAGACGCATCGAAGCTGAAGCTCGTGAAGGCTCTGGCAGGCGGGAACATAAGCCAGCGCACGCCGAGACGCGTGGCGCACAGGCGCGCCGACTTGGTGAGGAAGCGCGGACTGAAGAAGATAAGCGTGCGCAAGCTCGGACCGAAGAAGCTCGAGGTGAAGCTGACGGGCGAGGCCGGAATCTACGTGAAGGAACTGATATCAGGCGACGAAGGCCGAACTTCGCCCAACATCGCGGAGCTGCTTGGCAATAAGGTTAAAAGCATAGAGCTTGATGTAATCAAAATCTGCAAATAAGATGCGACCCCGATTTCTACGTTATAGGATTTAAATCTGCATCTGCAATCAAGTTTCATGAGTGAGAAAGCAAACAAGTACTTGGCCGAATTAACCGAACTGGAAAAGAAGCTAGAATGTATGGGCATAGAAACAGGAGATTTAGTTTTCGAAAAATCGGCGATTAACAATTACAAGGAAGTGCTGGGAAAATTCGACTCCTACGACCCTCAGACACAAGAGATAATATTGGAAGACGTTAGAAGAGACATAGATAGAATTAAACTTTCTTATAAAATTTGACTTTTGTAATCGTCAAAATCGAAGATTTAAGAGCCAAACCATTAAACTATAGAAAAGCAAAAATGTCAAAGTCAAGTGGTTGAAATGGTCAAAAAATCACGAGGATTCCGCTCGGGAACGCGCAAGAAGCTGAGGCAGAAGCCAAACGTGCGGCCGGCGATAACAAAGTTCCTGCAGGAGTTCAAGGAGGGCGAGCGCGTGCTGCTCATGCCCGAGCCCTCGAGCCACAGGGGCATGCCGCTTTCGCGCTACAAGGGCGTGGCCGGCACGATAACGGGCAGGCGCGGCGGCGCGTACTTCGTCGAGATAAACGACGGCAAGATGAAGAAGACGTTCATCGTAAGGCCCGAGCACCTCCAGACCGCCTGAACCAAAGGTTCGGCCGCGGCGGAAGAATTTTTTAACCCCGTGTGAGCGGGAAATCCCACATCCTTCGTGGGTGGGATGGAAGCGAATACCGATACACTGATAGTAAAATATATAAACCCTAAAATAAAGAATGATGTAGAACGGTTGCGATAGGGACTATCGTTTGCGTAAAGCACACCCAATCCGAGTGCGTACCGTTCCGCTATGCTCGAAATTGGCGATTGGTGGCAAGAAGCCCACACGCTTTAGCGGTTGGGTAGTTCACAAGGATAGCTTCAATAGATAATTAGGGCAATAACTGGTAAGGAAAACGCGTCAAAACGCGCAGCGGGTGCAAACATATGAACCTGATTAAAGAGGAACTGGTTACGAACGCAGAAGCGAAAGCGCTGCTCGAGAGAGCCGTGAAACCGGACGACATGAAGTTCGAGCAGAAGAACGCCTACGAGAACCTGAAGAGGTTCGCGAAGCTTACTGCCGAGAAGGCAAAAGCGCTGATGGAAGAGCTGAACAAGAGCAAGAAGCTGCGCGAGCGACAAATCGTATCCATAATCAACATAATGCCGGAGGACGAGGACGATCTGCGCGCGGTGATGGGCAAGGACTATACGAACTTCACTCCGGACGAGATTAACCTAATTCTTGAGTCCGTCCGAAATACGCGGGCAGACAAGAGTTGAACCCCCACCAGGTGACTCCCATGGTTGCAAAGGACGACTACGCGATAGTCTTGGATTTTTTATCGGGCGGAAGACCCGGTGACCGCAAGGCGGAGCCGATAGCGCAGGCAATAGGCGAGAAGTTCCTGAACCTGCTCGAGCTCGCGATAAAGGAAGGCGTGTCGATCAAATCGGGCGACCGCGTATACATCGGCGCTGACAAGCGAGACCAGGTGCAGTACATACGCTCGCGCATAGAGTACCGCGAGCTGACGAACTTCGCGAAAGCGGAGATAGAGGACGTGCTGACGAACCTGATAAGCGCGGACGAGAAGCGCTTCGTGGACTTCTTCAGCAAGGCCGGGCCCGTGACAACACGCCTGCACAGCCTCGAGCTGCTGCCGGGCATAGGCAAGAAGCACATGTGGGAGATAATAAAAGTCAGGCGCGAGAAGCCGTTCGAAAGCTTTGAGGATTTGCGCAAGCGTGTCACGATGCTTCCGGACCCGAAGAAGATAGTCGTGAAGCGCATAATCGAGGAGCTCGAAAGCAAGGACGGGCACAGGCTTTTCGTCGCAGGCGGAAGCATGCAGTGATTGCATGGAAGACATGCTCGGCTACATACGCAAGTACCCAGAGATGATTCTCGACGCAATCGAAGCGACAAAGCGCGCGGCGCTGCCAAGCTACGAGTTCGACAGGCTGCTCGTGTGCGGCATGGGCGGCTCTGCGGTGGGCGGGGATTTGGCAACGGACGTGATGCGCGCTTATGGCATTCCGTTACAGATAGAAATCTCGCGGCGTTACGCGCTGCCTCCACACGTTGACAGAAACACGCTCGTGATTTTCTCCAGCTACTCCGGCGAGACCGAGGAGACGCTCAGCCAGTTCGCGGAAGCGAGGCGCAAAGGATTGCAGATGATTTGCATGACATCGGGCGGAAGGCTGAAGAAATGGGCCGAGGACTTGGGCGTTCCTTTCGTAGAGATGCCTGCGGGGTTCAAGCCGCGCGCCGCGTTGCCATACTCGCTGTTCACGGTAATCGAATACTTGCGCGAGGCTGGCAAACTCGACATTTCTAGGGACATAGACGAGACCGTGCAAGTGCTGACGGAACTGCGTGACGATCCGCAAAAGGACAACGAGATAATGTCGCTCGCAGGGCTTATGGCGAACAGCCGCATAAGCGTTTATGCCGCAGACGCGTACGAAGCAGCGGCGCGCAGGATGAAGAACCAGATAAACGAGAATAGCAAGCTGCCAGCGAACTGGGACGTTTTCCCGGAGATGAACCACAACGAGATAGTCGGCTACGAGGACAACGACCTGAACAAAGAGAGCTATGTTCTGCTTCTGCGCGACGCGGACGAGCATCCGGCAGTGCGCACGCGCATCGAGGCAACGAAGGAAATAATACAAGGCAAGGTCAAAGGCGTAGCCGAGCTGTGGGCTGTCGGCAAATCAAAACTTGCAAAGGAGATGTCGCTCGTGTTCCTTGGCGACGTGCTTAGCTACTACCTGGCGACGCACGGCAAAAAGAATCCGGACAAGACCGCAAACATAGACGCGCTCAAGGCCGTGCTGAAGGAGAAGCTGAACACGCAGGAAAAGATCGAGAAGGAACTTGTGTAGCTACAGCGCCTTCGTGACTTCGAGCGTCTCCACTTCGCCGACGCCCTCTACGCCGCGCAGCAGGGCTTCCATCTTGTCGATGAATCCCGCTTCGTCCGGTATGAGCTTGGCGACAATCAGCGCAACCAGCCCGAACGCTATCGGTTCGCGCTTTACCTGGTCGGCGCCCACCGCTTCCCTGATTCTTGCTTCGAGAAAATCCAGGTTCACGTCCATGCTGGCGGGCATGACTTTGAACGTTGCTATGACTCCGGACATTTTCAGCACCAGAAGCAGCCTACGGCCCCTCGAACCCGCACTTGGCGCACTTGTACATCACGCTGTTGTCGCGGCACGTCTTGCAGCGCACGATCTCCTGTTCGCCGCACTTCGGGCACTTGAACTTGGTGAAGTTTTCCGATGCAGTAACGTGCATGTTGCAGCTAGTGCAGTTCATCCGTTTTCGCCTCTTGTCTTTACAATTACTTCGGATAGATTATTTAAATAAGGTTAAGAAGTTTTATAAGTATCGGTTCGGAAGTTAAATGCAGCCGAATGCCCTCGTAGTTCAACTTGGATAGAATGCCAGCTTGCGGAGCTGTTGATCTGGGTTCAAATCCCGGCGGGGGCACTCCTGAGCCTCCATAGTTTAGCTTGGATAGAATGATGGCTTCCGGAGCCGTGGACCTGGGTTCAAATCCCAGTGGAGGCATTTCAGTTCTTCAGCTTCACTTTCATGAAGTCGTACGCGACCTTCGTGTTGGGGAATATCTTGCGCGCCGCGGTTTCTATCTCCCGTATGTCCTCCTTCGTTGAATATCGCCTGCTCAGATGCGTTAGTATGAGCTGCTTCACGCCCGCGTCCGCTGCCACCTTCGCGGCCTGTCTCACGTCCGCATGCGCCTTACTCTCGTCCTCTTCCAGGAATGTGCCGTCGTGTATCAGGAGGTCGGCGCCCTTCGCCAGCTTCACGACGTTCGCGCACGGCTTGGTGTCGCCCGAGTAGACCACGCGCAGTCCCGGCTTGACGTCCGAAACGTCCTCGATCTTCACCTTCTTCCCGCCCACGGTCGCGACACCGTCCGTCTTGAGCTTCTTCATCCACGTCCCACGCTTCAGCCCGAGCTCCTTGATTTTCTCGAGGTTGATGTTCAGCCTGTCCTTCTCCTTGAACAGATACGCAACGCTCGGCACCGTGTGGAAAACGGGAATCGACCAGACCTCGTACTCGGCCGTCTCGTCCACCTTCGTCGGCTCGTCCCCGCTGAACGGAACGTTCATCGCTTCCACGGGGAAGCGCAGTCCGAAATAGCCGAGGTCCAAGATGTTCGAGACGAAGCGTTCGGCTTCGGGTCCGTAGATTTTCAGCTCCTCCCTGCGCTTCTCAAGGTTCATGGTCTGGATTAGCGGGATGAGGCCGGAAAAATGGTCTGCATGCCAGTGCGATATGAAAATCTTCTGCAGCTTCATGAAGCTGATGCCCGACCGCATCAGATGCTTCTGCGTCCCTTCCCCGCAGTCGAACAGCAGGAAGTGCCGCTCGTCCGAAGAGTATTCGAGCACGATTGCTGGGTGGTTCCTTTCAAGGCTTGGTATGCCCGAGACCGTGCCGAGGAACGTAACGTCTATCATGTTAATCACATCAGCTTAGGTTCTCCTTCTCGAAATAATCTCGCAGGAAAACCCCAAATCCTTTGTCCTTCTTCGCCAGCTTGGCTGTTTTCCCGACGTCCGCGGTTACCTGGAAGCCGCGCGAAATCTGCTTCGCGACGTGGCTCGGTATGCCCTTCGCCTCGAGCACTTTCAGCGGGTCGCCGAGGCTGTCCTCGAGCTTCTCCTGCGCGGTCCTGAACTTGCGCTTCGTTTCCACTACCCAGAAACCCCCTTCCACGAACGGGCCGTTGATTGCGGAATGCTTGTACGTCTTCGCGAAGTTGCGCGCGCCGTTGTCGTCGAACACGCTCGGCCCTACGCGCTTGCGGACGGCCGGCAGAGTGCAGCCCTCCATCTCGATTATCACGACAGCCAGCTTGCAGCCGTCGGTGTAAACGTCGCGGCGCACAACATCAAAATCGTTCTCCTCCAGTATCGATTCCAATCTCTGCCCGAGCCTGCGCATCTGCGGCCAAAGTATGTCCGGCACAACCTGCGGCGGTTTGAAACTTACAACAACCAGGCTTGTTTCCCTTTTCTGCACGAGCGCTTTCAGTTCCTTCGGCGAAAGCGGCTTCTTTTGTTTCGGGAAGAACGCGTCCAACGAAGGCTTCTCAAGGAAATGCCTCGCGGCCGAGCGCAGCTTGCAGAAGCTTTCAGGCGAAACGGCGGCAGCGGTGTTCCTGTTCTTGTCCGTCGGGTCGATTAGTATCAGGGGCTGGCCTTTGTACGCCTTCGCAAGCTCGCGGTACTCCTCTTTTCTGTAAAAGTTCTCGATGTCGATTATCTCGCCCGTGCGCCATCCGGCCGCGGCTTTTATTATTTCCGCGAATTTCCCGTAACGGATGGCCAGCAACTCGCACACGTAACCGGAGAACCCTTCCGTCTTCGCGTCCGCGCCGTACACGCCCGCGGCTGTGCAGAACTGCTTCAGCAGTCGCACGTCGTTAGACAGCTCCGGCGGAAACCGCTTCTCGATGTAACGCACGTGGAACGGCGTGCGGTCCACAGAGGACTTCAGCTGCTCCGTGGACTCAAGCTCGTAGCACGGCACAACATCGATGTTCAGGCCTTTCACGCAGCCGCTGGTGTAAGGATGCTCCGCATATTCCACGGTCGCGCGCCCGCCGAGCCTGCGTATTACGTCCTTGCCTATCTGCAGCCCGAACTTCTCCAGCTTCTCGCGCGGAACGGACGGCTTGAAAAGTATGAAAAGGTCGAACTCCATCTTGCCCGGAAGCCAGGTGTTGCGCGTCAGGCTGCCTGCGATTATCGCATAGGCTTCGTGCTTCAGCGCCTCCTTGTTCGCGAGCTCGAGCGCGCGGGCTGCGAGCTTCTCCAGCCGCTTCCGCTCTGCGGGTTTCGGCACTATTTTTTTCAACGCCTTCTTCAGGATAATCTCCATCGAAGCTTTCGGCATAATTAGTTTTTCTCGGCGGTTGTATAAAGGTTTGCCGTGTGTTGCTTGCGTTGTCTACATCCGCCGGCTCAGGCAGCCGCGTCCTTCAGCGCTTGGCCGCATGCGCAGTTGCGCTCGGCAGGAATCTTCGATACCGCGTCCATTATCAGACTCTTCACCTTCCCGACGCTCTTCTTCATGTTTGCCGCCACCTCGCCCGCGGACACGGGCTTCTCTGCCCAGACGTCATAGTCCGTGATCGCGTTTATGGTCGCGTAGCACAGCTCCGCCTCGCGTGCAAGCTGGCATTCGGGCACGAGCGTCATGCCTATGACATCGCCGAAATTGCGATACATCCTGCTCTCGGCGCGCGTTGAGAAGCGCGGGCCTTCGATGCAGACGTACGTCCCCGTGCAGTTCACGTCCATGCCTAGCGCTATCGCCGAGCGTTCGAGCGCCATGCGCAGCTTGCTGCAGAACGGGTCTGCCAGCGAGACGTGGTAGACGCTGTCGCGGTTGAAGAACGAATACTGCCTCGTCTTCGTGAAATCGACGAACTGGTCTGCTATGACAATATCGCCCGGCATGTAGATTTCCTTCAACGAGCCAACGGCGCCCGTGGCAAGCACGCGCTTGACGCCAAGCCTCTTCAGCGCCCAGATGTTCGCGCGGTTGTTTATCATGTGCGGCGGTATCGAGTGCCCGTGTCCGTGGCGGTTTACGAAGGCTATTCGCCTGCCGCCGAGCTCGCCGAGCACGATTTTGTCCGAAGGACTGCCGAAAGGCGTGGACAGCGCAAGCTCGCGCCTGTTCTGCAGCATCTCAGGATCGTAGACGCCCATGCCGCCGATTATCCCAATCTCGGCCTCGTTCGTGGGCTTGACATCGACTATGGGGCTGACGAATTTCATAATATTCCATTCGCAGTTAGGTTTTTCACCTTAACGCATCCTTGATTGACACACGCGCGATTGCGCCATCGCGAAGTATTTCGCACCTGCCTTCTTCAGAAACGTCCACAACTGTAGACTCCACGCCGATTTGGCTCGGTCCGCCATCGAGAATGAAATCAACTTTATTGCCCAACTGTTCCCGTGCTTCGTCCGCGGTCGTTATAGGCTGCTGTCCGGATATGTTCGCGGACGTTGCGGTTATCGGGCCAGCAAGCTCGATTAGCTTGATCGCGATTTCGTTCCTCGGTATGCGTATGCCGACCTTGTCCGAACAGGACGTCAGCTCTTTTGGAAGATTTGCCTTCTTCTTGAGCACAATCGTCAGCGGTCCGGGCAGGAAGACCTTTGCAAGTTTGCGCGCGGCCGTGTTCACGTACGCAATCTCGTCTGCCTGCTTCATGTCTTTCACAGCAACAGACAGCGGATTGTCCAGCGGCCGCTTCTTGGCAGCAAAGACCTTGAGCACCGCTATGCGGCTGAACGCGCTTGCGCCAAGGCCGTACACGGTTTCCGTAGGGTAAACCACGAGCCCGCCAGCCTTGATTATCGCGGCCGCTTCCTTTATTGCCTTGTCCAAGCCCGCGGCTTCGCCGTATGCCATAAATCTCCTTCGAAAAGCGGAATATAAATAAAGATTTCGCTACTGGAGAATAGTAAACCTTATATAGTGACTACTACTCAATAGTGAATAGCCAAAGAGGCAGAACGAGGCTTCAACCATGAACGGGAAGAGCGAGAGCGTGCAGATGTTCGAGGAGCAACTGTTCGAAGCGAGGAACATGCTTTTCTCGGCGAGCAACGTGAAGCAGATACGCTTTTTGCAGAGCAAGATCAAATACCTCGAGCAGCGCGTGAAGGAGTCCAGACGGCATTGAACCCGTTCTGTGTAAATTTTTAATTTTCGTTTCGAACCTATGTTCGTCTAATTCTTCGTTGTTCTGAATTGAAAAAAATATAGTCCCGGGCGGATTCGAACCGCCGTCGCAAGCTTACCCTCGTTTTTTGTCCAGAGGCTCGCATGCTTGGCCACTACACCACGGGACTGCGCTTTGCGGATGAAATCAAATGATTTGCGAAAATATATAAGCGTTGTTTTACTTATTAAATTGTAGAATTAATCAAGGTGCTGGAAGTGCACGGTGGACGTCAAACAGCCGCGTGATTTGCTTTCGTTCAGCGGCGCGTCTCTGCTTCTCAAACCACACCAGCATGCAAAGTTAATTCAATCTGACGTACAAATTAGAATTACCAATAGGAGGAGTTTGGAATGAGGATACTGCAGCTGCATTCGGACTACATCGAATACGAGCCGGTGAAGAAGGAGGCGCCAAACGCGGAGGCGGCGGACAAGAAAGCCACACGGCTGGAGGACATACTAGTTTTGCTGACATGCGTGGAGAAAGGCGACGACGAATCCGTTGGCAAGGCCGCTGTCGAAGAGGCTGCGGAATTCATGAAGAACTTGAAAGCGAACCGCGTGCTGCTGTACCCGTACGCGCACCTGAGTTCGGACCTTGCAGATCCAGCTACGGCGCTAGCCGTTATGAAGGAGATGGAGAAGCAAGCGAAGGCGCTGAAGCTCGAGACGTTCCGCGCGCCGTTCGGATGGACGAAGAAGCTCTCGATAGCGGTGAAAGGACATCCGCTCGCGGAGCAGTCGCGCAGCATAACGAAGGAAAGCAAAGAAGGCAAGGAAGCGAAGCCTGCTGCGAAGAAAGCGATTGAAAGGGAGATTGCGAAGCTCGACGAAAAGTCTCTCGGGGAGAAGAAGGCGGTGATGTTCCGGCAGGCTCGTGTGGACGCGGACGAGCTGCCGCCGAACGACCACCGCGTGATAGGGCAGCAGATGGATATGTACAGCTTCCACGATGCAGCGCCGGGAATGCCGTTCTTCCACAACGCTGGCATGGTGGTGATGAACGAACTGCTGAAGTACTGGAAAGAGCTGCACAAGAAAGCGGGCTATCTCGAAGTGAAGACGCCGATAATACTGAACAGGAAGCTGTGGGAGATAAGCGGGCACTGGGACAAGTATCGCGAGAACATGTACTTCACGAAGATTGATGACGAGGACTTTGCCGTGAAGCCGATGAACTGCCCGGGCGGCATTCTCATCTTCCGCTCGAAGGTGCATTCGTACCGCGACCTGCCGATAAGGATGGCCGAGCTTGGGCTTGTGCACAGGCACGAGCTGTCGGGCGTGCTCTCCGGCATGTTCCGCGTAAGATGCTTCACGCAGGACGATGCGCACATCTTCATGCGCGAGGACCAGATAAAGGACGAGATCGTAGGAGTGATAACGCTCTTTACGGACTTTTACAAGACGTTCGGATTCGACTATCACATAGAGCTGTCAACGCGGCCGAAGAACTCCATAGGCACGGATGAGCAGTGGGCCGCGGCGGAGAAGGGGCTGAAGGAGGCGCTCGATTCCGAAAAAATAAAGTACAAGCTGAACCCGGGCGACGGAGCTTTCTACGGGCCGAAGATAGACTTCCATGTCAAGGACGCGATGGGCCGCACCTGGCAGTGCGGCACCATACAGCTGGACATGACCATGCCGGAGAAGTTCGACCTGAACTACACCGGCGCGGACAACAAGCAGCATCGCGTTGTGATGATACACCGCACGATGATGGGTTCCATCGAGCGCTTCATGGGCATACTCGTCGAGCACTTCAGCGGGAAGTTCCCGGTATGGTTCGCGCCCGTGCAGGCAAGCGTGATACCAATCAGCGAGAAGAACAACAAATACGCGCAAAAAATCGCGGGCGAGCTCGATGGGGCAGGGATGCGCGTCGAGGCGGACCTGTCTGCAAACACCATGGACTACAAGGTCCGCGAGGCGCAGATTCGCAAGGTTCCGTACATGCTCGTGGTCGGCGAAAAGGAGGAGAAGGCAAAAAGCGTGGCGGTGCGCGGACGCGACGGCAAGGTCGAGTATGGCGTGAAGCTGCCGGACTTTGTGAAAAAGATTACCGAGAAGATTGAAAGGAAATCAATCGAGTAGAACAACGTTCGTCTTCTACTTCAAAGATTTTCCGTGCGTCCAAAGGTGGTCGAATATAGGATTCAGCAGGTTGCTGGCCGCGTAGTTGCTCTTGCTCCATATGGCTATGTCCTGCGTGTCGTGAACGGTCTTCGGGTCGGTGAGCGGCATCAGCAATTCCTTGCCGTCGACAATGAAAAATTTGCCGTCGATTGAAAGGTCCTTCTTGCTTATCGCGCGTATCTCGCCGACGATGTTCAGCGACTTTGCGCTGCTCGGCAGCTTGGACACGTTCGCGGCGATTTTTATGTTCACGCCCCGCTCCTTCGCATCCCTCAGCGTGTCGAACTGCGTCGATAACAACTCGTCAAGCCCCGCTTCGTTCGTCATGATGTTTATGCTCTTGCTCGCGTCCTTCATCATCGAACCGATTTGTTGCGACACGGAGTACCTGCCTTTCAGCGCGCCAGTCATCTCCTCTGGCGTCGTTATCTTCATGCCCTTCTGGAACAGGTCGTCCATCTCGCGCATCACAGGCGAGCCCTTCAAGTCGTCGATGCGCTCCTGTATCGAGCGCACGTCCTCCTCGAGCTTCGCCTTCGCGCGCTCGAGCGCCTCCGACGGCCTTACTGTCACGTATCGTATGGGCTTGCCGTTCTGCACAATCACGAAACCCTTCTCCGCGAGGCTCTGCAGTATGTCGTACGACCTCGAGCGCGGGACGTTCGCTATCTCAGAAAGCTCGCCGGCGGTCGATGTGCCTCTTGCGAGGAGCGCGACCCACAACCTGCGCTCGTACAGGTTGAGTCCGATGCCCTTAAGCGCGTCCATGACCCTCGAAGAGACAATCATTGTTATCATCCGGCCCCCGGAAACGGAAATCCGTGCAACCCATCGCGAACTTCCTTGTTTTAACTAATTAGTGATTTAATATATAAGTTTTTATATCTTACAAGTAGTCCATCGCGTATTTGAGCGCGCAGAACTTACGATTTTTTCTTCTGCGACTCGTGCAATTTGCGCACGCGCTCGATCGTGTCGGCCTCCTCGGGACCTTTGTCGGCGCTCCTGTCCCTCAACAGGACCGGGAAGCGCAGTGCGAACCCCGAGTCGTACGTAGGCGAACGCTGTATTTCCTGATAGCCTACCTCGAAAACGACGCTGGGCTTGAACTTCACGCTACGTCCGTGCTCTTCGAGTACCAGCGGCCGTAGTTTCTTCGTCATTTCCTTGAACTGCTCGTCCGTGAGGCCTGTGCCCATCATGCCGCACTGCAGGAACTTGCCCGTGTTCGGGTCTCGGCATCCGAGTACGAAGCTGCTCAGCCAGTTCGCGCGCTTGCCCGTGCCCCATTCCGCGCCTATGACGACAAGGTCGAGCGGCTCCATGGTGGGCTTGACCTTCAGCCAATAGCCGACACGCCGGCCCGGGTTGTACTTCGAGTCAAGGTTCTTCACCATAACGCCTTCCTCGCCGATGTCGAGCGCGTGTTTGTAGAATTTTTCCGCAACCTTCAAGTCCGTCGTTATCACATGCTCCGTGAACTGAAATTTGCCGGGCAGGACTTTGATTATATTCTCCATCACGGCCCGTCGTTCTGACAGCCGCTCGTCCAATAGCGATTTGCCGTTCACATACAGCGCGTCGAACACGTCCACCTGCACAGGCAGCTCCTCTGCCATACGCTCTATGTCGTACTTGCGCTGTATGCGCTGCGAGAGCTGCTGGAACGGCAGCGGCCTGCCCGTGCGCCTGTCTATGCCGACGGCCTCGCAATCGAGTATGCACGTTTCTGCCTTTACGTGATCCTTGACCATCTTGACGATGTCCGGGAACTGCCTAGTAACGTCGTCCAGCCGCCGTGTGAAAAGTTTTATGGCGTTGCCGTCCTTGTGTATCTGTACGCGCGCGCCGTCGTATTTTACTTCGACTATTGGTCGCTCGAACGCGTCCATCGCAACCTTCAGGTCCGGCGCCTTCTCGGCCAGCAGCACCTGCAACGATACGCCAATCTTTATGCTCACTTTCATCAGTCCGTCGTCGCCTTTCGATTTCGCTATGGCTGCTATATGGCCGTAATCGGGCATCATGTTCCACGCATGCTCCACGTGTGTCGCGTTCACATCAAAAGCCTTCGCGATCGCGTCGCGCACTATGCCTTCGGCCACGCCGATCCTCAGAATGCCGAGCACCGTGCGCACGATGTACTTCGCCTCCTTCGGCGACGCGGACGACACGAGCTCCGCTATAAGGTTGAGCTTGCGGTCCTGCGAGCCCGTGCCAACGGCTTCGGGCAGCTTCTGCAGGCCTTCGAAGACCTTGTCGACTGTGAGTTTCCTGCGCATGAGCGTGGACTGTTTTTTGGACTTGACGAAGTTCTCGGCCGTTATGCCCAAGTCGCCCGTGCGTTTGAACTCGGCCGTGACCTGCGCTTCCGAGTGACCCGTGGCCTTTTCAATCGCGCGCCGCATCATCTTCTCCGCGACACCCAGCTCCTCCTCGGAGTACGAAGGAAACACCTGGCCAGTGGCAAGCAGCACTATCTTCTCCAAATCCGCGGCAGGCGATTCCTTGAACAGCCGCGCGAGTATGTCGCGCTTGCCGAGCTTCGACGGGGTGCCTTCCAGCTGTTCGTAAATGTCTGCGAGCTTGGTGTAATCCATGGGAACCTTAAACCTAATTCAAGATTTAAATTAGGAGATGTTTATAATTTTCTATTAACCCCTTTGGGCGGATTGCGAGTCCAATCGGCCGTGCGTGCCGAGGCCTCGGCCGAGGTGAGGACGATGAAAGATGGCAGTGATTGACAAGCACCGCATAATACACGAGCGCTGGACCTTCGGCGTGTGCGAGAACTGCGGTTACAACCCGGAACGGGTGCAGATGGAAAAAGAATTTATTGCGTCCGGTGACCCCAAGAGGTCGAAACGTTCGGAAAGAGAGCTCTGGACATGCCCCAAGTGCGGCTACTGCCGGAAGCTCTGACCGAAGCGCGGCGGCTACAGAAAAGAATTTACATCTGCTTTGCGAATTAGATTTAGGCATCGGGGCTTGAGGAGTATCCCATGAACATCTTCGACTGCATATTCAACCGGCGCAGCACGCGCAGCTTCACGAAGGAGGAGGTGGACGACAAGCTTATAGGGGTGATGTTGCACGCGGCCACGCACGCGCCTTCGGCAGGCAACACGCAGGAATGGATGTTCGTTGTCGTCAAGGACGAGGACGTTAAAGAGAAGCTGGCGGATGCCGCGCTAAAGCAGGAGTTTGTCGCGAAAGCGCCCGTTGTTATCGTCGTGTGCCTGGACAAGGAAAAGGTGTCGATGCACTATGGAAAGCGCGGGGAGGCGCTGTACGGCGTGCAGGACACGGCCGCCGCGACCATGAACATGATGCTCGCTGCCGAAGCGCTGGGGTTGAAGACGTGCTGGGTGGGCTCATTCGACGAGGAACGCGTCGGTCACGTGCTCGAACTGCCCAACGAAGTCCGTCCGATGGCCATAGTGCCCGTAGGATACTCCAGCGAAACGCCGATAAAGCCGAGGCGCATAGCGTTCGAGAACCTGACGTTCGTCGACACGTACAACAAGAAGTACGACATCGCCTATGCGGTGCAGACCTCGGGCGGCAAGGAGCTCAAGTTCAAGCCGATAGGCAACTACATCGAGGACTTGCTCAAGAAGAAGCTCAAGGAAGCCAAACCGAAGGAGAAAGAGGCTGCGAAGCGAACAACGTTTACGGATTTCTTGAAGAAGCTCGGCGCCCGAACCGGGCTTTAAACTTAATATACCGAAAACCAAATGTTATATAGAAACACCTACGGTCACGCGGACGTGTTGTCATGCGCACGACGAAAGTTTTAGCGAACTCGACCCTGCTTGCGGTTGCAATGGTTGCGGCCGGCCTGTGCCTCTCCGCATTCGTGCAGGCCGCTGCTGCGGACGAGGTGTCGCTGTCCATATCGCCTTCGGACATACTTATAAACAACACTGAAATCAAGTCCGTCGACATAACAATCACGAACAACCAGAACTTTGCGGACACTTTCTCGCTGTCGGTCTGGCCTTCAACCACATGGGCGGGCATAACGCCAAACCTCGAAAGATACAGCATAATCAACCTAGAAAGCAAGTCCAGCGAGACGGTCAAGCTGTACTTGTCCGCAGCGGCCGACGCGGAACCGATAGCGACGAGCTTCCTCGTGACCGCAACGTCAACGTCGGTGCTAACCAAGAACGTAAGCGCGTCTGCGACGGTTATCGTGCGCACGCAGAGAAGGACGTCGGTCTACATATCCGACTTGTTCATAGACAAGTATGCGCTCGATCCAGAAGACTGCATGAACATACGGGTTGACGTCACAAACCTTAACCCGGCAACAGAATCTTACAAACTGTCCACCGTTATAACCAAGGACATGACCCCCGTGAACAGGCTAGAGGACGATTTGCTTGACGTAGACGGCAAGTCCATCGGCTCTGCCACGCACTCGTACTGCATAGGCAAGTACATGGAAAACGGAGAGTATACGCTGTCCGCGACGCTGAAGAGCTCGCTGAACAAGCTGATAGACACGCGCTCCGTCAACTTCAGGGTGAGCCCGAAGGTGATGCTGACGTACGGCAAGTCCGTGTCTTACACGCCATTCGCGCAGATCAAAACCATAACAGTGAAGAACGAAGGCAACGTCGTGGAGGAGGACTTTTATATCACCGAGTCGGTGTCCGATTTCGTGTCCAAGCTTTTCTATCCGGTCACGACGCCGACAAGCGTGGAGAGCGCGGACGGCAAGGTGTCGTACAGCTGGAAGATAGACCAGCTGCCGCCGGGCGAGGAGACGTCCGTTACGTACGAAATACGCTTCGTCAGCATATGGTTCAGCGGGATTGTGATTGCGATTGTGGTGTACATCGCGTTCACCTACGTGTACACGCCGAGGATAAGCAAGGGTTTCACGATGATAGGGCCGTTGAAGCGGGGGAAGGAGATATCCATGCTGCTCGAGTTGCGCAACTCGACGCTCTACGAGATAAAGAACATCGTCGTTAGCGATTCGATACCGCCGCTTGCGTCGCTCGTGGAGAAGTTCGACACGATGAGGCCCGAGGCGAAGAAGACCGATGCCGGGACGGAGCTCATGTGGAAGATCAAGTCGCTGAAGCCGTTTGAGGAGCGCGTGCTCACGTACAGGATAAAGACGAACGTCGACGTGATAGGCAGCTTGCACCTGCCGAAAGCCGGCATGGAATACCTGAACCAAAAGAGGCAGACCAAGATTGTTTCCTCCAAGGCGATAGAGCTCAAATGAACGGCCTGCGCGCTGCGGCAGCCCAGCAAAACGCTTTTATACTAAGAGTGGAATTATCTTTTAACCCGACTTAGCTCAATGGCAGAGCAACCGGCTGTACGGTCGACGGCGAAAGCCGGACCGGGTCGTAGGCGAGCGCAGCTGCGTTTGCTGGTAGCATTTGCTCGGCATGCCACCGGTAGGCCGTTTTGAAAGCGGTTCCGGTAGAGGTTGCCGGTTCAAGTCCGGCAGTCGGGACTAAATTCCCCGGAAAGAGGCGGATTGGGCGGAACCGCCGCGGAACGATGCAAAAGCGGAAAAGCGATAGATTTAAAAGATTTAATAGGCTAAAATAGTAAATTATAATTCGGTTGGCGGCCAAAGCAAGCAGGAAACATCTGTTCCCATTTCGAACACAGCAATTAAGATGCTTCGCGATGTGGCGTGTACTGAGCACTTGCTCGGGAAAACCAGGACGCTGCCAACCTCACTTATGCGCATGCGCGTTCGCACGAGGGAAGGCCGTCCGGGTGACGTTTTGACGCAGACAAACGCAAACTGCTTCTTTGATTTGGAAGGTATCGGGGACTTTACCAGACTTGAGATGTGCTCGAAGGCCAGGTACTCCGACGGACTGATAGCGGCGCTGCTGACTACGCAGGCTGGCGGATGAACGAGGTGGTGCTTTAAAACTGGCTTCACGTATGCATATCTGGCGACTTCGTTCCGGCCGGATGCGCTGTGCAAAACAATGCCTCGATGGTGTAGCGGCCCAGCATACAAGCCTGTCACGCTTGTGACGCGGGTTCAAATCCCGCTCGAGGCGCACGTAGCGGTGCGGAAAGGGAAACCAAGAAAAGCTGTGGGGCGCGGGCGATTCAGTGAAAGAAGTAGACATATCTAAACACAAGCTGGTACCGAAGCACATCATCCTCGGGGACGCAGAGAAGCAGGAACTGCTGAAGAAGTACAACATCACCTTGAACCATCTGCCGAGGATACTGCTAACGGACCCGATGGCGAAGGTGCTCGAGGCCAAGGCCGGCGACGTCGTGAAGATCGTGCGCGAGAGCCAGACAGCAGGCAAGGCCGTGTACTACAGGGTCGTTGTGCGCGGCGCTTTCAAGTAGATAGCCTTTCGCATCCAAGAGTGTTAAACCATGCGCGGCAAAAGTTGGTGTGGATGAACAATACAAACACAAACGGAACGCCCAACTCCAATTGGGAAATGTCGGCTTCCGACAGTTCCGAGCTCTTCCTCGGGATGCTGACATCATTCGTAAAGGAGCGCGGGCTTATCAGGTTCCAGATAGACTCTTATGATGATTTTATAACGCGACGCATCCCCAAAATCCTGCGCGAGATAAAGGAGATCAAGCCAGAAGTGCCGGAGATAGGCGACTTCAAGATCAAACTGGGCGACTTCCGCATAGGCAAGGAGAACTGGGGGCCGTGGATAAAGGAGGCGGACGGTTCCGAGCGAAGGATTATGCCGATGGAGGCGCGCATGCGCAACCTCACGTACTCGTCGCCCATGTTCGTTGAACTGTCGCCCGTGATGAACGGCGTCGAGGGCGAGACGCTGTGGGTGAACTTCGGCGATTTGCCGATAATGCTGAAGTCGAAAATCTGCCCGCTTGCCGGGATGAACGAGAAGGAACTGGTGGAAGCGGGCGAAGACCCAGACGACCCGGGCGGTTACTTCATCGTGAACGGCACAGAGCGCATACTGGTTCTCGTGGAGGAGATCGCGCAGAACAAGGCAATCATAAGTTCTGTCACTGCGGGCAACGTCGCGCAGATATCGCGCATACACTCCGAGAAGGACGGCTACGTGCAACGGCACATAATCGAGCGCAAGAACAACGGGAGCATAAACATCAGCTTCGCGAACGTGAACAAGCTGCCGATTGCAGTGCTGCTGAAGGCATTGGGGCTGGAGAAAGACAAGGACATAATCAACATCATGTCCCTGGACCCGGAGGTGCAGGAGGACTTTTACGCGAACCTGTACGAAGCGGACGTCTCGAACGCGGCGGACGGCCTTGACAAGATCGGGCTGCACATAAAGATTCCGCAGAAGGAATACAGGATGGAGCGCGCAACGCGGCTGACCGATCGCTATCTGTTGCCTCATCTGGGCCAGGACCCGTCGAACAGGCTGGCGAAGGCGGTGTTCCTCGCAAAGGCCGTGGGAAAGCTCATCAAGCTGCACCTCGGCAAGATAGAGGAGGACGACCTGGACCATTATTCGAACAAGCGGCTGAGGCTGTCCGGCGACCTGCTGGAGATACTGCTGCGCTCCATACTCCTGGGCAAATGGGGACTGATAACGCGCATCACGTACAACTACCAGAAGCTCACGAAGCGCGGACGCGTGCCTCCGTTGCAGGCCATAGTGGAATCGAACGTGCTCACGAACCAGTTGGTGTCCGCGCTCGCAATCGGCAGCTGGGTTGGCGGACGCACGGGCGTGAGCCAGCGCTTGGAGCGCGGCAGCTACATAAAGACCATGTCGCACATGCGCAACGTGCTTTCGCCGCTGACATCCACGCAGGAGCACTTCGAGGCGCGCGAGCTGCACCCGACTCACTGGGGCAAGCTCTGCACTAGCGAGACGCCCGAAGGCGCCACGATAGGCTTGCGCAAGTATCTTGCGATCATGGCCGAGGTAACGAGGGGCGCCGGCGAAAAGGACGGCAAAACATTGCAAGCCATGCTGAAGAAGAACGTCGTGCCTCTGGACAAGCTGGTAAAATAAAAACGGATTGATTTTATGGCCAGGAATTCGAACGAGAAGGGAGTTGCCGCAAACGCGGCGGCCGCAGAAAGCACAGTGGATGTATTCCTTGACGGCAACTACGTCGGCGTGACCAGCGACCCGGCCGCGTTCGCCAGCGAGATAAAGCGAAGCAGGCGCAGCGGCCAGCTGTCGGAGCAGGTGAACGTCTGCTATTATCCGCAGTTCAACGAGGTGCGCGTGTTCTCGGACTCGGGCCGCGTGCGAAGGCCGGCGATAGTCGTGGAGAACGGCCGCTCGAAGCTGACGGACGAGATCGCTGCGAAGGTGAAGAAGGGCGAGCTCGGGTTCTCGGACCTCGTGAAGGCGGGCGTCGTCGAGTATCTGGACGCGGACGAGGAGGAAAGCGCGTACATCGCGCTCAAGAACGAGAACATAACCCCAGAGCACACGCACGTGGAGCTAGACCCGTCCATCATACTTGGCCTGTCCGCGTCGTTCATCCCATTCACGGAGTACAACCGAGGGGACCGTGTCAACTACGGCGCGAAGATGGTCGGGCAGAGCATAGGCGTGTTCGCAACGAACTACCCGAACCGCGTCGATACGAAAGCGAACATAATGGTCTACCCGCAGAGGCCCATAGTGCGCACGCACGGACACAAGATAATAAACTACGACAAGCACCCTAACGGGTCGAACGTCATAGTGGCCGTGGGCTGCTTCGACGGCTACAACATGGAGGACGCTGTTATAATAAACGCGAGCTCGATACAGAGCGGGCTGTTCTGGTCGATGATGACGCGCACGTACGAAGCGGAGCAGAAGCGCTACATGGGCGGCCAGGAGGACATAATAGGCATACCGGAGCCCGGGGTGCGCGGATACGCGGGCGAGGACATGTACAAGCACCTGCCCGAGGACGGAATAATAAATCCCGAGGCCATTGTCGGCTCCGATTCGGTGCTCATCGGCCGCGTTTCGCCGCTGCGCTTCCTCGGAACAATGGACCAGTTCATAACAGGCGTGGAGAACATACGCGAGACGTCCGTGAAGCTACGTCACGAGGATAGCGGCGTTGTCGACCGCGTGTTCGTCAGCGAAACGACGGACGGGACGAAGCTCATCAAGGTCGTCATACGCGACATGAAGGTTCCTGAAGTGGGCGACAAGTTCGCCAGCCGCCACGGGCAGAAGGGCGTGGTCGGGCTGATCGTGCCACGAGAGGACATGCCGTTCACGGAGGACGGTGTCGTGCCGGACATCATCTTCAACCCGCACGGGATACCGTCGCGAATGACAATGGGGCAGCTGCTCGAATTCATAGGCGGCAAGCTCGGCGCGGCCGCGGGCCGCATAATCAGCGCGCCCCCGTTCAACGCAATCAAGGAGGACGATATGAGGTCGGCGCTCGAGGCGTGCGGATATAGGAACGACGGCAAGGAGACGATGTACGACGGACGCACCGGCAGGAGGTTCGACGCGCAGATTTTCATGGGCAGCTGCTTCTACCAGAAGCTCGACCACCTCGTTTCGAACAAGATACACGCGCGCTCGCGCGGACCGGTTGCGCTGCTGACGAAGCAACCCACGGAGGGAAGGAGCAAAGAAGGCGGGCTGAGGCTCGGAGAGATGGAAAAGGACTGCCTTATCGCGCACGGCGCGGCGCTGACGCTGAAGGAGAGGTTCGACTCGGACAAGACGACCGTGCCCGTGTGCCTCGAGTGCGGGAACGCCGCCATCTACGACAAAATCAAAAACAGGCGCTACTGCCCGATATGCACCGCATCGAAAGTCGTGGACATAGGGATGAGCTACGCGTTCAAGCTGATGCTCGACGAGCTGAAGAGCATGATGATTTATCCGAAGATAGTCGTGAGGCCGTCGGACGCGCTCGTGAGCAGGATAGAGTTCGGCGTTATCAGCCCGGACATCATAAAGAAGATGTCCGTTGCAAGGATAACGAAGACGGAACTGTACGACCAGGAAGGCTACCCGATCGAGGGCGGGCTCATGGATCCGAGGCTGGGCGTTGTCGATCCGGGCGTGCGATGCCGCGTTTGCGGCGGAAGCGTAGGCGAATGCCAGGGCCACTTCGGAATCCTGGACCTGACCCGTCCGATCGTGCACGTGCATTATGCGAAGTTCCTTTTCAGCCTGCTGAAGCTCTTCTGCGCCAAATGCAGCCGCGTGCTCATGGCCGAGGCCGAGATACAGACAGTCAAGGAAAAGAAGTACAGGATCAAGGACGTGGCGAAGCTCATACACAAGAAGTGCCCGTACTGCGGTTCCGAGCAGCCGAAGCTCAAGTTCATCAAGCCTTACACGTTCATCGAGGAAAAGGGCACGCTGAACGCGTCCGACCTGCGCGAGAGGTTGGCGAAGATACCGGACGATGATCTGAAGACGATAGGCGTGACCATAAGGCCGGAGTGGCTGGTGATAACGCTTCTGCCCATCGCCCCGGTTACGGTGCGTCCGTCGATTACGCTGGAGACGGGCGAACGCTCCGAAGACGATCTCACGCACAAGCTCGTGGACATCGTGCGCATAAACGAGCGGCTGCACGAGAACATAGACCTCGGCGCGCCCGACTTCATCATCGAGGACTTGTGGGAGCTGCTGCAGTACCACGTCAGCACTTACTTTGATAATGAGATCTCGGGCGTGCCCCCGGCCAGGCACCGGTCCGGCCGCATACTGAAGACGCTATCGCAGAGGCTGAAGACCAAGGAAGGACGATTCCGCGGAAACCTCGCAGGCAAGCGCGTGAACTTCTCCGCCCGCACGGTTATCAGCCCGGACCCGATGATAGACATAGACGAGGTCGGGGTGCCGGACTCGATAGCGCGCGAGCTCACGCTGCCGGTGCGCGTGAACGGCGACAACAAGGAAGAATTGAAGAAGATAGTTATGAACGGCTCGGAGCAGAACGAGGGCGCGAATTACGTCATTCGTCCGGACGGTCACAGGAAGAAAGTCACCGACTTCAACAAGGCCGACATCGCGGCAGAGCTGGACACGGGCCACATCGTGGAACGCCATATACACGACGGGGACATCGTCCTTTTCAACAGGCAGCCGAGCCTGCACAGGATGAGCATAATGGCGCACCGCGTGCGCGTAATGCCGTTCAGGACGTTCCGTCTGAACGTGGCAGTGTGCCCGCCGTACAACGCGGACTTCGACGGCGACGAGATGAACCTGCACGTGCCGCAGACCGAGGAGGCGCAGGCCGAATCGAGACTGCTTATGGCGGTGCAGAAGAACATACGCAGCCCGCGCTTCAGCGGCCCGATCATCGGCGCCCACCGCGACTACATATCCGGGCTGTACGCGCTGACTCACGGCGAGCGCGAGTTCGGCCGCGAGGAGTTCGTGCAGCTGATACGCGCTGTCGATTCTGATATGGAGCTGCCCTCGAAGAAAACGATGACCGGAAAGGAGATATTCAGCCTGTTCCTGCCGAAGAGCCTGAACATCGAGCACAAGTCCAAGTCGTGCATGGGATGCGCGACGTGCATCAAGGCGAGTTGCAAGCACGACGCGTACGTCGTCATAGAGAACGGCAAGCTGCTGAAGGGCACGATTGACGGCGCGGCCGTCGGCGCGTTCAGCGGCAAAGTGCTGGACAAGATAGAGAAGGAGTACGGCCCGAGCATAGTGAAGAAGTTCATATACGACATAACCAAGCTCGCGGTGCAGACCATAATGCTGTCCGCGTTCTCGATAAGCATATCCGACCAGGACATGCCGGACGTTGCAAAGGCCGAGATAAGCGAGACAATAGGCCATGTGAGGAAGGATGTGGATGCGCTGATAGGCGAGTACGAGCGCGGGGAGATAAAGATACTGCCCGGCCGAACCGCGAAGGACAGCCTCGAGGCGCACATAAAGAAGAGGCTGAACAAGGCCATAGACGAGGTGGAGGAAATAATAGCAAAGCACGCGAAGGAGAGCTTCACGCTTATGATGGCCAAGTCCGGCTCGCGCGGCAGCCTAGTCAACCTCGTCCAGACGGCCGCGATGGTCGGCCAGGAGATGGTGATGGGCGAGCGCATCGAACGCGGCTACTATGAGCGCACGTTCCCGCACTTCCGCCGTGGCGATATCAGCCTCGAGTCGCGCGGGTTCGTCGGCCGCGGTTTCAAGGACGGGCTCACGCCATTCGAGTTCTTCTTCGACGCTATCAACAGCCGCGAGTCGCTGATGGACAAGTCCCTGAAGACAAGGCACTCGGGCTACATGGAGCGAAGGCTCGTTGGCGCGCTGCAGGACCTGAAGGTCGAGTACGACGGCACCGTGCGCGACAGCGCGAAGCACATAGTGGAGTTCGTTCCGGGCGAGGACAATCTAGATCCATCTAAAGTTATGCGCGGCGGGCTGAACCTCAAGTCAATAGCGGACGGCATAAAGTGATTTTGAGTGGTGCAAATGGCAGACGAAAAAGAAGGGCAGGCAACCGAAGCGACGCCTGAGGAATTTTTCCCGCAGTCCATGTTAGACGAAATCGAACGCATCTCGAAGGAGCACAGGTTCACGAAGGAGCAGAAGGAAAAGTTCGTGGAGCGCGCGAAGACGGAGTATCTGAAGAGCAAGTTCGAGCCCGGCGAGGTCATAGGCATCATAGCAGCGCAGAGCATATCCGAGCCGGCAACGCAGATGACGATGCGAACTTACCACTTCGCGGGTTCGGTTGGCGTGAAGGTCACATATGGCCTGCCGAGGTTGATTGAAATATTCGACGCCAAACGCGAGCCCGAGACGCCCGTGATGACGCTCTTCCTGAAGCGCGAGTACAACAACATGGAAGACGCGAAGAAAGTGGCGGAGGACATAATCGAGGAGAGCGTCACCGACGTTTCGAAGCGTATCGCTATAAACCTTGCGGACAATTCCATCGAGATCGAGCTGGAGGACATGCGCAAGTCCGGCACGGTCGAAGCGGCTGTGAAGGAGGCGCTCGCGGGCGCTAAGGAGATAGAGAAGATCCGTGCGTCGTCGGGGGGCGTTACAATAACGGCAAAAGAGGACGTGGAAATCAAGGAACTGCAGAAGGTGCGCGAGAAGATAATGCTGGTGCACGTGGGCGGACTGCGGAACATAAGCAACGCCGTCATCCGCAGGGAGGGCGAGGACTGGGTGATAAGCACGATCGGTTCGAACCTCGCGGAAGTGCTGAAAATCAAGGAAGTGGACGACACGCGCACGTACACGAACGACCTGCACGAGACGAAGCAGGTCCTGGGCATAGAGGCCGCGCGCAGCTTGATAATAAGCGAGTCGTTCGACACGCTCCAGCAGCAGGGCCTTGATGTCGACCGCCGCCACCTGATGCTCGTGGGAGACATAATGACGATGTCGGGCGACATACGTTCCATAGGCAGGTACGGCGTGGCTGGCACGAAGAGCTCGATACTCGCGCGCGCCGCTTTCGAAGAAACGATCAAGCACCTGGTGCGCGCGTCCATACGCGGCGAGGTCGACAATTTCGAAGGCATATTCGAGAACGTGATGATCGGGCAGCTGATACCGTCAGGAACGGGCATGTTTGAGCTTATAGCGAAGTTCGAGGACGTCAAACCGGAGGAAGCGGAAAGCGAATAGGCGCCGCAGCATCGGCCGCAGCAACATTCAAAAAGGTCGGCGGTGAATTAAAAACATCGAAACGGAAATCGCAGTGATTCGAATGGCAACGAAAGAAGAACTCAGGGAAGCAGTGCAGGACGCCGTGAAAGCAGGTACGGCCGTGCTCGGCTACAAGGAGTCCCTGCAGCTGATAAGGACCGGCTCGCCGAAGATGGCGATCGTGGCGAACAACGCGCCCGATCCGAGGATGGCCGAGCTGGCGCACGACGCGAAAGTCTCGGGCGTCAGGCTCGAAGTGTTCGACGGCGACAGCCGCGAGCTTGGCCTGATATGCGGAAAGCCGTTCCCGGTTCTGGTCCTTGCCATACGGAAATGAGAAACGCGCTGATGCAAACGCAAACCGGTTGAAATCGCTATGAAGCTGAACTTCGACACCGAGACGATACGTCTGATGACGCTTTTCGAGAACATGCTCCACGTGCACGTCAAGGACTGCGTGCTCGACCCCGAAAGCAATTCCATCTGTCTGATAATAGAGGAGGGCATGATCGGGCTTGCGATAGGGAAGAACGGCGCGAGCGTGAAGCACGCCGAGAAGGTCGTCGGCAAATCCATAAAGCTGTTCGAGTTCTCCGGCAACATGGTGGAGTTCGTGAAGAAGATGATACCTCAGACGAGCTCGGTAAGGGTGCGCAGCGAGGACGACGGACGCACCGTGGTCGAGGTGCACGTCGAGCGAAAGAACCGCCCGATTGTCATCGGACGCGATGGAAGGAATTTAAAGCTGTACAAAGAATTGCTTAAGAGAAACCACAAAGCGGACGACCTTGTCGTAAGGTAGACCGCGCAAAACAATGCAGACAATAATTCAAAAATCGTATTGGCAGTGATAGCATGGCGAGAGGGGAGTACTCCGCGAGGAAGCTGCGCAAGACGCGGCAGAGGTTCAGGTGGAAGAGCTCCAAGTACAAGAAGCGCGAGCTGCGGCTCTGGCAGAAGGACCCGTTCGAGGGAGCTCCGCAGGTGCGAGGCATAGTGCTGGACAAGCGTGTGATGGAGCAGAAGAAGCCGGCGTCCGGGCTGGTGAAGTGCGTGCGTGTGCAGCTGATAAAGAACAACATACAAGTCACAGCGCACGTGCCCGGAAACCATGCCATCGAGAAGATAAACGAGCACGACGAGGTCATTGTCGAGAAGATCGGAGGCGGGCAGGGCGGGCCGAAGGGTTCGATGGTCGGGGTGAAGTACAAGGTCTCCAAGGTGAACGGCATTTCGCTCGAAGAGATTGTGGCGGGCAGGAAGCAGAAACCGACGAGATAAGCGATTATGCAAGCGATGTGATTCGATGGATATGAAACTTTTTGGCAAGTGGCCGACCGGCGAAATCAAGGTCGCGGACAAAGGGCTGGAACAGTACATCTGCCTGAGACCCGCGATCGTGCCGCGGAGCAGCGGACGATTATCCAGTTCGCAGCACGGCAAGTCGAAGATAAACGTGGTCGAGCGCTTGATAACGAAGATGATGGTTCCAGGCCACAGAAGCCGCAAGCACGTAATCTCGTCCGACGTCACGAGCGGCAAGTACACGAAGGAGTACAACTCGATAAAGAAGGCCTTCGAAACCATCGAAGCAAAAACAAAGAAGAACCCCGTGGAAGTGCTCGTGCGCGCCATAGAGAACGCGGCGTTGCGCGAGGAGATAGCAGCGTACCAGGTCGGCGGCATAATCGTGCGTCGCGCGGTCGTGTCGAGCCCGCAGCGGAGGATGGACCTCGCGCTGCGAACCATAACGCAGGCCGCGTACAGGAAGAGCTTCGGCAAGGGCGTGAAGATCGCGGACGCGCTCGCCAACGAGCTTATGGCTGCTGCGGAGAACGACGCCTCCAAGTCCGAAGCGGTCAAGGAGCGCGAGCGCATCGAGCGCGAGGCGGAAGGCGCGCGATAAACCAAGTTCTAGGCGATTCTTATGGCGACGAACAAGGACATGATGGAACGCGTCAAGGAGGTCATGATGGACCCGACGCGCATACGCAACGTCGCGACAAGCTCGCACGTGCACCACGGCAAGACCACGCTCACGGACAACCTCATGGGCGGCGCGGGCATGCTGTCCGAAAAGGTAGTAGGCGACGTTGAAACAGGGATGTTCACTTGGTTCGACGAGCAGGAACGGCAGCGTCAGCTGACGATTTACGGCGCGAACGTCAGCATGGTGCACGAGTACGAGGGCAAGGACTTCCTTATCAACCTCGTTGACACGCCCGGGCACGTGGACTTCGGAGGCGATGTCACGCGTGCGATGCGCGCCGTTGACGGGACGATTGTGCTCTTGTGCGCCGTGGAAGGGCTGATGCCGCAGACCGAGACCGTGTTCCGCCAGGCGCTGCGCGAGCGCGTGAAGCCGGTGCTTTTCATAAACAAGGTCGACCGCCTGATACGCGAGCTGAAGCTGAACCCGGAGATGATGCAGGAACGCTTCATGAAATGGATAGACGAGGTGAACATGCTCATACGCAAGTACGCGGAGGACGAGTTCAAGGCGAAATGGATGGTGAACGTGAACGACGGCACCGTGGCGTTCGGCTCCGCGACAAGGAAATGGGCAATATCCATACCGTACATGCAGAAGACGGGCATAACGTTCAAGCAGATCATCGACATGGTGAACGAGGACAAGGACGACGAGCTCGCGCAGATCGCGCCGATGCACAAGGTCGTGCTGGACATGATCATCAAGCACCTGCCGAACCCGAAGGAGGCGCAGGCGTACAGGGTGCCGAAGGTGTGGAAGGGCGATTTGAACAGCGAACTGGGCAAGTCCATGCTCAACTGCGACCCGAACGGCAAGCTGGCGATGATTATAACGAAGATGGTGCCCGACTCGCACGTGGGATTCGTTGCGACTGGAAGGATATTCTCGGGCAGGATTGCAAGAGGCAAAGACGTGCACCTGATGATATTGAAGAAGGACGAGAAGCTACAGCAGGTTGCAGTCTACAAAGGACTGCAACGCATCCCAGCGGACGAGATTGTTGCGGGCAACATCGCGGCCATAGTCGGGATATCGGACGCGTTCACGGGCGAAACCGTATGCGACGCGGGCACGGAAATCGAGCCGTTCGAGGAAATCAAGCACTTGTTCGAACCGGTCGTGACGAAGTCGGTCGAGCCGAAGAGCGCGATGGACCTGCCGAAGCTCATCAACACGCTGAAGCAGCTGAGCCGCGAGGACAACACACTGAAGATCAAGATAAACCAGGAGACCGGCGAATACCTGATATCGGGGCTGGGCGAGCTGCACATAGAGGCCAAGGTCGAGCGCAAGCTGAAGCAGATGGAACTTGAGGTTGAGATGTCAAAGCCCATCGTGGTGTACCGCGAGGCGATCTTCGAGCAGTCGCCCGAGGTCGAAGGAAAGTCGCCGAACAAACACAACAAGTTCGAAGTGACAGCAGAGCCTGTTGCAGATGCGATTGTCAAAGCGATAAACGAAGGCACGATACCTTCGGAGTTCGAGCAGAAGAAGAAAAAGACCGACGTCACGGAAAACCTGGTCAAACTCGGACTGAAAAGCGACGAAGCGAAGAACCTCATAATGATACACAACAAATGCATGCTGTTCGATGATACAAAGGGCGTGCAGTACCTGAACGAGGTTATGGAGCTCGTGAAGGAGGCGTTCGTAAGCATGATGGACGAGGGACCGCTGTGCAAGGAACCGTGCACTGGTGTGAAAATAACACTGGTGGACGCGGAGCTGCACGAGGATCCGGTGCACCGCGGACCCGGCCAGATAATACCCGCGTTCCGCGGCGCGCTGAAGAAGGCGCTCGTGAAGTCCGATATCACGCTTCTCGAGCCCAAGCAGACCATACGCATAGACATACCCGAAGAGCTCATCGGCTCTGCCACGCGCGAGGTGGAGAACCGGCGCGGCCAGGTGCTTGACATCGCAATCGAGCGCGGAGCTGCGATTATCACTGCGAAAATGCCAATAGCCGACATGTTCGGATTCGACGCCACGCTCAAATCCGTAACAAGTGGACGAGGCTTTTACAGCATGATAGAGATTGTGTTCGAGAAGCTGCCGGCCGACCTGCGCGACAAGGCCATCGAGGCCGTGCGCAAGCGCAAGGGGCTGCCCGCGACGATAGTCGTGGAGGAGGAAGAGTAGGCCCGCTGCCGGGCAGCTCCAAGCCCAAACATATTTAAATGTTTCCGTTAATTAGTATAAATTGAAATTGTCAATGATTTGGCAAGCTGAACAGGATTCGGAGGTGCTAGAGTAAGATGCCAACAAAGCCGCACATAAACATGATGACAGCCGGCCATGTGGACGCGGGCAAGTCCACGCTACTCGGTAGGCTGTTGTTCGATTCGGGAGTTATACGCGAAGAAGAGATGAGGAAGCTCAAGCAATTGGCGACCGAGATGAAGAAGGAGACTTTCGAGTTCGCCTACGCGCTCGACACCACCGCCGAGGAGCGAAAGCGCGGCCTCACGATAGACCTCATGCACAGGCCGTTGGAGACAAAGAAGTGGTTCTTCACCGTGATCGACGCGCCTGGCCACAGGGACTTTGTAAAGAACATGATCACCGGCGCTTCGCAGGCCGACCTAGCTGTGCTGGTCGTTTCGACCAAGACGGGCGAGGGAGTGCAGGAGCAGACCAAGGAGCACGCGTGGCTGCTGCGGGTGCTTGGAGTTCCGCAGATAATAGTCGTTCTAAACAAGATGGACACTAGCAACTTCGACGAGAAGCGCTTCAACGAGGTCAAGGACGAGGTTACCAAGCTACTGAAGGGCATAGGCTACAAGATGGAAGAGGTACCGTTCATACCGACGTCCGGATACATGGGCGACAACGTCGTGAAGAAGAGCGAGAAGATGGCCTGGTACAAGGGACCGACGCTCACGGAGGCGCTGGACCTGTACGCGAAGGAACCCGAGAAGCCGACGGACAAGCCGCTGAGGATTCCGGTGCAGGACGTGTTCACGATAACGGGCATAGGCACTGTGCCGGTCGGACGCGTGGAAACGGGCGTGCTGAAGGTGAACGACAAGATCGTGTTCATGCCTTCGGGCGCAGCTGGCGAAGTCAAGTCGATCGAAATCCACCACCAGCAGATTCCGCAGGCCATTCCGGGCGACAACGTCGGATTCAACGTGCGCGGCATAGGCAAGGCCGACGCGCACCGCGGCGATGTTGTTGGACACCCGGACAACCCGCCGATGGTTGCCAAAGAATTCACGGCGCAGATAGTCGTGCTGCAGCACCCGACGGTCATCACGGCAGGCTACACTCCCGTGTTCCACTGCCACACCGCATCGGTCGCGTGCACTATCAGCGAGATAATCGCGAAAATCGACCCGAAGACGGGCGCGGTAGCGCAGGAGCATCCGGACTTCATCAAGACTGGCGACGCCGCGCGCGTGAAGGTGGTGCCGACGAAGCCGTTCTGCATAGAGAAGCAGTCCGAGTTCCCGGCGCTGGCGAAGTTCGCGATACGCGACATGGGCACGACCGTGGCAGCGGGCGTGTGCCTGGACGTCGTGAAGGCGGAGAAGGCGTAGGCCTTCGAACTTCTTTTATTTTTTGCGACGGGTTCTTTATTCCCGTCATTAAAAATTTTAGCGCGAAAATTTCTGAAATTTTTTGTTACGTCAGTTTATCGTTGCGTTTTTCAGAGCGAACGTGAAACAAAAGCATTTAAATACAAACAATTCAATAAAGACTAGTCGGGAATCGAAACCGATGCGCGGTGAAAATCATGCAAGTTGCGAGAATAAAGCTTTCGGGCAAGAATCCGCAGCAGTTGGACGGCATTTGCAACGAGATCAAGGACATTGCTAAGCGTTTCGGCGTCGACTATCACGGACCCATACCGCTGCCGACCAAAATTTTGAAGATCACCACGATGAAGACGCCCTGCGGTGACGGCACGGGCCACGGCAACGCAACCTGGGACCGTTGGGAGATGCGGATACACAAGCGCGTCGTTGACATACAGGCCGACGACAAGGCCCTGCGCCAGGTCATGCGCGTGAACGTGCCCCAGGGAATACACATGAGCATACAGCTCAAGGACTGATTTTATTTTCTCCGCGAAGCGAGCATTAACAAGCATTATATTCGAGTAAAACGAATTCTATGCATGGCACACGGAGAGAAACGCCATCGAAGGAAGAAGACGAAAAAACGAAGGATGCGAAGAATGAAGCGCATACGAGAAGCGAGAGGATGACGACGCGCATGCGCAAGAAGTTAGCGTGCGTTTCGCACCGGTCCGTTTGGAGATTTTTCCGTTTCACGTTTTCGTTCTTGGAAAAATAAAAATGTGGGCTCAATGGGATTCGAACCCATTTGTGGCTCGCACACGCATCCCCGCGCGCGCTCGTGACCACTGGTTTTTACGCCAGATGCGTTTCATTCCCACGCTCAGCGGCCTTATAAGACCAGCGCTCTAACCAAACTGAGCTATGAGCCCGTATCTTAATTGCGCGCCATGTTTTAAAAGCCTTTGGCGGCGAGGAAGTCGTGCGCGGACTTCAGCACGTCCCGCGCGTTCTCGAACTTGAACATCTTCAGCGCTTCGTCGTAATCGAGCCACTTGAACTCCAGGTGCTCGGCCGAAAGCTTTATTTCGCCCGTCTTAGATTCCGCGAGGAAGTACACCGCGTCCTTCGATCTGTGCGTGCCTCCGAGCGTGTAGAAGTAGTGCATCGCGGCGCGGAAGCCTTCGACGAACTTCAGATCGCTTTCCTTCAGTCCGGTCTCCTCCCATATCTCGCGCAGCGCCGTTTGTGTTTCGCTCTCGTCCTTCTCCACCCCGCCGCGCGGGAATTCCCAGTAGTTGTCGTGCATGTGGTAGTGCAGAACTAGGTACAGTATCTTCTGCGTGCCGCCGATTTTCGCGCGCCTGAATATGACAGCGCCTACGCTCTTCTCCCTGATGGTTTTCATCTGCGTTTTTTTCTCAGCCACACGACCGCCTCAACCCGTATACGCGGAAACACACCTATTTTATATTTCTATCTGGCCGCATAGTTATTAGGGCGCATACACATGCTCGGACGCGACATGCTCACAAGCAAGATTGTTAATAGTTTGTTGGAGAGGGAATTTGAAGTTTTCCTCACTCACGGCTGTTTCGACATAGCGGCGAAGCGCGACACGACGATGCTAATCAAGTCGCTCACGAACATAGACAGCCTCGATGCCAGCCAGGCGATTAACCTGCGCGCGGCCTCGCACTTCGTCTCGGCAAGCCCGTTCGTCGTTTCGCTGCACACGAACAGACAGCTGCTGCGCGACAGCATGATTTACAACCGTTTCGAACTGCCGGTCGTTACGCCAGGCACTTTCGAGGACATACTCGAGGAAGACGCGTACGTTTCACATGCTGCGAAGGGAAGGCACAGCGTGGAAATAAACGCGGACGCGCTGCGCGCGAAGCGCTACGAGCTGAAGTTCACTTTGGAAGAGCTGGCGACGCTCATCGGGCTTTCGAAGAAGGCGCTGTATGAAATCGAAAGCAAGCGCACGAACCCGACGGAAAAAACGGCGACGAAGCTCGAGAAGCTGCTGAAGGTCAGGCTGCGCAATGCGTACGCGCCGCAGCCGGCATCGCACGTCGAAAGCAAGATAGAGCCGGCCACGCCTCTGCAGAAAAAAGTCAGCGGCGAGCTTGACAGGCTCGGCATAGAGAACACTCCGGTGCAGCACGCGCCGTTCGAGATTGCTGGCAGGCAGGAGTTCGTGCTCATCACGCGCATGGCCGAGGAAGCGAAAGGCCTGAAGCGCACGGCGAACCCGATGAGGCGCCTGTCGAGCATGTTCGGGGCGCGCGCGTTCTTCGTTGCGGAGCATTACGACCGCAAGTCGGTCGACGGCGTGCCTGTCATTTTGGAAGAGGATCTGCATGAGATTGAAAGCGCGAAGGAATTGAGGAAAATACTGGGTGAGACGAATGGATGAACAAAAACCGAAGTTCGACGAGCGCGACACGCTAAGGATATACTCGCACGAGGAGCTGGGAGAGCTGGGGTTCGCGCTTTACGGATTCGACGGCAGCGTGGCGAGATACAAGCT